>Ga0164296_1001850_pt1 | contig 21797 bp, 21 predicted proteins | sample GEODES057metaG_FD_113533 | JGI IMG/M metagenome (GOLD analysis project Ga0164296, IMG submission 113533) | Dystrophic lake water microbial communities from Trout Bog Lake, Wisconsin, USA - GEODES057 metaG | ecosystem: Environmental > Aquatic > Freshwater > Lake | place: USA: Trout Bog Lake...
CAGCGCGTCGCGGGCGACGATGGACTCCTCGGCGACCCTGGGCCATCCCGACAGCCCCAGCCGGGCGGCCGTCGGCCCCTCGTGCGCGACGGCACCGGCCGTGAGCCGGGGCTCCTCGGCGTGCTGGGCGATCAGCACATCCAGTCCGGTCGCGTATTCGAGCGCGCGGCGCATCACCAACGGGTCGTGCACACACACGCCGTCGTCGGAGAACATCCGCACCTGGGCGGCGCCGGCGGCCATCATGGCCATCTCGGTGAGTTCGGTTCCGGCCAGACCGACGGTGACGGCGCCGACAGGATGAACGTCGACCAGGCCGACCTGTTGGCCCCTCTGCCACACGTAGTCGGTCACCACAGGCGTGTCGGCGACCGGGTTGGTGTTGGCCATCGCGAACACGGCGGTGTAGCCGCCCAACGCCGCTGCGGCCGAACCGGTGTCGATGTCCTCGGCGTACTCGCGACCGGGCTCGCGCAGGTGGGTGTGCAGGTCGACGAACCCGGGCAGCAGGATCTGGCCTGAGGCCTCAATCACGTCACCGGCGTCCAGATTCTCGGCGCCGTCAAGCCTCGGGCCGATCGCGGCGATCTGGCCCTCGAAGCCGGGACTGTCCACCAACACGTCGACGGGGTCGCCCTCGCCGTACAACCGCACCCCGCGAATCAGCACGCTCACGCGGCGACCTCCTCAGCCCCGACCAGAACATGGAACAGCACCGCCATCCGGACGTGCACGCCGTTGGACACCTGTTGCAACACAGCGGATTGCGCCGAGTCAGCCACCGAGGAGGCGATCTCCATACCGCGCAGCATCGGCCCGGGATGCAGCACCACAGCGTGGCCGGGCAGCATCGCCTGGCGTCGGCTGGACAGCCCGTAGAGCGACGAATATTCGCGCACCGAGGGGAAGAAGCCGCCGTTCATCCGCTCGGCCTGCACCCGCAGCATCAGCACGGCGTCGGCGGCCGGCAGTTCGGCGTCGAAGTCGTGCGACACGGTGACGGGCCAGCCGTCGACACCGACCGGCAGCAGCGTCGGCGGGGCCACCAGGACCACCTCGGCGCCCAGGGTCTGCAGCAGCGCGACGTTGGAGCGGGCGACCCGGCTGTGCAGGATGTCGCCGACGATCACCACGCGCCGGCCATCGATGCCGCCCAGCCGCTGGCGGATCGTCAGCGCGTCCAGCAGCGCCTGTGTCGGGTGCTCGTGCGTGCCGTCGCCGGCGTTGATCACCGACGGGCCCGTGCCGTCCGAGCACGTCCACTCGGCGAGCAGGTGCGCGGCGCCGGACGCCGGGTGCCGGATGATGAGGGCGTCGGCGCCGGCCGCGCGCAAGGTCAGCGCCGTGTCGCGCAGCGACTCGCCCTTGCTGACCGACGATCCGGACGCGCTGACGTTGACGACGTCGGCGCTCATCCACTTGCCGGCCACCTCGAACGACACCCGGGTGCGGGTGGAGTTCTCGTAGAACATGGTGATCACGGTGCGGCCGCGCAGCGTAGGGAGTTTCTTGATCTCTCGGCCGACCAGGGCCTCAGCGAACCGGTCCGCGTCGTCGAGGATCGCAACGGCTTCGTCGCGGCTCAGGTCGCCAGCCGCCAGCAGGTGACGCGTCATCGGGAGATCACCACGCCGTCGCGGCCGTCGGTCTCGCTGAGCAGCACGTGCACGCTCTCGCCGCGTGCGGTCGGCACGTTCTTACCCACATAGTCGGCGCGCACGGGGAGTTCGCGGTGGCCGCGGTCGACGAGCACCGCGAGCTGGACAGCCCGCGGGCGGCCCACATCGCGCAGCGCGTCCAGGGCGCAGCGCACCGACCGCCCGGAGTAGAGCACGTCGTCGACCAGGATCACCAGCGCGTCGTCTATGCCGCCGGCCGGGATCGAGGTCGCCTCCAGCGGGCGCGGCGGCTTCTGCATGAGGTCGTCGCGGTAGAGCGTGATGTCCAGTGCGCCGCGGCGGACGTCGACACCGCTGTATTCGGCGATGTGACCGGCCAACCGCTCGGCGAGGATCACGCCTCGCGTGGGGATGCCCAACAGGACGACCGTCGGTGCATCGGGGCCGTTGTCGAGAGCGGTCTTTTCGATGATCTGATGCGCGATGCGGGAAATGGTTCGACCGACGTCGGCGGACGACATCAGTTCCCGGGGAGCACCCATGGCAACCCTGACCTCCTTCTCCGCCTCACGGGACGGCTCGTTAAAGGATGTCGATTGAACGGCAGCGTAACACCCGCGGCCGTCGCCCCCGGGATCGACTCGACTCGTTGTTCACTCTGCGGCGACGACGATGACGTGCCAGTGATCCCCGCCCGGGACGCAGAGTCGAATCCACCCCGGGAAACGGCGCGCGGGCGGCTACCCTGAACCGCGTGAACCGCTCGACGCTTGATGCCAATGCGACCACCATCCGCGACGTGTGCGACGCCGGCCTGCTCGCCGGTGCGGTGACGATGGTCTGGCAGGGCGGCGACGTGCTCCAGGTCAACGAGATCGGGTACCGCGACGTCGACGCCAGGCTGCCAATGGGTCGCGACACGCTGTTCCGCATCGCGTCCATGACCAAGCCCGTCACGGTCGCGGCAGTGATGAGCCAGGTCGACGAGGGCAAACTATCGCTCACGGACCCGGTCGCACGCTGGGCACCGGAGCTGGCGCGGCCGCAGGTCCTCGACGACCCGACGGGTCCCCTCGACAAGACGCATCCGGCGAACCGCAGCATCCTCATCGAGGATCTGCTCACCCACACCAGCGGTCTGGCCTACGGCTTCTCGGTGCCGGGGCCGATCTCGAAGGCCTACATGCGCCTGCCGTTCAATCAGGGCCCCGACGCCTGGATGCAGGGACTGGCCGCGCTGCCACTGGTGCACCAACCGGGCGACAAGGTGACCTACAGCCACGCCATCGACCTGCTGGGCGTCATCGCGTCGCGGGTGGATGACGGCAAGCCGTTCCATCAGGTGCTCCACGAGCGGGTGCTGGCCCCGTCGGGCATGACCGACACCGGTTTCTTCGTCACCGAGGAGGCACGTCGCCGCGCGGCGACGATGTACCGGCTCACCGAGGATCACACCCTGCAACACGGGGTGATGGGGCCTCCCCACATCACCCCGCCATCCTTTTGCAACGCCGGTGGCGGCCTGTGGTCGACCGCGGACGACTACCTGCAGTTCGCGCGGATGCTGCTCGGCGACGGCACGGTCGACGGCGTGCGGGTGCTGTCGCCGGAGTCGGCACGCCTCATGCGGACCGACCGGCTCACCGCCGAGCAGAAGCGACACGACTTCCTCGGGGCGCCCTACTGGGTGGGCCGCGGGTTCGGCTTGAACCTCTCGGTGGTGACCGACCCGGCGAAGTCCGCTCCCCTGTTCGGGCCGGGCGGAGCCGGGACCTTCAGCTGGCCCGGCGCCTACGGGACGTGGTGGCAGGCCGACCCGGGCGCGGACCTGATCCTGCTGTATCTGATCCAGAATCTGCCGGACCTCACCGTCGATGCCGCGACGGCCGTCGCGGGCAACACCTCGCTGGCGAAACTCCGAACGGCGCAGCCGAAGTTCGTCCGTCGCACCTATCAAGCCCTCGACCTCTGACACCGTGGTCTCCCACCCGCCGGATCGCATCGCCGGGCCGCGGCTGGTGCTGCGCCCTCCTGTCGCCGGCGACGCCGGCGCGCTCTTCCAGAGGGTGGCCGGCGACCCCCAGGTCACCAAGTACCTGCTGTGGGCGCCGCATCCCGACATCGCCGCGACGCGGCGGGTGATCACCGAGAAGCTCAACGCCGGCGGCGACGAACGCACATGGGCGATCCAATTGCGGCACAGCGGCGAGGTCATCGGGCTGGCCAGCTGTCGGCGCCCGGTGGCGCATTCGGTCGAGATCGGCTACTGCCTGGGCCGGCGATGGTGGGGCAAGGGTCTGATGTCGGAGACGCTCGACATGATGCTGTCCGCCCTCAACGCCGACCGTCGGGTGTTTCGCGTCTGGGCGACCTGCAGCGTCGACAACGATCGATCGGCACGCCTGCTCGAGCGCGCGGGCTTCGCGTGCGAGGGCCGGCTGGCCCGCCACGCCGTCTACCCCTCACTGGGCCCCGGGCCCCGGGACAGCCTGCTCTACGCCAGGGTGCTGCGCTGATCGCGGTGCGCCCGCATGCGCGCCAGCGCCTCCTCGGTGAAGACCGACAGCCCGAGATCGGGGTTGTAGCCGTGAATCTCCTTGACGTCGAGCTGGGCGAGGAAGTAGACGATCTCCTTGGACACCACCTGGCCGGGAACCAGCACGGGGAAGCCGGGAGGGTAGGGCACCACGAACGTGGTGGACACCAGCGTCTGACCTTCGGCCAGCCGGCGGCCCGCCGCGCCGATCAGGACGTGCTCGCGGTCGGTCTCCTCGTACCCGGCGTAAAAGGCTGCCCGCATGTCGCCGAAGCTGCACTCGTCGACGGGCCGGAAGGCGATGTCGAACTCGCTGAAGTCGGGCAGGTGCGGAAGGTCGTCGGTGATCTCCTCGACGTGCCGTTGTTGCAGCGCCCGGTCAGCGGCGCTGGCGGCGCTGGCTTGATGCTCGAAATCCAGTGCGATGCGGCGTAGTACGTCCAGCAGGTAGTGGACGCTCGACCAGGTGACGCCGATCGTGAAGATCAGCAGCACGCTGTTGATCGAGGTCTTGTTGATCTGGATGCCGAATCGCTCCATCAGGATCTTCTCGCGGAAGTCGTAGCCGTTCATCCCGGTCTTCCCGATGAACAGGGTGACGCGCGTCGCGTCGAGTACGAACTGGTCGGACCGCCATGCCTCGTTCCACTCGGCCAGGGCTCCCTGCCGAACCTGACGGTAGGAACTCACCGAGGACGCCCGGAACTCCTCGGGCACCAGGTCGGCTTCGTCAAGGATGCGGAACCATGCGCTGATCAGGCGGTCCTTACGGACGCGGTGCCGGAAGACCAGCGCCATGTCGTAGGTCTGCCGGACCAGTTGGAAGCCCTCGAGGTCAACCTGTCGGCGGGCCAGGTCCAGCGATGCCAGTAGCTGCTGGTTCGGCGAGGTGGAGGTGTGGGTCAGGAACGCCTCGGCGAACGCATCCCGCGCAAGGGCGTTGAAATCCTGATCACGGATGTGGATCATCGACGCCTGCCGCAGCGCCGACAACGACTTATGGGTGGACTGCGTCGCGTAGACACGGACCCGCGCCCGGGCGGGGTCGGGCAGTAGCCGGTGGTCGAGCCAGCGTGAGCGGTCGTCGCCCGGCCCATCCGTCGACGACAACCACTCCCGGTACTCTGCGGCGTATTCCGGCGACGCCAGCATCTGCTCGAGGCGCTCGGCGGACACCATCGCGGTGCGCTGGCGGGCCCACGGCACGGCGGTGGCGAAGGCGTACCAGGCCTCGTCCCACAGGAAGCAGATGTCCGGCTTGATCGCCAGCACCTCCCGCATCACCGTCAACGGGTTGTAGACCACGCCGTCGAACGTGCAGTTGGTCAGCAACAGCATGCGGACCCGGTGCAGCTGACCGGCCGCCTCGAGATCCAGCAGCACTTTCTTGATGGTGTGCAGCGATACCGCGCCGTAGATCGCGAACTCCGGCAGCGGGTAGGCGTCGAGGTAGAGGGGGTAGGCGCCCGCCAGTACCAGGCCGTAGTGGTGCGACTTGTGACAGTTGCGGTCGATCAGCACGATGTCGCCCGGCCGGGTCAGCGATTGGACGACGATCTTGTTGGCGGTCGACGTGCCGTTGGTGACGAAGAAGGTGTGATCGGAGTTCCAGGTGTGCGCGGCCTTGTCCATCGCCTTTTTGATGTTGCCGTGCGGCTCGAGCAGCGAATCCAGACCTCCTGAGGTGCTGGAGGTTTCGGCCATGAAGATGTTGCGGCCGTAGAACTCTCCCATATCCTGCAGTGACTTGGAGTTGAAGATGCTGGCGCCCCGCGCGACTGGTAGGGCGTGGAATTGGCCGACGGGGGCCGCGGCATAGGCGCGCAGGGCGTCGAAAAAGGGCGTGGCGAAGCGATTCCGGAAGCCCGCGAGCACGGTGCTTTGCAGGTCGGTGACGTCGTTGAGCCGGTAGAAGGTTCGGTCGTAGACGTCAGGTGCGTCGTCGTCGCCCGCCGCGATCGACTCGTCGGTGAGTAGGTAGAGGTTGATGTGGGGACGCAGTTCCCGGATCCACTGGCCGCATTCCACCCAGTCGTGGTCGCGGTCGGGGACATCGGCGTCCTCGTTGGGGCCCAGCAGGGTGTTCATCAGCGGGAGTCGGTCCTTGGACCGCAGCGGCAGGTCGGCGAGGATGATCGCGGCGGCGATCTCGCCGTTCAGCGCGACGGCAGCGACCGCGTCTTCGACGCTGTTGACGACGAGGATCTCGAACTGGATGTCGTCGGACGGGTCGCGCAGCGCCCGCAGGGATTCGGCCAGCGAATCGTGGCCCGTCGCGGAGGGGACGTCGGCGAGCACCACGGTGTAGAACTGCTGGTGTTTGGCCCGGGCTACCAGTTCCTGGTCCGCCAGGGGCAGGGACGTATCGAAAAGTGTTGCACGGTCGCCATAGTCGGAGAGCAGGCGCACGGCCATCGACACCTCCTCGGCGAGGCGCACAATGGCCCTCGCGTCGAGGTGGGCGCGGAACGTCGCCAGGTTCTCGGCACCGGGGTACAACCAATAGCGCTCGTAGGCCCCGATGCGGTCCATCAGCCGCGCGGCCTTGACGAGATCATGGGTGATGTCGTCGCCGGCCCGATGCAATTCCGCGAGGTGGCGGCACGCGTCGTCAAGCTGATTCCAGGTGTCGACCCGGGCATAGGACGGGTTGGCCACCGCCGCCAGCGCGGACACCCGCAACCGTCGTGGCCGGCGACTGTAGGGATTCATCACGCTGGTGTGCGCGCGAGTGCTCTGCCCAGAGTCGCCAGGCAACCCTCTTCGGTGTCGATGCGCATGGCCGCGGCGTGACAGTCCATGTCGAAGTAGGTCGCGCGAGACACGTCCTCGAGTGTCGCAAACGACGGGCTGAACGACTCCCTCGGCTCCCGCCATACGATCGTCTGCGGGTTGCCGGTTTGACGCGGATTCTTGTCGTCCTTGATCGTCGCGTAATTCAGGTTCGGACAGAGGTCATGGATGGCGTAGACAACCTTGTAGACGTCGCCATGCCATTTCAAATCCCAGAGACCGCCCGCCGCCTTGGCCCGCTCCCGATAGCAGTGCTGCTGGTCGCGGAGGGCGGAGTAGGCGTCGCTGGGAACCGTGTCGTCGATCAGCCACACGGTCTTCTCGTGCGACAGCGGCAGCGTCGCCAGAAAGTCGCGCAACGTCTGCTCGAAGGTGTGCAGGCCGTCGAGGAACACGATGTCGTAGCGCGGCCTCGGCAGGTGGGATGCGAAGAACCGGTCGCTCGGCATCTCGAAAAACCGCACCCGGTCGTCACCCCTGCCGTGGTGGTCGAACCCGAACGCCGGATCCACAGCGTCCTTATAGGGGATGTCGACATCGAAAAACGTGTCCCCGTCGGCGACGCCGACCTCGAGATAGGTCTCGGCTTGCGTGATTTTCCGGATTTCGTGAATCCTTCGGACCGACCATTTGCGCCAATTGCGCACTAGACCGTCCTCTCGTCGGGTGGCCGGGTCGCGGTGACCGCGCGGGCGGCCGCCCGGATCTGCGGGGTCACCAGCATCACCTGACCGAGCACCCCGTTGACGAAGGCCGGCGACTCGTCGGTGGATAGTTCCTTCGCCAGCTGGACCGCCTCGTCCACCGCGACAGGCTCCGGCACGTCGTCGGCGTAGAGCAACTCCCACACCGCCACCCGCAGGATGGCGCGGTCCACGGCGGGCAAGCGGTCCAGGGTCCAGCCCTGCAAATGCGAGCTGATCAGATCGTCGATGTGCGCGGCATGCTCACCCGCCCCGCGCGCCGCCTCGGCGGTGTAGGGCTGCGGAGCCTCCACTCCCGATGTCCCCTCGGCCAGGGCGACGCGCAGGTCGACGACCTCGGTCGGGCTCAGCCCGCGCGCCTCTGCCTCGAACAACAGGTCGACGGCCCGCTTACGGGCCTGGTGCCGTCCCTTGGTCGGTCGTCCGTGTTTGCCGTCGGACATCAGGTGCCGTCAAACATGGTCAGGCGTTGACCCGCCCCAGGTAGCTACCGTCGCGCGAATCCACCTTCAGCTTGTCGCCGGTGTTGATGAACAGCGGCACCTGGATCTCGGCCCCGGTCTCCAGGGTGGCCGGCTTGGTGCCGGCGCTGGACCGGTCACCCTGCAGGCCCGGCTCGGTGTGGCTGACCTCCAGTTCGACCGTCACCGGCAGCTCGATGTACAACGGCGCCCCGTTGTTGAAGGCGATTTGCACCGGCATGCCCTCCAGCAGGAACCGCGCGGCATCCCCGACCAGCGACTCCGCCAGCGAGTGCTGCTCATAGTCCTGGCTGTCCATGAACACGAAGTCGGTGCCGTCGCGGTAGAGGTAGGTGTGGTCGCGGCGGTCGACGGTGGCGGTTTCCACTTTCACACCGGCGTTGTAGGTCTTGTCGACCACCTTGCCCGAGAGCACGTTCTTGAGCTTGGTGCGCACGAAGGCCGGGCCCTTGCCGGGTTTAACGTGCTGGAATTCGATGATCTGCCACAGCTGGCCGTCGATCGCCAGCACCAGGCCGTTCTTGAAGTCGGCGGTGGATGCCACGGTGGGTGTCTCTCCTAGCGGATGGTCAGTTGTCTGGGAAGCCGGAGTCCCTGAGGGATTGCCGTTGGAGCTTACCCGCGCACAGGGGCGCAGCCCGGTGAGTGCCTAGCCGGGTTCCCCCCACTGTCCGTCGCCGTGGTCGCGCTGACGAGTATCCGGAACCGCATCCGCATCGGGTCCGAACCCCGCCTGTCGGAGCATCCGTCGCAGGTCGACGATCAACTGCTGATCGATGTCTTTGCCTTTCGGCGCAGTGAACACTTCGGTCTCGGGTCCCAGGGTCACCGAGAGTTTGCCGTTGTGCTCGTGGGTGACGGTTCCGACGTCCTCGAGCATGGCGAGGACCGGGCGCCACTCGATGTTACCGCCGGTCGGATGGTGGAAGATTTTTTCGATCGTCAGGCGATGGTGGCTGCTCACATGCGGACCCATTGGTTGGCTTTCCTTTCGTTGTCGCCCGTCTAGTGTCGTCCTGCTGTAGTGACGACACGATCTAGGCCAGGACCGTGAGTTCCTTGGGGAACTTGGTCAGCAGTTCTGTTTCATTGCCGGCGGTTTCGTGGGGAACCACCAGAGTGTCCTCGATGCGGACGCCGCCACGGCCCGGTAGATAGACACCAGGCTCCACCGTCACGACGGAGCCCGCCCGTAATGCGCCGACGCTGGTCGCGCCGATTCCCGGCGCTTCGTGGATCTGCAGGCCCACACCGTGCCCCAATCCGTGGCCGAAGTGTTCGCCGTAGCCGGCATCAGCGATCAGCTCGCGCGCCGCGGCATCCACCGCCCGCAGATCAGCGCCGGCCCGCAGCGCCTCCCGGCCGGCCCGTTGCGCGTCGGCGACAAGGTGGTAGATGTCCCGCTGCCAGTCGGCGACCTTGCCGGCCTTGCTCAGTACGAAGGTGCGCGTCATGTCGGAGTGGTAACCGGCGACCAGCGCGCCGAAGTCGATCTTGACGAAGTCGCCGTCGGCCAGCGGCGCGTCGGTCGGGCGATGATGCGGGATCGCGGAGTTGGGGCCGGCGGCCACGATCGTCTCGAATGACACGGCCTCGGCGCCGTGGTCGAACATAAGGCTCTCCAGATCGCGGGCTACGTCGCGTTCGGTCCGCCCGGGCTGCAGGCCGCCGCGCTCCACCAGGTCGGTCAATGCCGCATCGGCCGCCTCGCAGGCCAGCCGCAGCAGAGCCAATTCGCCGGCGTCCTTGACCTCGCGCAGCGCCTCGACGGTTCCCGCAGCCCGCACCAACTCGGTGGCCTTGCGCCGCTCCCCGAGTTCGGCGCTCAGCGCGTCGAAGCCGTCGACCGTCACCACGTTGCTTTCGAACCCGAGCCTGTCGGCGCCGGCACCGGCGGCCACACCCGCGAGGTGGCGTGCCACCGCCCGGTCAATGGCGATGTCGAGCCCCGGCGCCTGCTCGGCCGCCTGGGTGCGATACCGCCCGTCGGTGGCCAGCACCGCCTCCCGATCGTCGGCGAACACCAGAAGTGCCCCGTTGGACCCGGTGAAACCGGACAGATAGCGGACGTTGGTGAGGTCGCTGACCAGCATGGCGTCCAGCCCGCCGGCACGTAGTCGCGCTTTCAGAGCGTCTCGTCGCTGGGTATGCGTCACACCTCTTGACGGTACTCGCTAGGATTCCACCTCATGAAGAGCTGGCAGTTGCGCGGTCTGGTCTTTGCCGCGGTGATGGTGGTGGTCCGCCTCATCCAAGGAACCTTGATTAACGCCTTCCAGGCGCAGGCCGGTCTGATCAGCCTGACCTTGGTGTTGTTGTTCATCGTCGGGCCCCTGCTGTGGGGCCTGCTCGACGGGCGGTCCGACGCCCGCGCGAACCCCGACCCCGACCGGCGCCGCGACCTGGCGTTGACCTGGCTGCTGGCCGGTCTGGTGGCCGGCGTCCTCAGCGGCGCGGTCTGCTGGCTGCTCGGGCTGTTCTATGACGACCTGTACACCGGCGGACTGGCCAACGAGGTGACGACGTTCGCCTCCTTCACGGCGCTGCTGGTGTTCATTCCGGCGAGCATCGGTGTGGCGTTCGGCCGCTGGCGCGTCGACCGTAAGGCGGGCGCCGTCGGGAATTCTGATGCGCAAGGCGTCGTCACCGACGTGTTCTCCGCCGCCCGCTCCGACTAGTCCCGGCGAACTCAGCCGGCCAGGTATTGCAGGGCCAGCAGGTAGCCCCGCACCCCGAACCCGACGATCACGCCGGTCGCGACCGGGCTGATGTAGGACCGGTGTCGAAACTCCTCGCGCGCGTAGACATTCGAGATATGCACCTCGATCAGCGGCGCTTTGAGTTCGGCGCACGCATCACGCAGCGCCACCGAGGTGTGCGTGAGACCGCCTGCGTTGAGAATCACCGGATCCCCCGCGTCGGCGGCCTGGTGGACCCACTCGAGCAGGTGGGCCTCGCTATCGCTCTGACGGACGACGGCGCGCAGGCCCAGCGCGGCAGCCTCACGCTCGATCAACTCGGCGAGCTGGTCGTGCGTGGTGTCGCCGTACACCTCGGGTTCGCGCCGGCCCAGTCGGCCCAGGTTGGGGCCGTTGATCACCTGGACGGTGCCGTTCGCGGTGCCGGTCATGAAGCGTCGTCCTCCGCGCGAATCCCCGCGTAGGCCGCCGCCAGCAGCGACGGATCCGGCCCGGTGAGGCGGCCAGGCTTGGCCAGACCGTCGAGCACCACGAACCGCAGCACCCCGGCGCGGGATTTCTTGTCGCCGGCCATGTAGTCCAGCAGTTGCGGCAGCGCGTCGGCGTCATAACTGACCGGCAGGCCCACCGACGACAGGATCGTGCGGTGCCGCCCGGCGGTCGCGTCGTCGAGCCTGCCGGTGAGCCGGGCGAGCTCCGCAGCGAACACCAGGCCCACCGACACCGCGGCGCCGTGCCGCCACTGGTAGCGCTCGCGGCGCTCGATCGCGTGCCCCAATGTGTGTCCGTAGTTGAGGATTTCGCGCAGCTCGGACTCCTTCTCGTCAGCGGCGACGACCTCGGCTTTGACCGCGATAGAGCGCCGGACCAGCTCCGGCAGCACCTCACCGGCCGGATCCATTGCGGCCTGCGGGTCCGCCTCGATGAGGTCGAGGATCACCGGATCGGCGATGAAGCCCGCCTTGACCACCTCCGCCATCCCCGAGACGAGTTCGTTGGGCGGCAATGTGCGCAGCGTGTCCAGATCGACCAGGACCGCGCTCGGCTGATGGAACGCGCCGACGAGGTTCTTGCCCGCGTCGGTGTTGATACCGGTCTTGCCGCCTACGGCCGCGTCGACCATGGCGAGCAAGGAGGTCGGCACATGCACGATCGCGACCCCGCGCAGCCAGGTGGCCGCCGCGAAACCTGCGACATCGGTGGCGGCGCCGCCGCCGAGGCTGACCAGGGCGTCTGTGCGGCCAATCCCGATGCGGCCCAAGACTTCCCAGAGGTATCCGACGACGGCGAGGTCCTTGCCGGCCTCGGCGTCGGGGATCTCGATGCGATGGGCGTCGACGCCGCGGCCGGCGAGGTCACCGCGGATGGCCTCGGCGGTCTGCGCCAGCACCGGCTGGTGCACGATCGCGACGCGGTGCCGGTCGGAGAGGAGCTCCCCCACCCGGTTGACGACCCCGGCGCCGATCACCACAGGGTACGGCGGTTCGACGGCAACGGTCACGGTGACCGGCCCGGCGGTCATGTGGCGGCTCCGCCGGAGTCGAGGGCGGGCGTCCCGAGCCGCGACACGATGTGGCGGACCACCGCTCCGGGGTTGCGGCGGTTGGTGTTCACCCGGATCGTTGCGACGCGCCGGTACAGCGGAACCCGTTGCGTCATCAGCGCTGTGAACTTGGCGTACCGCTCAGTCTCGTCCGCGCCCGCAAGCAGCGGGCGAACAGTGTTGCCGCCCGTGCGCCGCGCGCCCTCGCCGGCGCTGATCTCCAGGTAGACGACTGTGTGCCCGGCCAGCGCCTCGCGCACCCCTGGCGTGGTCACCGCACCCCCGCCCAGCGACACCACGCCGTCGTGGTGGGCGAGCGCGTCGCGCACCACGTCCTCCTCGATGCGACGGAAACCCTGTTCCCCGTCGGTGGCGAAGATGTCGGCGATGCTGCGGCCGGTCTGCTGCTCGATCGCCGCGTCGGTGTCGAGCATGGCGACGCCGAGGGCCTTGGCGAGCCGCCGCCCGATCGTCGATTTGCCCGAGCCCGGTAGGCCGACGAGTACCGCTCTGGGTGTCATCACGCTTAACCCGTGATGCGCGCGGCCGGGGACTCGCGGTCGGCGATCGCACGCCGGTAGGAGTCGATGTTGCGGCAGGTCTCGGCCAGCGAATCGCCGCCGAACTTCTCCAGCGCCGCGCGGGCCAACACCAGCGCGACCATGGTCTCGACGACGACACCGGCCGCTGGTACCGCGCACACGTCGGAGCGCTGGTGGATCGCCACGGCCTCCGCACCGGTCGCCATGTCGACGGTGGCCAGCGCCCGCGGCACGGTGGAGATGGGCTTCATCGCGGCGCGCACCCGAAGCGGCTGGCCATTGGTCATGCCGCCCTCAAGTCCGCCGGCGCGATTGGTCGACCGGACCACGCCGTCGGGACCGGGGTACATCTCGTCGTGGGCGCGGCTGCCGGGGCGGCGCGCGGTCTCGAACCCATCGCCGATCTCGACGCCTTTGATCGCCTGAATGCCCATGACGGCGGCGGCCAACTGGCTGTCGAGCCGGTTGTCCCCGCTGGTGAACGATCCGAGCCCGACCGGCAGCCCTACCGCCACGACCTCCACGACTCCGCCGAGGGTGTCCCCCTCTTTCTTGGCCGCCTCGATCTCGGCAATCATCGCCTGCTCGGCCTGCTCCCCGAACGCCCGAACGGGGCTGGCGTCGATCGCGTCGAGGTCCGCGGGTCCGGGGGGCGGGCCGTCATAGGGAACTGAGGCGCCGATGGACACGACGTGAGAGAGGACCTCGACGCCCAGGGCCTGACGCAGGAACGCCCGCGCGACGGTTCCGGCCGCAACGCGCGCGGCCGTTTCCCGCGCGCTGGCGCGTTCAAGCACCGGCCGGGCATCGTCGAACCCGAACTTGAGCATGCCGGCGTAGTCGGCGTGACCCGGCCGCGGCCGGGTCAGCGGGGCGTTGCGGGCCGACCCGTCGAGTTCTTCCGGGTCGACGGGGTCGGCAGCCATCACGGTTTCCCACTTCGGCCATTCGGTGTTGCCGATCTCGATGGCGATCGGTCCGCCGAGGGTCAGCCCGTGACGGACCCCGGACAGCACGGTCACCTCGTCGCGCTCGAACGCCATGCGGGCGCCGCGCCCGTAGCCCAATCGCCGTCGGGCCAACTGGTCGCCGATCTCGGTGGACGTGATTTCCACGCCGGCAACCATGCCGTCGACCACGGCCACCAATGCTCGGCCGTGCGACTCTCCAGCAGTGATCCAGCGCAACACCCCGCTATCTTCCCATGCGGGGGTTCGCTAGTGCAGCAGCGCCAACCCCGCCGCGGCGGCGGTGGCCAGGCACATCGACGGGCCGTGCGGAACGGTGCGCGCCCCGCGCGCTGACCCGACGACGCCGCATAGCCCGGTCACCACGGCCGCGGCCAGGGCCGCGAGGAACCACACGTCGACACCGAAGCAGCCCGTCAGCCCCCCGCAGCCGAGCGCGAGCTTGACGTCCCCGGCCCCCATGGCGGCCGGATCGATCAGATGCACCAGCAGATACACCCCCGCCAGCGCCGCGGCCCCGCCCAGCGCCCACAGCCCGCGTCCGGCCACTGCGGCGCCCACGAGAATGGCCGCCGCTCCCGGCAGCGTCAACCGGTTCGGCAACCTGCGTTCGCGGACGTCGTAGCAGCTCAGCGCCGTCATCCAGGCTAAGACCACGACGGCCGCGAACTGCATGGGCGGCACGTTAGCCCAACGCCTCCAGAACGCAAGCCATGGCCTCGCGCGGGGCGGGCAGCCCGGTGAATTGCTCCACCTGTGCATAGGCCTGGTGCAGCAACATCTGCGCGCCGCCGACCACTCGGCCGCCGGCCGCGGCCACGGCAGCAGCCAGCGGTGTGGGCCACGGGTCGTAGATGGCGTCCAGCAGCACCGGTACGCGGGCAAGAACGCCCGCGTACCGCGCGGCCACGTCAGCCGGGAGAGTGCTGACCAGGACCTCCGCAGCCGCTACCTGGTCAGCCAACTCGGCGCTGCCGAGGCCGCAGAACCGCGTCGCCACCCCCAGGCGCGCGCCGAGTTCCAGCAGCCGGGCGGCTTTCTGGGGGTCGCGCGCGACGACGGTGATGGCGGTGGCACCGAGGTCGGCGAGCCCGACGATCGCTGCCGGCGCGGTCCCACCCGAGCCGCACACCAGGGCCGGCCCTGAAGCCGACCCCGAAGCCGCGAGCGCCCCGACGACCCCGTCGATGTCGGTGTTGTCGGCCCGCCAGCCGCCCGCGCAGCGCACCAGGGTGTTGGCCGAGCCCACCAGGTTGGCGCGCGCAGTGCACTCGTCGGCGAAGTGAAGGGCGGCGAACTTGCCCGGCATGGTCACCGACACGCCGACCCATTCGGGTCCGAAGCCGCCGACCACCGTCGGCAACTCCTCGGCACCGCAGTCGATGCGCTCGTAGGTCCAGTCGCTCAGGCCCAGCGCCCGGTAGGCCGCGAGGTGCAGTTGCGGGGACTTCGAGTGGGCGATCGGCCTGCCGAGCACACCGGCTTTCCGCGCGCGCATCGCCAGGGGCTCGTCACTGCGAGGAGTCACTGGGAGGAATCGAGGACACCATTGCGCTTGGCCAGCTCGATGTTGGCCAGGTGTTCCTGATAATCCTTGGTGAACAGCGTGGTTCCCTGGGAGTCGATCGTGACGAAGTAGAGCCAGTCGCCGGGCTCGGGATGCGCGGCGGCGTTCACCGCCTCGGCGCTCGGGGAGCAGATCGGCGTGGCGGGCAGCCCGGGGGTCACGTAGGTGTTCCACGGTGTCTTGGCGGCGCGGTCGGCGTCGCTGGTGGCCACCTCGCGGCGTTCCAGCGGGTAGTTGACGGTGGAGTCGAATTCCAGCATGCCGCGATCAGACTTCAGGCGGTTGTAGATGACCTGCGCCACCTTCGCGAAATCCTGCGAGTTGGCTTCCTGCTGCAGCAACGACGCCGCGATCAGGATCTCGTACGGGGTCATGCCAATGGTCTTCGCCGAGTCCACGAGGCCGGACTTCGCGTATACCGCAGCTCCGGCACCGATCAGGCCGGATAGGACGCTCTCCCCCGATCCGGAGGGGTCGACGTTGAAGGTCCCCGGCGCGATCAGTCCCTCGATCCGGCGATGGTCCTTACCGAGCGCGGTCACCGGTTTGACGGCCCAATCGGGTACCGACAGCGCCGATGGGGTGTCGTCGGTCGCCGCCGAGCGCAGCTGGTCTGCCGAGACGCCGCAGTGGCGGGTGCCATCGAGTTCCACGCAGCTGGCTTTGGCGATGAGCGTGAGGATGCCCGGGGTGACCTTGTTGGTTTTCATGTCGGTGGTGTCGTCGAGACGCCGACCCTCCGGAACGACGAGCCGGCCCACCCGGTTATCCGGGTCGGCCAGCCGTTTGACGGCGTCCGCCGACGGGATGTGGGTGCGCACCCGGTAGTAACCAGGCTGGATCGCCGCGATCGCGGCGTTGCCGTGGGCGGCGTCGACGAATACCGTGCCGGTGGCCACCACGCCCTTGTCCTGCAGGGTCTGCCCGATCACCGTGGTCGAGTCGCCGTCGTGGACCTGAATCACGACGTCGCGCAAGCCGGCTCCGGTGTAGTCGGTGACGGTCTCGGTGTTGCGGTGCAAGAACTTGATGCCGGCGACGACGACGGCCGCAGCGAGAAGCACCGCGAGGGCGATCCGGGCGCCGAGTCGCCGAGTTCGGCCCTCCCGATCGGCCCGGTTCCGCGTCATCCGGCTCATCCCGCGCCGGGGCGGCCCGACGGATTCCGGCTCGGCCCGTCGCCGCCCGGTCTCGTCAACCGACCCCCTGTCGTCAACCATCACCGACTCCCTCGTCTGCCTGCCGGCTATGGGCAGCCCGGCGTTCGTCCAGCCAACTCTGCAAGATCGCCACGGCGGCCGCCTGGTCGATCACCGCCCGCTGCTCTCTGGCCCGCACTCCGGCGGCGCGCAGCGATCGCTGCGCGCCGACGGTGGTGAGGCGTTCGTCGGCGAGCCGCACCGGGGTGGGCGGAACTCGGCAGGCGAGCGCTTCGGCGAGTTGGTCGGCGACCTCAATGGCATCCGCCGCGGCCGGCCCGGTGCGGTCGGCCAGCGTTCGCGGCAGACCAACCACCACTTCCACGACGTCGAGCTCGGCGGCGAGTTCGGCGAGTCTGCGCACATGCCTGCCGGAGCGGTCACGGCGCACCGTCTCGATCGGGGTGGCCAGGATCCCGTCCGGGTCGCTGCCGGCAACGCCGATGCGCACGCTGCCCACGTCGATGCCGAGGCGCCGGCCGCGACCGGGGTCTGTTTCGCGGTCACCAGGCCGGTCGGGTAGCCGATGCCTCACCAAGGCCACCTCAACCCACCCGGGCTATCGCGGCGATCTCCGAGCGCACCGCAGCCAGGGCGGCATCGATGCCGGTCGGGGCCTTGCCTGAGCCCTGCGCCAGGTCGGCCTTCCCACCGCCGCGGCCATCGACCGCCGCGGCCAGCCTTTTGACCAGTTCGTCGGCGCGGATCCCCAGGTCTTGGGCGGCGGCGTTGGCGGCGACCACGTACGGAACCGACCCGCCGTCCGGCGACGAGTTCTCCGAGATGAGCGCGACCACGGCGGGGGCGCTGCCCAGCTTGCCGCGAATGTCACCGACCAGGGAGCGCAGGTCGGCCGCGGTCATCCCACCCGCCATCCGCTGCGCCACCACACGGACAATACCGATCTCTTCCGCGCCGGCCGCGGCGTTGGTCGCCGCCGCACGGGCGCCGGACAGCCGAGCGCGTTCGAGTTCCTTTTCCGCGGCCTTGAGCCGATCGACCAGGCCGGCCACCCGAGCGGGCACCTCCTCGGACGGCACCTTCAACGACGATGCCAGCGCCGCCATCAGCGCTCGCTCCTTGGCGAGGTGGCGGAACGAGTCCAGTCCGACGTAGGCCTCCACCCGGCGAACGCCGGACCCGATCGAGGATTCGCCCAGGATGGTCACTGGGCCGATCTGCGCCGAGTTGCGGACATGTGTCCCGCCGCACAGTTCCAGGGAGAAAGGCCCGCCGATCTCCACCACGCGGACTTCGTCGGGATAACTCTCGCCGAAGAGCGCCATCGCCCCCATGGCCTTGGCCTTCTCGATGCGCTCGGTGAACGTGTGCACCTCGAAGTCGGCCTGAACGGCCTCGTTGGCGACCTCTTCGATTCGCGTGCGCTGGTCTTCGGTCAGCGCCCCCTGCCAGTTGAAGTCGAATCGCAGATAGCCCGGGCGGTTCAGCGACCCGGCCTGAACGGCGTTGGGGCCCAGTACCTGTCGCAGCGCCGCGTGCACCATGTGGGTGCCTGAGTGGCCCTGCGTCGCGCCGCGGCGCCAGTCCGGGTCTACCGCGACGTGGACGGTGTCGCCCTCGACGAACTCCCCGGATTCGACGTTGACCCGGTGCACGTACAGGGTTTTCGCAATTTTCTGCACGTCGGTGACCGCGGCGTGGGCGCTGACACCCGAACCGCTGATCGTTCCCACATCGGCGATCTGTCCGCCCGACTCGGCGTACAGCGGCGTGCGGTCCAGCACCAGTTCGACCCGGTCGGAGATGGCAGCCTCGCCGTGCGCGGCATGCGCGACCACCGGAACCCGCTTACCGTCAACGAAGATGCCGAGAATTCTTGCCTCGGAGATTAATTCGTCGAAACCGGTGAATTCCGTCGGTCCGGCATCGACGAGCTCACGGTAGGCCGTCAGATCGGCGTGCGCGTGTTTGCGGGCGGCCGCGTCGGCCTTGGCACGTTGCCGTTGCTGCAGCATCAGCTCGCGGAAACCTGACTCGTCGACGGTCAGGCCGGCTTCGGACGCCATCTCGAGGGTGAGCTCAATCGGAAACCCGTAGGTGTCGTGCAGCGTGAACGCGTCCGGGCCGGACACCACCGCTGCGCCGGCTCGCCTGGTGGCGCCGACGACGTCGTCGAAGAGTTTCGAGCCGGACACCAGCGTGCGGTTGAAGGCGGTCTCCTCCGCGACGGCGATGCGGTTGATCCGGTCGAAATCGTCGACCAGTTCCGGGTATGAGGGGCCCATCGCATCGCGCACCGTCGACATCAGGTCGCTGACGATCGGGGTGTCGATACCCAGCAGTTTGGCCGACCGGACCACGCGGCGCAGCAGGCGGCGCAGCACGTAGCCGCGGCCGTCGTTGCCGGGGCTCACCCCGTCGGCGATCAGGATCGCGGCGGTGCGGCTGTGATCGGCGATGACTCGGTAGCGGACATCGTCGGCGGGTGTGCCGCCGGGCCCGTACGGGCGCGGGGCGCGGGACTGCACCAGGTCGATGACGGGTCGCAGCAGGTCCGTCTCGTAAACGTTGGGCACGTCCTGCAGCACGAGGGCCAGCCGCTCCACCCCCATGCCGGTGTCGATGTTCTTGCGCGGCAACGGCCCGAGGATCTCGTAGTCCTCCTTCGTCGTTCCCTCCCCGCGCTCGTTCTGCATGAAGACCAGGTTCCAGACCTCGAGGTAACGGTCCTCGTTGGCGACCGGGCCACCGTCGACGCCGAAGCCCGGACCGCGGTCGTAATAGATCTCCGACGACGGACCGCACGGGCCGGGAATGCCCATCGACCAGTAGTTGTCGGCCATGCCGCGCCGCTGGATCCGCTCGGGTGGCAGACCCGCGATCTCCCGCCAGAGCCCGGCGGCTTCGTCGTCGTCGTGGTACACCGTGGCCCACAGCCGCGCAGGGTCCAGGCCGTACCCGCCGTCCTGCACGCTGTTGGTCAGCAGCGCCCACGCCAGTTCGATGGCCTCGCGCTTGAAGTAGGCGCCGAACGAGAAGTTGCCGGCCATCTGAAAGAACGTGTTGTGCCGGGTGGTGATGCCGACCTCGTCGATGTCGGGCGTGCGGATGCATTTCTGAATGCTGGTGGCGCGCGAATAGGGCGGGGTGCTCGCACCGAGGAAGTACGGGACGAACTGCACCATGCCCGCATTGACGAACAACAGGTTGGGGTCGTCGAGGATCACCGATGCGCTCGGCACCTCGGTGTGGCCCGCCGTCACGAAATGATCGAGGAATCTCTTCCTGATCTCGTGTGTCTGCACTGTCGCCTGCTTTTCCTCATCTGCGCGGGCCTCGCCCGCCCCCGTTTCGACGATCAGCCTATTCGGTGGTGCTGTTGAGCGTCACGCTGGCGCGGCGACGCGCGCCGAGCGTCACGCCAGCGCGACGGCCGGGGGGTGGATTAAGGCCGTCACGGCCGCCGCGCTCGCCGGATGATCGCCCGTAGGCGCTCGAGACGACCCCCCATATCGCGTTCGCCGCCTCGGCTCGTGGGCCGATAATAATCGACTCCCACCACCTCGTCTGGTGGGTACTGCTGGGCAACAACGCCATCCGGTTCGTTGTGGGGGTATCGGTAGCCCTGCGCATGGCCGAGCCCCGCAGCACCGGAATAGTGACCGTCACGCAGATGGGGAGGCACGAGGCCGGCCTTGCCCGACGTGATGTCAGCCATCGCCGCCCCCAACGCAGCGGTGACCGCGTTCGACTTCGGCGCGGTGGCCAGGTGGATGGTGGCCTGCGCCAGGGTCAGTTGGGCCTCGGGCATCCCGATCAGCGCCACCGTCTGCGCCGCGGCGACAGCGACCTGCAGGGCGGTCGGGTCGGCCATGCCGATGTCCTCGCTGGCCAGGATCATCAGCCGGCGCGCGAGGAACCGCGGATCCTCCCCGGCGACCAGCATGCGGGCCAGGTAGTGCAATGCGGCGTCGACGTCGGAGCCGCGCACCGACTTGATGAACGCGCTGATCACGTCGTAGTGCTGGTCGCCGTCGCGGTCGTAGCGCACCGCGGCCTTGTCCAGGGACCGCTCGACCGTCTCGACGGTGACCTGACCGGAGACCCCTGCTGGGACCCCTTCTGGGACCCCTTCTGAGGCCACCTCCAGCGCGGTCAGTGCGCGACGCGCATCCCCGGCGGCCAGCCGCACCAGCAGGTCGATCGCCTCGGGCTGCACCGCGACGCGCCCGCCGAGCCCGCGGGGGTCGTCGATCGCGCGCTGCACGACGGTGCGGATGTCATCGGGTGTCAGCGGCTGCAACTGCAGGATCAGCGACCGGGACAGCAACGGCGATACCACCGAGAACGACGGGTTCTCAGTGGTAGCCGCCACCAGCAGCACCACCCGGTTCTCCACGGCGGACAGCAGCGCGTCCTGTTGGGTTTTGGAGAACCGGTGTACCTCATCGATGAACAGCACCGTCTGCTCGCCGCCGAGCAGTGCCCGCCGGGCGGTATCGATGACGGCACGAACATCTTTCACACCCGCCGACAACGCCGACAGGGCCTCGAAGCGCCGCCCGGTCGCCTGCGAGATCAGGGCAGCCAGCGTGGTCTTACCGCTGCCCGGCGGACCGTACAGGATCGCCGACGCCACGCCCGATCCCTCGACGAGGCGGCGCAGGGGCGATCCGGGCGCCAGCAGGTGCCGCTGCCCAACGACCTCGTCAAGCGACACCGGGCGCATTCGGACGGCCAGCGGCGCACCGGCCGACACCCCCAGACCGCGTGGCGCGTCCGGCGGGGAACCGTGCCCTTCGACGGGCACATGGACGGGCACATGGACGGGCACATCGAAAAGGCCGTCGGACACGGCTTCAGGCATACCACGCCTAATCGCGCGTTGCGGGGCGCGGAGATCGCATAATTGCTAAGTTTCCGTCAGCGCCTCGTATCGGCGAGCGCGAAGTTCCGGTGAGCGTTTCTGCACGCGCACATGCGGAAGTCGACCCACAGCTAGGACGGACATGAGCCAGCCTCCCGAGCAACCCGGCACCCCGGCCGACCCCCATGGGCCCCCGACGCCCGGGTACGGCCCGCCTCCCGGGTACGGCCCACCGAGCCCGCAGCCGCCCGGCCCCCCGCCCGGACCCCCAACCGGACCACCAACCGGCCCCCCAACCGGCTATGGACCCCCACCGG
>Ga0164296_1001851_pt1 | contig 21786 bp, 18 predicted proteins | sample GEODES057metaG_FD_113533 | JGI IMG/M metagenome (GOLD analysis project Ga0164296, IMG submission 113533) | Dystrophic lake water microbial communities from Trout Bog Lake, Wisconsin, USA - GEODES057 metaG | ecosystem: Environmental > Aquatic > Freshwater > Lake | place: USA: Trout Bog Lake...
CATGACGGAAACGCGAGTACAACAGCGTGGGCGGCGAGCCATTGCATGTGCCATGGCAGTGGTGCTGCTGGCATGCGGTTGCAAAGACAAAGCTGCAACAGCTCCAAGCTCGGTGACGATTGTTCCGGCTGCGGACGGGTCGCTGGTGACCGTGGACCACCCGGAGCAGTTTCCGCTGGCGACGGCGACGGAGTTCGACACGGTATCAACCTTGAATGCAACGGGCAGCGTGTTTCCAGACATCCAGCGCGCCGTGCCGGTGATTACGCTGGCGAATGGACGCGTGACAGACATCCGCGTGAAGCTGGGCGATACGGTTCACAAGGGGCAGTATCTGATGTCGGTACGCAGTGACGACATTGCCGGGGCTTATGCGCAGTACCGCATGGCCGTGGCCGATGAAATATTGTCGCGCAAACAACTGGATCGTTCGCAACTGCTGTATGACAAGGGCGCGTATCCGCGCAGCCAGTTGGAGATTGCGCAGGACACCGAGGACAAGGCGAAGGTGGCGGTTGAGACGATGGCCGAGCACATGCGGTTGATGGGGATTGAGAATCCCGACTCGCCGCAGATGGGCACGCTGAAGGTGACAGCGCCGATTAGCGGCGTAATCATCGCACAGAATGTGACGCCGGAATCTGCCACGGGCAACAACCTGACCGGATCGCCAAATGCATTTACGATTGTCGACCTCTCGCGAGTCTGGGTGGTCTGCGATGTTTACGAAAATGATTTGTCGGAAGTGCATCTGGGCGATGCGGCAATTCTGCATCTGAATGCATATCCCGACAGGCCACTGCGCGGAACGGTGAGCGACATTGGCGCGGTGCTGGACCCGAATATCCGCACGGCCAAGGTGAGGATTGAAGTGGAGAATCCGGGCGGCATGTTACGCATCGGCATGTTCGCCACGGCAACTTTTCACGGAAGAAAAAAGCTGGTGCAAACAGCGGTGCCGGCGAAGGCGATTCTGCATCTGCATGACCGCGACTGGCTCTACATTGCCGATCCGAAGGACAACGGAAAATTCCGCCGCATGAGCATTGTGGCGGGTGACATGCTGCCGGATGGACAACAGGTGGTGACCAGCGGAATTAATCCCGGCGTGAAAGTTGTGAGCAACGCGCTGGCTCTGCAGCAGACGGTGGACAATCAATGATTCGCAGGCTAGTTGATTTTGCCCTGAACAACCGCTTCCTGGTGATGGGAGTGGCGGTGATGCTGTTTATATGGGGCGGGATTTCATTCCACAATCTGCCGGTGGAAGCGTATCCCGATGTCGCAAACAACTACGTGCAAATCATCACGCAGTGGCCGGGACGCGCGGCAGAAGAAGTTGAGCAGCAGGTAACGGTGCCGGTGGAAATTCAGATGGCCGGCATACCGCACTTGCAGGCGCTGCGTTCGGTTTCACTCGCCGGGCTGAGCAGCCTGATGCTGGTGTTCGATGATTCGTCTGTAAATGACTGGAACCGCGAGAAGGTGCTGGAGCGTTTGCAGCAGGTGACGCTGCCTGCGGGATTGGTGCCGCAGATTGGAACGGACTGGAGTCCGGTCGGACAGATCTATTGGTACACGCTGACCAGTTCAAATCCAAGTTACGATGTGATGGATTTGAAGTCGCTGGAAGACTGGACGCTGGAGAAAACTTTCAAGGCCGTGCCCAGCGTGGTGGATGTATCGAGCTTCGGCGGGCCGACGCGCGAATATCAGGTGAGGGTGGACCCCGACAAACTGATTATGTATGGGTTGACCATCGGGCAGGTGGAGCAGCAACTGTTCAACAACAATATTAATGCCGGCGGCAACTTCATCGAACAAGGATCGCAGCAGGTGAATGTGCGTGCGGTGGGTCTGTTCCGCAGCGTCACCGATATTGAAAACACTGTGCTGAAGACGCAGGGCGGATCGCCGGTGCGGGTGCGCGATATTGCCCTGGTGGAACAGGGGCCGAAGATTCATCTTGGCCAGGTAGGCAAAGCATACAAACCCTACACCGTGGACAAAAACGGCAACAAGCACTATGACGACAGTAAAGTGCTGGACGATCCAGACACGGTGGAAGGCGTGGTGTTGCTGCAGAAAGGCGATGACACGCAGACGGCGTTGAAAGGAATTGAAGCAGAGACGGCGAAGCTGGATGGTAGCAAGGACCAACCGGGACTGCTGCCGCCGGGCGTGAAGGTGGTGCCTTTCCTGGACCGCGCCGACCTGCTGGAATACACAACGCACACGGTGGAACACAACCTGATGGAAGGCATCATTCTGGTTGTGATTATTCTGTTTCTATTTCTCGGCAATGTGCGCGGTGCGTTGATTGTGTCGCTGACGATTCCGTTCTCGTTACTGTTTGCTTCCATCTGTCTTGATCTGCGCCATATTCCGGCGAACCTGTTGTCACTGGGCGCGTTGGATTTCGGCATGGTGGTGGATGGAGCGGTGGTGATGGTGGAGAACATCATCCGCCATCTTGGCCATCACAAAGATTTGGACAACTCGACGCCGGGCGAAAAAATTCGCGAAGCGGCGCATGAAGTCCAGCGGCCGGTATTCTTCGCGATTGGAATCATCATCACGGCATATCTGCCCATCTTCACGCTGCAGGCAGTGGAGGGTCGACTCTTCAAACCGATGGCGTGGACGGTGGCGTTTGCTCTGTTGGGCGCGCTGATTTATTCCATGTTGCTGGCGCCGGTGCTTTCCAGCTTCCTGTTTGCGCGTGGCGCCAAAGAGTGGCACAACCCAGCGATGGAGTGGTTGACCAGAAAATATCGCGCAGGCGTGAACTATGCGATTGAACACCGCAAGTTGACCGTGGGTGTGGCTGTGCTCGCGTTGGCAGTGAGTGCGTTTCTGGATTTCAGCGGCGTGATTGGATCGGAGTTTCTGCCGCATCTGGACGAAGGCGCAATCTGGGCGCGCGGCAGTCTGGCCCCCAGCACCGGACCAACGGAAAGCATCGCGCTGACCAATCATGCGCGGCAGATTTTTGCGTCGTTCCCGGAAGTGACGCAGGTGGTGAGCCAGACGGGCCGACCGGATGACGGCACCGACACGACAGGATTCTTCAACACAGAATATTTTGTGGATTTGAAGCCGAAGTCAGAATGGCGTGCGCAGTTCCATCAAAATAAAGACGCGCTGATTGATGCGATGGATGATGAGGTCGGCAAGATACCGGGCGTCATCTGGAATTTCTCGCAGCCGATTTCCGACAACGTGGAAGAGGCGGTGAGCGGCGTGAAGGGTGAGCTGGCCGTGAAAGTCTATGGCGACGACCTGAAAACGTTGGAAGCGAAAGGCACGGAGATCATGAACATCATGAGCAATGTTCATGGTGTTGTGGACCTGGGATTGTTCCGCGTGATTGGCCAGCCGAACCTGAATTACGTGGTGGACCGTGCGGCTACGGCGCGCTGGGGCATCAATGTTGCGGATGTGCAAGACGCGATCCAGACAGCGGTGGGCGGCAATGCGGAAACGCAGGTGCTGGCGGGCGAGGCGCGCTACGACGTGATGGTGCGCTACCAGCCGCAATTCCGCAGCACCAAGGAAGCGATTGATGAGATTCGACTGATGTCGCCAACGGGCGAACGTGTGTCGCTGGCGCAGCTGACGCAGGCAAAGACTGAGGATGGCGCGGAAGAAATTTATCGCGAAGGCGGGCAGCGTTACGTTGCCATCAAGTATGGCGTGCGTGGACGCGACCTGGGCAGCACAGTGGAAGAAGCCATCAGCAAAGTGCAGAAGAATGTTCAACTGCCGCCGGGCTACAAGCTGGAGTGGGCGGGCGAGTACCAGAGCCAGAAGCGGTCATCGCGGCGGCTGATGTTGGTGCTGCCGGTGACCATCATGCTGATTTATGCGCTGCTGTACATGATGTTTAAATCCGGCAAATGGGCCACGCTGATTCTGGCCAACGTCTCCATGGCGCCGTTGGGTGGCTTGCTGGCGCTGCTGATTACCGGAACGCACTTCAGCGTTTCGTCGGGCGTTGGATTTCTAGCGCTCTTCGGCGTGAGCGTACAGACCGGCGTCATCATGTTGGAGTACATCAACCAGTTGCGCGTGAATGGGCACTCCATCCACGAGGCAGCGGTTGAAGGCGCAGTGCTGAGGTTGCGTCCGATTATGATGACGATGCTGGTGGCAACGCTGGGTCTGTTGCCGGCGGCGACATCGCACGGCATCGGATCGGATTCGCAGCGGCCGTTTGCGATTGTGATTGTGGGCGGTTTGATTACCGCGCTCGCCATCAGCGTCTTCCTGCTGCCGACGCTGTATGTCTGGATTGCTGGACCGAGCGATGTGCTGCCGGAGCCGAGCACGGAGTTTGAAAACTAAACAGAGTGGAATTTCGAAATGAAGCCGCAGAGAAATCTGCGGCTTTTATTTTTCCTGCGTGGTGAAGGTGTGGATGCCGCACTCAAGCTTCTTGCCGCCCCAGCGACCGGCGCGCGGATTGTTGGGGTCTTCCGAGCGAGAGGTGCAGGGTTCGCAGCCGATGCTGGCGTATCCCTGTGCGTAGAGCGGCAGCACGGGGATGTTGTTGTCGGCGGCATATTGTTCCACCTGGGCCCAGGTCCACGCGGCCAGCGGGCTGACCTTGTCGATAATTTTTCCGCTGGGCAGTTTGTGTTCTTCAATAACGCGCAGGTTGGCGCGCGTGGGTGACTGCTCGCGGCGGAGACCGGTGAACCAGACGGAATAATTTTCCAGTGTGCGCATCAGCGGTTCAACCTTGCGCATCTGGCAGCACTGCGTCGGCTCCACGATGTAGAGCAAACCGAAATTTGCTTCCTGCTCAGCAACAGTGGTTTTGGGAAGCATGTTGGAGAGATTCAGGTTCCACTCTGCCACCATGCGGTCGCGGTAGGCGTAGGTTTCCGCGAAGTGGTAGCCGGTGTCGAGAAACAACACGGGCACGTCCGGCATGTGTTGGCGCAGCAAGTGAAGCACCACCATGTCCTCTGTTTGAAAGCTGCAGGTAATGCAAAGCGTTTGCGCGGTCGGCTGTGTGGCGCGCCATGCGGCCACGGTCTGCGCGACCAGGTTAGCGGGCGAAAGTGTATCTACAGATTCGATGGCGGAAAGAACACTCATTCAGCGACTCCAATCTGCTGCAGCAATTGAGTGGCAGCGGTTGCATCGTCGGCATCAAGCGCGGCAGGTGCGAGCACGTGGGCTTCATCCACAAATTTCTGAATGGCGGAGAGTGTTGCCGGGGCAATAACGGCGCTGGTGACGGCGACGGCACCGGCAAGTTGGACAGCGCGGATGGCGGCGTCGATGTGCTCGGCTGCGATGTGTGCATCGTCAAGCAGAACAGCGCTGTGGCCTTCGGCGCGAAGTGCGTCGTGAATCTGAGCAGCGAGCGCGGGACGGCCGGGGAGATGAATCAACTGGGGCAGACGTGTGCCGGTGTGAGCATCTCCGACGGCATCGGCCAGCGCAGTGGTAATCATGCCGGCACCGAGAGTGGCATTGCCGAGCGGGTCAATCAGAATAAAGCTGCCGGTCGAGTGATTGCTGCTGTACGCGTCGAAAAAGAGCGGCCGCGCGGTGTGGAACTCAACTTCGGCGATGTCATTCATATCAATCTGCTGCGCGGGCAGATGCTCCAACGTGTTGACGTTGATGCGATGACGTATGGCCGTGACGGTGGCGCGCACGGTGCGCGTGGTGTGCTTCAGCAGATAGGTGGCACCGGCACGCAGCGGCTGTTCGTTCATCCACACGATGCGAGCGGCAAAGCTGTGCGAGATTTGCGGCGGGTCCTGCGGGCTGGAAAGAAGATCGCCGCGGCTCAAATCAATTTCATCTTCGAGTTCAACGGTGACCGATTGCGGCGGCGCGGCGGAAGCGACGTTGCCGTCGTAGGTGACGATGTTGCGCACACGAGTGAGTCGGCGCGATGGCAGAGCGAGTACGGTCTGCCCGGCACGCAGCGTGCCGCCGGCAACCTGGCCGGCGTAGCCACGGAAGTTGGCATCGGGACGCAGCACCAGTTGCACGGGGAAACGCATGGGCGCGTTGGCGTTGTAGCGCGTCAACGGCACACTTTCTAATTGTTCCAACAGCGTAGGCCCGGTGTACCAAGGCATCTTGTCGCTGTGCTTCACCACGTTGTCGCCTTCCAGCGCGCTGATGGGAATGACGCAGAGGCTGGTGGTTTCGCTATTGACCATGCCGAGATGGCTGGCCAGAGCGAGGAACTCGGCTTCGATGCGTGCGAAGGCATCGGCATCGTAGCCGATCAAATCCATTTTGTTGACAGCGGCAACGACGTGCGGAATGCCGAGCAGCGATGCAATGTAACTGTGGCGACGCGACTGCGGCAACAGACCGCCGTGTTTTGCGAAGGCGGCTGCGTCCAACAACACAATGGCGAGGTCGGCGGTGGAAGCTCCCGTGGCCATGTTGCGTGTGTACTGCTCGTGGCCGGGCGTATCCGCAATGATGAACTTGCGGCGTGCGGTAGAGAAGTAGCGATAAGCAACGTCAATGGTGATGCCTTGTTCGCGTTCGGCGCGCAGACCGTCAGTGAGCAGGGAAAAATCAATCGGCCCGGCGGCGCGATTTACGCGGCTCTGCTTGATGGAAGCGAGTTGGTCGTCGTAGACCGACTGCGTGTCATGCAGCAGGCGGCCAATGAGCGTGGACTTTCCGTCATCCACACTGCCGGCGGTGGAGAAGCGCAGCAGGCCGCTCTCAAGATGCTGATCAAGAAATCCCTGCAGGCCGGTGGTCTCTGTCGTTGTGGTCGCCATCAGAAATATCCCTCACGTTTCTTGGTTTCCATGGAGCCTTCTTCATCGTGGTCAATCACACGGTTCTCGCGTTCGGAGCGGCGGAAGCCAATCAGCTCCTCGATAAGTTCCGGCAGCGTTTCTGCATCGGAACGGATGGCACCGGTGCAGGGCAGGCAGCCCAGGGAACGCATGCGGCATTTGACGGTGGTAATTTTTTCTCCCGGCAGCAGCTTCGTATCTTCATATGCAAGAATCAGCGAGCCGTTGCGTTCGATGACGGTGCGGTCCTTGGCGAAGTAGAGCGGCACAATGGGAATCTGTTCGGCGTAAATGTAGAGCCAGATGTCGAGCTCGGTCCAATTGGAGAGCGGGAAGACGCGAATGCTTTCGCCTTTGCGCAGGCGGGAGTTGTACAGGCTCCAAAGTTCGGGGCGCTGGTTCTTCGGGTCCCACTGGCCGGCCCCATCGCGGAAGCTGTAGACGCGTTCTTTGGCACGGGATTTTTCTTCATCGCGCCGCGCGCCGCCGAAGGCCGCATCGTAACCGCCCTCGGCAAGACCATCGAGCAGCGAACGGGTCTTGAGCAGACCGCAGCAGTTCTGCGTGCCCAACGTGTAGGGATTGGCACCGGCATCGAGCGCGGCCTGGTTCTTGTGCACGATGAGTTCGGCGCCGATTTCCTTGGTGTAATTGTTGCGGAAGGCAATCATCTCGCGGAACTTGTAGCTGGTATCAATGTGCAGCAAGGGGAACGGGATGCGGCCCGGGTGGAAGGCCTTCTGCGCCAGGCGGAGCATCACCGAAGAATCTTTGCCGATGGAGTAGAGCATCACCGGGCGCGCAAATTCGGCAACGGCCTCGCGCATGATGTGGATGCTTTCGGCTTCAAGTGCCTGCAGGTGGTTGAGAGTGGTATGACTGATGGCGCTGGTGCCGGATTCTGTGACTGAAGTCGTCATGGGATAGATTTCCTGTGTGTCAGGTTGAGCAGCGTGCAAAGTGGCGTTGGAGATGGCGCTTGAACAGCATTACCGCGGATTGCTAGCGGCAACAACAGGTGACCGCAACCGTGCCGGGCAGCACAGTGAAACAACAAACGCGGCTCTGGAGAATATGGGACATAGTTGCAACGCTATCGGCAAAAATCCAACTATTAGCATGATAAATGGGGCAACCGGCTTGGGCAAGCGAGGTCGGCGGAAGTGATTGAATCCATTATGGTGGTGGCTGATGTAGGCTGGTACAGAAATTGGAGGGCATGGAGATGGCGGCAGAAGTTGAACAGGCGGCGAAGGACATCGCGAAAATTAAAGAGCAGGAAGCAGCGCTGCATCTGGACCGATTGGATGCGGAAACCGTTTGGCGGCTGGGAACGTTGGTGCGGGAAATGGCGGTCGAGCGCGGCCATGCGATTGCGATTGAGATTCGGCGCGGACATACGCCGGTATTTCTGGCGACGTTTGACGGCATCACTGCGAACAATATGGACTGGGTCCGCAAGAAGGCCAACAGCACGCTGTATTTTGAACGCAGCACCTATTCGATGGGGCTGGATTTCAAACAACGCGGCATCACGGTGAGTTCGCGGTACGGATTGCCAGAGAAAGACTACGCAACGGACGGCGGATGTTTTCCTCTGCGGGTGAAGCATGTGGGCGTGGTGGGATGCCTGACGATTTCCGGCCTGGACCAGCGCGCCGACCATGAACTGGCAGTGGAAGCGATTTGTACATTGCTGGGGAAGAATTACAAAGAGCTGGCGTTGTAGGTCTATTCTGAGCGCGTGCCGAGTGGCAGCAGATACTGGCGGCCGTGTATGGGTTCCGAGAGCCGCGCGAGCAATAGCTGCAGGTCGCGATTGTTGCGGACGAAGTCGATATCGCTAGTGTCGACTACCAGCAGATCGCTGGCCGAGTAGTGGAAGAAAAAATGTTCGTAGGCCGCGGCCACCTGCGCAATGTACTTCTCACTGATGGCGCGTTCGCCGGGAATGCCTTTGCGCTTCAGCCGCTGCTGCAGAATTTCCGGCGGCGCTTTGAGGTAGATGACCAGGTCGGGCGTGGGCAGCTGGTTGCGGAAGAAGGTGTGGTAGCGGGTGTAGATGGCCAGCTCTTCATCCGATAGGTTCAGGCAGGCGAAGAGCTTGTCTTTCTCAAAGATATAATCGCTGACCACGGGTTGCGCGATGGCTTCTCCGGTGCTGCTGAGCTGGCGGAAGCGTTCATAGAGAAACCACATCTGCGTGGCAAAGGCCATGCCCGGCTCATTGCGGTAGAAGCGGTCGAGGAAGGGATTGTTTTCCGGCTCCAGAATGCGGCGCGCGCCGAGAGTATCTGCCAGCACGCCGGCAAGCGTGGATTTGCCGACACGAAGGGGGCCTTCGATGGCGATGTTGCGCGGCGGGTCAAACAGTCGAGCCATGAGTACTCCGAAACCTTTGCAGCGAAGAAAATACGAATTTACCACGATTGCAGGCGACTTGCCAGTGACTGGGGTGAGTCATAGTTCGCGGCTCGCTGTGGAATTTTTCAGTTGGCGTCATCGGCGATACCAGCTTCTATCCTGGGCGATAATAGACCTATGGCAAATTTATACGAAATCCCCCTGAATAAAATTACCGGCGAAAGCACCACGCTGGGCGAGTATCGCGGCAAAGTGATGCTGATTGTCAACGTAGCGTCGAAGTGCGGCCTGACGCCGCAGTATGAGGCGCTGGAGAAGCTCTACGAGCTGAAGCATGGCGAAGGCCTGGAAGTGCTGGGATTCCCGGCGAACGATTTTGCCGGACAGGAACCCGGCACCAACGAAGAGATTGCCACTTTCTGCACGGGCACTTTCGGCGTTAAATTTCCCATGTTCCAGAAGATTGCAGTGACCGGTGCGGAGACGCATCCGCTCTACCAGCAGCTGATTGCAGCCCAGCCGAAGGCGGCGACGCCGGAGCCGGGTGCCTTCCGCACCAAGCTGGTTGGTTATGGATTGAATGCGAATCCGGAGCCGGGCATCCTGTGGAACTTCGAGAAATTTGTGGTGGGCCGCGACGGCAGCGTTGTGGCGCGCATCTCGCCGGAAGTGGCACCGGATGATCCGCTGGTGACTGGCGCGATTGAAGCGGCATTGAAGGCGTAGTCGGCAAAGTAGCGATGTAACTATGGCGGCACGTGCGGCGGAATTGGATGTTGATTTCGCCGCTACGTGTGCGGCAATGCGCGACAATAATTCCGAATGCTTGGCGAACTGGCAACTGCGGCGGCTGCGGGCCTGACGGCCGGTGGCCTGTACTACGGTGCAATGGCGCCGTGGTCGCAGATGTACGGCCGGACGCTGATTGCCGGCTGCGACCAGCATGAGATTGCGCTGACCTACGATGACGGTCCGAATGACATCCACACCGGCCACCTGCTGGAAGTGTTGGCAAAGCACAATGTACGTGCGACCTTCTTCATGATTGGGGAACGAGTGCGGCAGCGGCCACAGATGGCGCGCGAGGTGCTGGCAGCAGGGCATTGCATCGGCAACCACACGATGACGCATCCGAATTTATTGTGGTGTTCGGCATCCCGTATATGGAGCGAGTTGGCGGAGTGCAACGCGGTCCTGGCCGATACGCTGGGCATGGTGCCGGACCTGTTTCGGCCGCCCTACGGAGCGCGCCGACCGCATGTGTTGCGCGTGGCCAATGCGCTGGGGATGACTCCGGTGCTGTGGAATGTTTCGAGTTGCGACTGGAAGATAGCCGATCCAACGGCGCTGATGTCTCATATACAACAGGGCCTGCGAAAGACGATGAAGCAGCATCGCAGCAGCAACATTCTGATGCATGACGGCGGTCACACGGCGTTGGGGATTGATCGCAGCCAAACCGTGGCCGCGACGGCAATGCTGCTGGATAAATGCATCGACATCGGCGTGCAGTTTGTGACGCCGGAGCGCTGGCTCTAGCGGCGTCACAAATCAAAAAAATTAATTCTTTAGAGTTTTGAAGGCATGGGCTGCGGCCTTGAGCGTGAGCTTCAGGGTCACATCGTTGTGTTCTGTGCCGACAAAGGCGGCCTCAAACTGCGACGGCGGCAACCAAACGCCGGCATCGAGCATGGCGCGATGGAAGGTGCCGAAGGATTCCGTATTGGAAGCGGAAGCGGAGGCGTAGTCGGTGACCGGCGCAGCGGTGAAGAACCAGGTGAACATGGAGCCGACGCGATTGGTGGTCAGAGGTATGCCGGCCTCGGCAGCGAGTTTTGCAACGCCCTCGGCAATGGCAGCGGTGGATTTTTCCAGCTGCGAATAAACGTCTTTGTGGTGCGCCAGCAAATAACCGACGGTTGCGCTACCGGCTGCCATCGCCAACGGATTGCCGCTGAGTGTGCCGGCCTGATAGACAGGGCCGAGTGGGGCGAGCATGTCCATGATTTCTTCGCGGCCGCCGAAAACACCGACCGGCAGGCCGCCGCCGACAATCTTGCCCAGCGTGGTGAGGTCGGGCTGGATGTTGTACAACTGCTGCGCGCCGCCGAGCGAAACGCGGAAGCCGGTCATGACTTCATCGAACAAAAGCAGCGCGCCGTTCTTCTGCGTGATATCGCGCAGCGCCTGCAGATAGCCGGGCGCGGGTGCGATGGTGCCGGAGTTGCCGACGACCGGCTCCACAATAACGCAGGCGATGGCGTTGGGATGCGCGGCGAAGGCCGCTTCAACCGCGGCGACGTTGTTGTAGGGAATGGCGAGGGTGAATTGCGCGGTCTCTTCCGGTACGCCGGCGGACCCGGGAATGCCGAGCGTTGCCACGCCGGAGCCGGCCTTCACCAGCAACGCATCGGCATGGCCGTGATAGCAGCCTTCAAACTTGATGATGAATTTGCGGTTGGTGAAGGCGCGCGCCAGACGAATGGCCGACATGACGGCCTCTGTGCCGCTGCTGACGAAACGCATTTTCTGGATGCTGGGCACGGCGCGATTGATGAGTTCGGCGAGGTCGGACTCAATCGGCGTGGAGGCACCGTAGCTGACACCGCGACGCGCTGCTGCCTCAATGGCCTGAATGACGTGGGGCGCGGCATGGCCGAGAATCATCGGGCCCCAGGAGCCGACGTAGTCGAGATAGCGGTTGCCGTCGACGTCGTAGAGCCATGCGCCTTCTGCGCGGGTGATGAAGGGCGGATTGCCGCCGACGGCGCGAAAGGCACGAACCGGCGAATTTACGCCGCCGGGAAAGTAGCGCTCTGCGCGCTGCTGCAGCTGAGTGGAGCGGGAAAGTTCACGGGCCATGCATCCAGTATAAGCTGTGTTAATTCTCGAAATATAAGTAGCGGCGCCAGGCGGGCGATGCCGAACCGATCATCCGCATGATGTGACGGCTGGTGTGCAGGGTGAAGGGACGCGGCTCACGGGCCAGCGTCATTTCTTTTAATTCATGCAGAAGTTGGTTGCCTTTGCGACGGTTGCAGGTGTGGCAGCAGGCGACAAGATTTTCCCAACTGGACGAGCCGCCACGGCTGCGCGGGATGACGTGGTCCAGCGTGAGCTCGCTGGAGGTGAGAATGATGCCGCAGTACTGGCAGGTGTTGCGGTCACGCAGCAGAATGTTTTTACGCGAGAGGGCGCGGGTCTGGTGCGGGATGCGGCGATACTCCAGCAGGCGGATGACCGACGGCATGGGGACGACAACGCGCGCGGCATGCAACGTGGACCCCTGTTCCTCTTCCGTGCGTGCCACTCCCTTGAGCACCAGCACGAGAGCGCGACGGGCACCGCAGATATTGATGGGTTCATACGAGGCATTGAGCACCAGCACCGGTGTTTGCAGGGGCGAGGAGCCGCGTGTGCGCGACTCTGCCGGATCCGGGATGCTGACGTGACGACGAACCGAGGGAAAATGTTTTGCCGCATGCACCATGTATCTACTCCTACCTCCTTCAGTGGACTTGAGGACTGCCCGGGTGTTGCGTCTCTTGCTGCGAAATCTTTCCGTTCCAGCGGATGCTGGATTCACGCTGGGCACGGGCCAACGTGGCGACGTAGACCGAGGCGGCACCGGCTGCGAGCAATGTCTTGGTGCATTCGCAGACGGTAGCACCTGTGGTCATGATGTCATCAATCAATAGGATGTTTTTCCCGGCGATGGCGGCTGGGTCACTGCAGCGGAAGGCACCGTCGAGCATCTTGCGGCGTGACTCCGGCGTTAGCGGGAAAAGAATTTCTGTTGCGCGGCGGCGAGTGAGCAATTGATGTGCCGCAGTGAGTTGCCAGTCGGGGAAGCGATTGTGTAGTTGTCGCAGTGCATGGTCGGCCAGCAGGATGGACTGGTTGTAGCCGCGCTGGCGAACTCGTGTGGGATGCAGCGGCACGGCGATGACGGTCATCTGGCGCGGCGCACCTGAGTGGAGTTCGGCGATGGCAGAGGCGAGCATTTTGCCCAGCGGCGCGGCAACGCTGCGCAGACCTTCAAACTTCAGCAGGTGCAGTGTGGAGCGGACGTTGCCTTCATATGATGCCCAGGAGACGGCGCAAACATACGGCGGTGGCATAACGCGGCAGGTCTGGCAGACGGCTTGTGCGGCAGGCTGCCAGTCTTCCATGGTGAGAATTTCGCCGCAAAGCGGGCAGAGGGGGGATGCTGTTGGCGAGGAAGTTTGCGAAACGATTTGCGCGAGGCAGGACTCGCAGACAGGGGCTGCGCTCAAACGCAGCAGGGGACCCGCGCAGACGCGGCAGGGTGCAGGGAACAGGACGGAGCTGATGTCGTCGATGGGGGTGCGGAGGAACTCAGCGGTGCGGCTACTTCGCAGCACGCGAACCACCGCCCGCCATGCGTTGGTCTGCTGTGGCGGTACATGTGTCCGTGGGTCTTCAAAAACTCTGCTGAAGGCACACCTCGCTGCAGGTTTGAAGTCTACGTACATTGCAAGCCGTGGAACTCTGTCTGGATACGGCTTACGCAGCCAGTATATGCAGGCGAGGGCGGGAAGGCAATCTGGGGGTGGGGGCTGGTTTGAGCTAGCGGCGCTTTTGGCGGCGCTGCCAGGTAAAGAGGTTGCTGATGGAATAATTCCACACCGCGCTGAGCACCATACCGGCGAGACCGGCGAGATACCAGCTGGCCCCGGCGTGCAGCAGCGAGTCCGCAAAACTGACGTTGGCCCACGCGCCGAAGGAGCAGGCCGTCATAAAAGTGGCCAGGCCGGCGAAAAGCTGCAGGCCGCGCAGGCTGCGGTCTCGGTAAGTGATGAGGTTGTTGAGGAAGAAATTGCCGGCCATGGCGATGATGGTGGAGAGCGCCTGCGAGTTCCAGAAGCCCATGTGGAAGACGTTGTAGAAAAGCGCCAGACAGCCGAGATTGACGCCGAGGCCGATGCTGCCGACCAGCGCAAAAAATACGAATCGCGTAGGTACGGTACCGCGTGTGAGTTTGTTGGTGATGAGGAAGAGATATTCCAGGGCGGTGCTGATGTCGAGTTTACTTTTGCCGTAGAGGCGATTGCGAAAGCGATAGCCGACTTCGCCAAGTTGGACGGGGCGCTTGCTGGTGGCAAGAATGTCGAGCAGAATTTTAAAACCGCCGCCGTAAAGGCCGCGAACCACTTCCAGAAAGAAGCCGCGGCGCAGCAGAAAGAAGCCGCTCATCGGATCGGAGATTTCGCAGTGGGCAATGGCGCCGCTGACTTTGCGGCCCAGTTGGCTGATGGCGACGCGCATGCGGCTGAAGTCGCCCATGCTGCCGCCTTCTGCATTGCGGGTGCCGACGACGATGTCGAGCGACTGGCTGCGCAGCTTTTCCAGCATCTGCGGCAGGATGCTTTCATCGTGCTGCAGATCGGCATCCATCACGGCGATGCAATTGGCGGAACTGGCGAGAATGCCTTCCACGCAGGCGGAAGATAAACCGCGACGGCCGATTCGTTGTACCAGGCGGATGCGATGGTCATGCGCGGCAAATTCGCGGACGACGTCGGAGGTGCCGTCGGGCGAATCATCATCCACAAAAATAACTTCCCAGTTCAACCCTTCAAGCGTGGTCGATAGGCGATGGATGACTTCGGCAACATTTTCGCGTTCATTGTAGGTGGGCAGAACGACGGCGAGATCGAGCGCTGTATGGTCGGCGATGGCGGTGCCGGAATGTGCGGCCGATGCGCCTGTGGCAGCGGGTTGTGACGGCAGCGGCATGCGTGCGCAGTCCCTTGCGGAGAGTGCTGAATCAGTGACGGGATTGGCCCCGTGCCTGCAATGTTTCATTCTCGCATACTGCTGATACACTCGCTTTTCAGGCACAGTTTTTGTACAAGGAGCGAGAAATTGCCGAACGAAGCGCAGCCGCCCGCAGAGACCACTTCCGCCACACACTTCAACCCATTTGTTCCGTCGAATGAGACGCGACCAGAGTTTACTTTTCGTGCGCTGCTGGTGGGCTCCATCTTCGGAATTATTTTTGGCGCGGTTACGGTGTATGTCGGTTTGCGCGCAGGATTGACGGTTGCGGCTTCGATTCCCATCTCTGTACTCTCCATCAGCATTCTTCGCGTGCTGGGACGCGCGTCGATTCTTGAAAACAATATTGTTCAGTCGGCGGGTAATGCGGGGCAGTCGATTGCCTCCGGTGTAATTTTTTCGCTACCGGCATTAATCTTTCTGGGATTCGATCTGGAGTACTTCCGCATCTTTATGCTGGCGCTGCTGGGCGGCTGGCTGGGTGTGTTGTTTATGATTCCGCTGCGGCGGCAGTTGATTGTGCAGGAGCATGGCAACCTAACGTATCCGGAAGGCACGGCCTGTGCCGATGTATTGGTTGCCGGCGAAAAGGGCGGCAGCTTTGCCAGCCGCGTTTTTCTTGGCTTGGGGCTGGGCGGTTTGTACACACTTTTCCAGAATGAAAATTTATTTGCAGCATGGCCCAGCCAGCCGGACTGGCAGCCTGATTTGGGCCCGCAGCATTTGTTGAAGGGCGGCGCGATTCGTGCCGATGCAACGCCGGAATATCTTGGCGTGGGATACATCATTGGTCCGAAGGTGGCCGGTGTGTTGGTGGCCGGAGGCGTCTTCAGTTGGCTGGTGTTGATGCCGGCGATTTATTTCTTCGGCTCGCATATGGACCACGCACTCTATCCCGGCACCGTGCCGATTTCGCAGATGAGCCCGAGCGTGATGTGGAGCACGTACATTCGCCCGATGGGCGCGGGTGCTGTGGCGGCATCGGGACTGATTACTCTGCTGCGAACGCTGCCGACGATTCTGGCGGCGCTGGCGGCCGGAGCGAAAGATCTCGGCTTCGGAAAAAATTCGCAGGTAGGCAACAAGCCATCGCGCACCGAACATGACATACCGATGAGCATGGTGGCGCTTGGTTCCGTGTTGTTGCTGGCCATCATGTTTGTGTTTCTTGAATTCAAACCGATACCGGGCGCGCAGGTGGGCTGGCTGGCGAACCTTGCGGCGTCGCTGCTGGTGATGGTCTTTGGATTTTTATTTGTGACGGTGAGTTCACGCATCGTCGGCATTGTGGGTAGTTCGGCCAGCCCGGTCAGCGGCATGACGATTGCAACGCTGATGGCAACGGCTGCAGTTTTTCTGGTGATGGGTTGGACGGCGCCGGCCTTTGGTGCGCTGGCAATTACCATCGGCGGCACAGTTTGCATTGCGGCATCGAACGCCGGCGACACATCGCAGGATTTGAAGACGGGATTCCTGATTGGCGCGACGCCGTGGAAGCAGCAGGTGGCCGTGATGATTGGTGTGATGGCGAGCGTGGTCTCCATCGGCTTCACGCTGAACCTGATGAATACGGGCCTGGAAGAATTTCATCCGATGACGATTACATATGACATGACGCAGCCGCAGGATGGCGTGGTGGTGCAGCAGCAACACTTCAGCCGCGCGCACGTGCAACTCACGCTTCCAGACAAATCACACCAGGTGGTGAATGGCAGCCAATATGAATTGCTGAACGCACTGGGCAGCCACACACTGCCGGACGGGAAATATCTTTACAACCCGGCCACGGGAAAAATTGAAGTGCAGTGGGTGCAGGGCATCGGCAGCGAGAAAGCGGCGGCGCCGCAGGGCCGGCTGATGGCGACAGTGATCAACGGCATCCTGACGCGCAAGCTGCCGTGGGGACTGGTGCTGCTGGGTGTGGCACTGGTGCTAACGGTGGAACTGCTGGGCGTGCGCTCGCTGACGTTTGCCGTGGGAGCGTATCTTTCCATCGCAACTACACTGGCAATTTTTGTCGGCGGTGTGATGCGGTGGATGGTGGACGCAGCGGTGCGGCGAGCGGGCGGTAACGCGGAAGATACGGAAAGCGAAGTTAGTCCAGGCAGCCTGTATGCCAGTGGATTGATTGCCGCGGGCGGCATTGTGGGCCTGATGGGCGTGGCGATTCGCGCGTATGAGGGGCTGACGAATTACTCCATGCCGCGTTTCAGCACGACCAACCCGCTGTATCACGATTGGGTTTCAGTGCTGATGTTTGCGTTGCTGGCATACTCGCTCTACTACTTCGCTCGCAAGCCGATGAAGAGCTAAACGTCATCGGCTTTACATACACGAATAATTAATCATTACTTCTGTTTCAGCAGAACCAGCACTTCTTCGGCGTGGCCTTCGGGTTTCACATTTTCGAAAATGTGCAGCAGTTTCTGGTCGGGGCCGATGACGAACGTGGTGCGCGCGATGCCGCGGACTTTTTTGCCGTACATATTTTTGTCCTTCATCACGCCGAACTGGTTGCAGACGGTTTCGTCAGGGTCGGCGAGCAGCGTGTAGGGCAGGTCGTACTTTTCCTGAAATTTTTTCTGCGCCTTCACCGTATCGCGGCTGATGCCGAGCACGATGGCGCCGGTCTTCTGGATTTTTTTGAACTGGTCGCGGAAGCCGCAGGCCTCAATGGTGCAACCGGGTGTATCGGCGCGTGGGTAGAAGAAGAGCACCACCGGTGTGCCGGCGTACTGCTTCAGGCTGACCTCGGTGCCGTCCTGGTCCTGCAGTTTGAAGTTGGCGACTTTGTCGTTGACCTGCATGGCGTGGTTCCTCCGGAAAAGTTGTCGGCGTGGGAGGCCGATGCGCGCAGCATACGCCGGTGCATACGATTATTGTAGATGGTGCGTCTTATGAGTGAGAGCCAAGCTGCCATGGGAATTTCCTATCATCAAAATCGCCGGTTCGTTCGCCTTGCACAGGCGATGGCAGCGATGTGTCTGCTGGCGGCGACGGCGGTGGCGCAGTATCCCACACGGACACAGGCACGTGCGAAGCCGCAGGCGCCGACCGTGCGCGCGGTGGGCGTGTTGGAGTGGATTGGCGAAGAAGGCAAGCCGACGGCGAGCCGGCTGATTCCTATTTCCATTTTCATCAATGGAAATTTTCAGGATGCGGGTCTGTATCTTGCGCGGCCGGAACCGATGGCGCTGGATTCGGGTACACGGTATGAGATTCAGAAGGCGGGAAATCCTTCAGGATATTTTGACCTGAGCAGTGCCGGGCGTTTACCGGTGGACCGCTACGACACGCTGTGGGTGGGCCTGGGTGTGTGGAAGCCGCTGGAGGCCGTGAAGCCGCAGCGTTCGCCGCGCAACACGCAGCGGAACCCGACGCGCGCGCCTGAAATTGCGATAGATGACGGGCAACCGCATCTGTTGCGTCGACCGGGTTCGGAGTCGACAGATACGACGAATTCATCGACAGACAAAAAAACTTCGACGACTTCCGGTCCGACGGGAAATACTTCGTCTTCTGGAAATTCGGGCGGGCCGGTGTTGAATCGCCGATCGAATTCCGGCAGCGATACTAACTCAACACCCACGGGAACGATTGATAACAGCGGCGATGGCAATCCGCCGGATGCGGATGATCCGGACCGGCCGCATCTGCATCGTCCGCCGCCCCAGAGTACAACCAGTACTGCGAACAGTGGCGGAAACTCCGCCGATACGCCGGAGACAAATCTGGCGAAGCTGGGGGATGACCCCAACCGCCCCACGCTGCACCACGGCAAGCCGACCGATGGGCCGAATGCGGAACCCGAGGTACAACTGCAGGGCGAGCCGATTCTGATGCAGCAGCGCGTTGCGGTTTCTGATGCGGCTCCGTATGAAGTGCATACATTTCTGTATCACTGGGCGGATGAAAATTCGCTAACCGCATTGAAGGTGAAGCTGGAAGCGTTGGCACAGAAAGCGATTGCGGGATATGTGTTGCCGCAACCGGCGGTGCAGCCTGCGGTGACCAAGCCGACTCCGAAAGCCGCAAACAGTCGTGCGCGTTTGCCGGTGAAAACTGCAGCGCCCAAGCCGCCGGATAATTCGCTGACAGAGGAATCGCTAAGCAGCTACGAGCTGGCATATGACAGCGGAGTGACGATGGTGTATTCGGCGCACACGCCGGGCGATGGCGCGCAGAGGCGCTACGTGACGCTGGTGGCGCAGACGGATATTTATGATGAGCCGAGTGTGTTGCTGACCTCGGTGACCGACGAGGCGCACCTCGACCAGACTCCGCAGATGAAACTGGTGGATGCAGTGGATGCGGATGGCAGTAATCGCGCGGAGTTGCTGTTTGAATTGCGCGCGCAGAAAGGCCGGCAGTTTGCGCTGTATCGCGTCTATCGCGGCACGGCAACGCAGGTCTTTCTTACGGGCGAATTACCGTAGAAAATCTTTGCGACAAATCTACAGCGGATATTCTTTCAGCCATGCACGGAAGGCCGGGCCGAGGTCATCGCGCTTGAGCGCAAACTCGACAGTTGCCTTCAGGAAGCCGAGCTTGTCTCCGGCGTCGTGACGCTTGCCTTCATAGCTGAAGCCGTAAACTTTTTCGTACTGCAGCAGCATCTTGATGGCGTCGGTCAACTGTAATTCGCCGCCCGCACCGGGTGTAACTTTTTCAATCATTTCAAAAATGCGTGGCGTAAGAATGTAGCGGCCGATGATGGCATTCTGCGACGGCGCTTCTTCCGCCTTTGGCTTCTCCACCATATTTTTCACGGCCAGCAGACGCGGGTTCTTCGGGTCGGGAGTGCAATCCAGACAGCCGTATGCGGAGATGGCCGCGCCTTCGACAACTTCCGATCCGAGAATGGAGCAGCCGGTTTCGTTGTAGGCCTCGACCATCTGGCGGATGCAGGAAACTTTTGAGTCGACGATGTCATCCGGCAGCAGGACGGCGAAGGGTTCATTGCCGACGACTTCCTTGGCCATCAACACGGCGTGGCCTAGACCGAGAGCTTCTGGCTGGCGCACATAAATAATCTTGGCGAGTTTCGATACCGACTGGGCCACTTCCAGCAACGCTTTTTTTCCGCGCGCGGCGAGGGATGCTTCCAGCTCGGCCGACTTGTCGAAATGGTCTTCCATAGTCGTTTTGCCGCGGCCGGTGACGATGATGATCTCTGTGCAACCGGCAGCCACGGCTTCTTCAACGCCGTATTGGATGAGTGGTTTATCCACCAGAGGGAGCATTTCCTTAGGGGTGGCTTTGGTGGCGGGCAGGAAACGCGTGCCCATGCCTGCGGCGGGGAATACGGCCTTGCGAACCTTCATGATGGACATAAGTTGGGGAACCTCAAAAACATGGTACTCGCGCGCGCGCAAACCGGGCATCCCCTAAGTTGGTCACGGAACCAAATCACTAAAGAGTGGTCAGTGGATGATGTTTCCGGAACGTGTCCGCAGCTCTCGATGGATTTTTTCAAGGATATCGGCGAGGTTGGCCTTGGGCACATCGCGTACATCCACCCCGTAGCGGGATGCAATCTTGAGATAGAGCTTCTCCACAGTTTCATCGCTACCGAAATCCCACAAGGAAGATTCATCCGAGATGAAGGCCCAGGGCAGTTCAAGGACATGCTGAATCAGGTCGTCGAGCAGTGCGCCATTACGGTCCACTTTTTCCGTGGAGGCGAACTTGATGGGCAAACTCAAACCGGGGCGGAGTTGCGGGCTTTGCTCTTTGCGGCGAAGCTCAAACTTCTCCCGCAGGTCGGCCATCGCTGCGTCACGGGTTGGGCCCAAGCCACAAAGTCCAGCCCAGCCGATCAGATCGACACGATAACGAGAGTCCGCCACGATATCAGGCCCCTGATCAATTTCATCGATTGGGTAGTCGTGGAGTTCCCACTGACGCTTGCGGAAAGAAAGCAGCCAGAAAAGGCGGCGCTTCATATCGCGAAGAAATATTTTGCGGCGAGTCATTCACCCTCGCTGGAGCGCTCACCAGCGCTGCGGACCTCGGGGAAGGTGCTTGGATCTTCCATCATCCAGAAGCGCGATGTTGATTCGCGATTGATTTTTTCCAGAATGTCGATGAGCAAGGCATCAGGCACATCACTTACATCCACGCCATAGCGTTCGAGTGTTAGTTGATAATATGCATCGTTCGTAGCTTCGTCGTGGAAGTCCCACAGCGTGGATACATCCGAGACCAACGCATCGGTTTGCCCGAGGACCATTTGCAAATAATCTGCAGCCAGCCAGCGATATTGCAGGATGCGGTCCGGCGGGCCATAGGCGGACTCAATTTCGGCAGGGGCCTGCTTCGCGCCGATTGCATTTCGGATTCGAGAGAGCAGGCCCATGCAGAGTCTCCTGTGCGGCTTCGGCTAGAGTGTCGGTGAGTCGTCGCCAAGCATCGCCTTGCGGATGATTTTAATCGGAGCGAATCCCTGTCGCATGAAGTTGTCGTGAAACTGCTCCAGCGAGAAGGCCGAACCCTGCTTCTTTTTCACGTCTTCGCGCAGCTTCATAATTTCCAGCTTGCCCAGCGTGTAGTAAAGATAGGTTGCGTCCGACGTACCGCGTTTGGTTTCCATCTCGCCAACGGCGCGGGACTGGTAGCCTTCGGTGACAAAAAAATTCACAGCGTCATCAAAGCTCATGGCACCGCCAACACCGGTGTGCATGCGGATGGCAACGATGAATCGTGCATCGCGCAGCAACGCGTCCTGCAATTGGCCCAAACGGATGAGCCGCGACTCGCGCAGGTCTTTTACGCCAACACCGGGTTGTGCGAAGCCTTCGTCCAGCATCATCTGCTCGGTGTAATG
>Ga0164296_1001852_pt1 | contig 21785 bp, 18 predicted proteins | sample GEODES057metaG_FD_113533 | JGI IMG/M metagenome (GOLD analysis project Ga0164296, IMG submission 113533) | Dystrophic lake water microbial communities from Trout Bog Lake, Wisconsin, USA - GEODES057 metaG | ecosystem: Environmental > Aquatic > Freshwater > Lake | place: USA: Trout Bog Lake...
GGCGTTCTACCAGTACACCGTCCGGCTGCTCGCCGGGATCGCGGCGAACCCGGAGCGGGCGGCCGTGTACTTCCAGGAGCAGCCCTACATCACGGAGTGGTTCACCGCCGACCAGGTCGCCGAGGTCCGGGAGAAAGAGGCCCTGGTGTACGAGCACGTGCACGGGCTGATCGACCGGGGAATCGCCAGCGGCGAATTCTTCGACTGCGATTCGCACGTCGTGGCGCTCGGCTACATCGGGATGACGCTGGGCAGCTACCGCTGGCTGCGGCCGAGCGGACGACGCTCGGCCACCGAGATCGCCGAGGAGTTCAGCACCGCACTGCTGCGCGGGCTGATCCGCGACGAATGGATCCGGGAGAACTCCCCGCTCGGACCCGACTGCGCCGAGGCGGGCGAACGGATCAGTTGAGGATCGGGGGAACGACGCTCAGCGCGCTCCCGACGGCCCCGCTGAGCCGCGACAGCACGGTCGTGCTCGGCTGGCCGAGGAACACGTGCAGCCCGGGGTCGACGGACGGCACCCACGGGTAGGCGTCGGGGAAGTACGCCGGCGACGTCAACCCGGCCTCCACGCCGATCTGCACCACGGCACCGTAGGGACCCTGCACCGCGCCCACCGCCAGGTCCGGTACGACGGTCAACGGGTTGGGCAATGAGAAGATCCCGGCGGGGGTGGGCACGTTCGCATAGCTCAGGCCCGACCCGTAGTCGGAATAGCCCAGGTCGACCATCACTCGCAGGTCGGGCTGCAGGAGGTCGGCGAGGGGTGGGCCGATCAAGGGCATGTTGCGGATCGGTTGCAGCAGAGGCAGATTCTGCGTCGGGATCATGTAGTACTGGGTGGTGCCCCCGTTGGTCGGCAACGGCACGGCGTCGGCGACCTGCGTGGCCGTCAGGGTCGGATAGGCGGTGTGCACGGTGGAGCAGCCCATGATCGCGTTGACGTCCGACACGACGTTGAGCGGGTACTGGGGGAAGTCGGCGAAACCGTCGTATTGCAGGGTGTAAATGGTGGTCGGGTAGGGAGAATTCGGCGGCGTCGCCCCGTTGAAAGCCACATCCAGGAACGGGACGTAGAAGCCGGGGAAGCGCTCCAGCAGGCCGCCGTTGGGGTTGTTGGGATCGCCGACCAGCACGAAGGACAACTGGCTTGTGTCCGGCGAGCCCGCCGCCATGAGGGCCCGTATCTCCTCGGTGGCGATCGCGGCGCTCTGGGAGTAGCCGAACACGACGGCGTTGCGCCCCGGGCTGATGTTCGCGGTGATCGCGGAGTTCAACAGCGGCAGGCCCTGGGCCACCGATTGGCCGAAGGTCAGGTTGCCCAGTGTGGGGGTGACAGGCCAGAACTGTTCGGGTGTGAAGACGCCCAGCGGCAGGGCGCCGGGCAGTTTGGGTTGGACGTACGTGGCGAAAACCTCTTGCACGTAGTTCGGATCGGGCACCGGGTTGCTGGTTCCCCCCATGATCAAGGCTGTGACAGTCGCGGCAGAGGCGGGGCCGCCCACCGGTGCCTGGCCGAGCAGCGCGGCGCCCGCGGCTTCCGCCGCCGAGTAGGCGCCCGCCGCGGCGGCGAGCGCCGCGGCGAATTGCTCATGAAAAACCGCGCCTCGGGCAAGGACCGCCTGGTACTCCTCGCCGTAGCTGCCGAACAGGTTCGCGATCGCCGCCGAAACTTCGTCGCCGGCGGCCGCGACCACACCGGTGGTCGGGCCGGCCGCGCTGGTGGCCGCGGCGCCAATCCTCAACCCGACGCGGCCTACGTCCGCGGCGGCGGACGCGAGCAGTTCGGGAGTGGCGACCGTCGCGGACATCACCCGGAGAGCGTAGAGCGGCCGGGCGGCACAAGTCTGCCATTTGGTGTAAACACACGGTCGACTACTGTCGGGAGCCGGACGGTTCGCGGAAACGGAGGAAGCGCATGGCGATCCGCGTCGGGCACGTCGGTACCGGGAATGTCGGAGGCCTGGCCCTGGCCGAACTGATCACCAACCCCGCGTTCGAGTTGACCGGCGTCTGCGTGTCGACACCCGAGAAGGTGGGCAGGGACGCCGGATCGCTATGCGGGGTAGGTCTCGACCCGTCCACAATCACCGGCATCACGGCGGTGGGGGACCTCGACGCGTTGCTGGCCACCGATCCCGAGTGCGTCGTCTACTGCGCCATGGGCGACACCCGCATGCCGGACGCGATGGCCGACGTCATGCGCATCCTGGCGGCCGGCTGCAACGTCGTCGGGTCCGCGCCGGGTCTGCTGCAGTACCCGTGGGGCGTCATGCCCGACAAATACATCGCACGCGTCGAAGACGCAGCCCAGCAAGGCAATTCGACCCTGTTCATCACCGGAGTGGACCCCGGATTCATCAACGACCTGATTCCGTTCGCGCTCGCCGGCACCTGCCAGCGCGTCGAGCAGGTGCGCTGCATGGAGATCGCCGACTACGCGACCTACGACGGCGCGGAGGTCATGCACTACATGGGATTCGGCCGCCCGATGGACGACACCCCGATGCTGCTGACGCCGGGCGTGCTCAGCATCGCCTGGGGCACCGCGATCCGCCAGCTCGCCGCCGGCCTCGGCATCGAGGTCGACCAGATCACCGAGTCGCATCAGCGTGAGCCCGCACCGGAAGACTTCGACATCGCCGTGGGACCCATCGCCAAGGGCACCATGGCGGCGCTGCAGTTCGAGATCCGCGGCATGGTCGACGGCCACCCGGCGATCGTCATCGAGCACATCACCCGGTTGCGGCCGGACCTGCGGCCCGACTGGCCGCAGCCCGCGGCCGGCGGCGGCTCGTACCGTGTCGAGATCACCGGGGAGCCGTCCTACGCCGTGGACATCGTCCCGAGCAGCCGCAAGGGCGACCACAACCACGCCGCGATCGTCGCTGCCGCAGGCCGGATCGTCAACGCCATCCCCGCGGTCCTCGCCGCCCCGCCGGGCATCCGCAGCACGCTGGACCTGCCGCTGGTCACCGGCACGGGTCTGTACACGCCGAGCAATCTGGTCGCCACCTAACCGAGAGGAGCCCCGACCACATGGGTCGAGCAGAGGGACGAGTAGCCGGGAAGGTCGCGCTCATCAGCGGCGGCGCCCGCGGGATGGGAGCGTCGCACGCCCGCATGCTGGTGGAGGAGGGCGCGAAGGTGGTGATCGGCGACGTCCTCGACGACGACGGCCGGGCGTTGGCCGACGAGATCGGCGACTCGGCGCGCTACGTCCACCTCGACGTCACCCAGCCCGACCAGTGGGACGCCGCCGTCGCCGTCGCGACCGGCGAATTCGGGAAGCTGAACGTTCTGGTCAACAATGCCGGCATCGTCGCCCTGGGGCAGTTGAAGAACTTCGACCTGGCCAAGTGGCAGAAGGTGATTGACGTCAACCTGACGGGCACATTCTTGGGCATGCGGGTCGCCGTCGAACCGATGACCGCGGCCGGGGGCGGTTCGATCATCAACGTGTCGTCGATCGAGGGCCTGCGCGGCGCCCCCGCTGTGCACCCGTACGTCGCGTCGAAGTGGGCGGTGCGGGGCCTGGCCAAGTCGGCCGCATTGGAGTTGGCGCCGTTGAACATTCGGGTGAACTCGATTCACCCCGGCTTCATCCGCACCCCGATGACCGAGAAGCTCCCCGAGGACCTGGTCACCATCCCGCTCGGCCGGCCCGGCGAGTCGAGAGAGGTGTCCACCTTCGTGGTGTTCCTGGCCAGCGACGAGTCCTCCTATGCCACCGGCAGCGAGTTCGTGATGGACGGCGGTCTGGTGACCGACGTTCCGCATAAAGAGTTTTAACGCGGCGCGATGACCGCGGGCCTGCTGCACAACCTGGCGGGTGTGGTCGGGTCGGGGCACGTCGTCACCGACCCCGACGTCCTGGCCGGCCGCAGCGTCGACTGGACTGGCCGCTATCGCGGACGGGCCGGCGCGTTGGTTCGCCCGGGCTCCGCCGAGCAGGTGGCCGAGGTGTTGCGGGTATGCCGCGACGCGGGGGCGTACGTCACCGTGCAGGGCGGCCGCACCTCGCTCGTGGCTGGCACCGTTCCTGAGCATGACGACGTGCTGCTGTCCACCGAGCGGCTGCGCGACCTCGCCGACGTGGACACCGTCGAGCGCCGCATCGAGGCGGGCGCCGGGGTGCCGCTGGCCGCGGTGCAGCAGGCCGCCGCCGCAGCGGGCCTGGTGTTCGGCGTGGACCTGGCCGCCCGCGACACCGCGACCGTCGGCGGTATGGCGTCGACGAACGCCGGGGGGCTGCGGACCGTGCGCTACGGCAACATGGGCGAGCAGGTACTCGGCGCTGAGGTGGCGCTGCCGGACGGCACGCTGGTGCGCCGCCACAGCCAAGTGCGCCAGGACAACACCGGCTACAACCTGCCGGCGCTGTTCGTCGGCGCCGAGGGCACCCTCGGTGTCATCACGGAGCTGGATCTGCGGCTGCACCCCACGCCGTCCCATCGGGTGACGGCGGTCTGCGGGTTCACCGAGCTCGCGGCGCTGGTCGATGCCGCCCGGACGTTCCGCGACTCCGACGGCATCGCCGCGCTCGAACTGATCGATGGTCGGGGCGCGGCGTTGACCCGCGAGCACCTCGGCGTCGGGGCCCCGGTCGAGGGCGACTGGCTGCTGCTGGTGGAACTGGCCGCCGACCACGACCAAACCGACCGGCTCGCGGGCCTGCTCGACGGTGCGGCGATCTGTGGCGAACCCGCTGTGGCTGTGGATGGTGCTGCGCAGCAACGGATGTGGCAGATTCGCGAATCGCTCGTCGACGTGCTGGGCGTGTACGGGCCGCCGCTGAAGTTCGACGTGTCGTTGCCGCTGGCGAGCGTCGCCGAATTCGCCCGTCGGGCAGTCGCCGTGCTGGGCGCGCATGTCCCGGATGCGTTGCCCGTCCTGTTCGGTCACATCGGCGAGGGCAACCTGCATCTGAACGTCCTGGGCTGCCCGGCCGATCGGGAGCAGTCCGTCTACGCGCCGATGATGGGCCTGATCGCCGAGTGCGGGGGCAATGTCAGCTCCGAGCACGGCGTCGGCAGTCTGAAGCGGCCCTATCTTGAGATGTCGCGCGAGCCCGCCGACGTCGCCGCGATGCGGGCCGTTAAGGCCGCGCTGGACCCCACGGGGTACCTCAATGCGGCCGTGTTGTTCAGCGCTTCTCCGGGGTCCAGGTCGCCGGCAGGCTGTTGATGCCGTTGATGAAGTTGGCCTGCTGGAAGTTGGGCTCGGGCGCGCAGATGTCCGGGATGCGGGTGTACACCTCGGCCAGCAGCGAGCGCAGCGTCGTCCGCGCCAGAGCGGCGCCGAGGCAGAAGTGGACGCCGCCGCCACCGAAGGCCATGTGCGGGTTGGGGTTTCGCAGGATATTGAACGTGAAGGGGTCTGCGAAGATCTCCTCGTCGCGATTGCCGGAGATATACCAGAGGACGACCTTGTCGCCGGCCTTGATCTCCGACCCTCGCATGGTCACGTCCTGGGTCGCGGTGCGGCGCATGTGCAGCAGCGGCGACGACCAGCGCAGCACCTCCTCGACCGCGGTGTCGATGCGGCCGGGCACGTCCTCGACGAGCAGCGCCCTCTGGTCGGGGAACCGGGAGAAGGCGTAGATCGCCTGGGCGGAGGCGTGCCGGGTCGTGTCGTTGGCGGCCACGGCCAGCAGCACGAAGAACGCCTTGAGCTCGTCGTCGGTCATCTTCTTGCCGTCGAACTCGGCCTGCACCATCCAGGTGATGAGGTCATCGCCCGGGTTGGCGCGCCGCTCGGGGATCAGCATCGCGGCGGTCGCGTGCAGGTCCATCACGGCGCCGCCGAACAGCTCCAGGCCGGATTTCCCGGCGCAGATCTCCGGGTCCGTCCAGCCCAGCAGCCGCTGTGCGGCGCCGATCGTCGTGGTGTGTACCTCGCCGGCGGGCAGCCCGAAGAAGCTGCCGAAGATCCGTCCGGGCAATTTCGTGGAGATCAGCTCGACGAAGTCGCCTTCTCCGCGTGCTGACATCTCACTGACCAGGTCGCGTGCATGACCACGGATCCAGTCCTCCAGTCGGCGCATGTTCTTCGGCCTGAAGGCCTCCAGTGTGATGCCGCGCAACTGGGCGTGCCGGGGATCGTCCATCGCGATGAACGACTGGGCCGCCTCGCGCATCTCCAGCGGGAAGTCCTCCATGGTGATCCCGTCCGCCGACGAGAAGATCTCCGGCTGGCGGCTGGCCAACCGGATGTCCTCGTATTTGGTCAGCGACCAGAACCCTTTGGTGTTCAACTCGGGAGGCAGCAGGTCAGACTCGGCGGGCCGACTCCATGGCAGCGGGTTCTCCGCCCGCAGCACCGCGAACGCCCGGTCGCGGTCGTCGGGCGACTTCGCCCAGAACGATCGGGCGCTGAGGTCGATGTCGCCGTGGGTGGTGTCGGGCATCGCTGTGGTCATGGTGGTCCCTTCGTCGCCGCGCTCCGCTCTTGAGGCTAGTCGTTTCCGCCTTTGATCCCGACCGCGTGCCGTAGCTGCGCGAGGAACTGGTCGGCGTCGTCGCTGCGGACGATGTAGTGCGAGGTCGCGATTCGGATCACCGCTGCGGCCTTCTCGGCGGCGTTGGGCCCGGTGAGGTGGCGTTGCAGCCCGTCGCGCATCTGGGGGATGACGTGGGAGAACTGGGCGATGGTGTACTCCGGTTCCACGTCGACCATGCGCACTCCTGAGTTCGAGTGCTGGTAGTCGACGATGAACCGCAGCACCGCGTCGATCCTGTCGACGCCCTTGAGCCCTGAGGTCGCCTCCACCAGGCCGCTCTCGAAGATCTGTCGCTCGTACCCCGAAAACGCCTCCAGTAGATCCTCTTTGGACCCGAACCAGCGGTAGAGCGTGGGACGGGAGACCCCGGCCTGGGTGGCGACGTCGGACAGGCTGAGCTTGGTCTTACCGTTGCGGCCGAGTACCTCGGCGGTTGCCGCGAGGATTCGCTGACGCGTCGAGGCGTCGTTGTCGGTCCCGCCGGCCGCCCGGCTCATGTCCGGGACTCCGCGGGTCGCGGGCGCACGAGCACCGACTGCTGGATGGCGCCGACAGGGCCCTGCTGGTCGAAGAGCGTCCCGACCGTCGTACCGATGCCGTCCGGCCCGTAACTGGTCTCTGCGCGGATACCGATCCACTCGCCGTCGGGAATCCGGAAGATGTGCACCGCCAGATCGTTGTTGAGGAAGGTCCATCGGGCGATGTCCAACTTGCTGCCGATGCCGTTGGCGCAGTCGGCCACTGCGAACAGGCGCTCCAGTGGCGTCATGGTCTCGCCCCGGACGAGATCCACCCGCGGATTGTTCCAGGACTCCCCGGGGCCCGCGGTGAGCGGTTCGGTCAGCCAACGCCAGTCGAGGCTGTGCAGATAGTTGCGGTCCCAGTCCTTCTCGAGGTTGCGGCTCCGGGCCTCGGAGACCGGCGCCAGCGGGGGAACCGTGGAGGGCTTCGCTGCATCGGCAATGGACGCCGTGTCGATCTGCTGCAACCGCCATCCGCTTGCGCGGGCCACGGGGCGGGGCCGGCCATCGGGACCCGGGGCCAGCATGTCGGCGCTGAGCAGTTCGATCTGCCTGCCGCCACGGAGTAGTTGCGGGCGGACCCACAGGTCTCCTTCGGCCGGCACCGGCCCCAACAGGTCGACCACGACGCGGCTGAGCCGGGTGTCGTCGCGCGGTTCGCACCGCTGCAGGGCACGGACCAGCAGCGCGGACACCGGGCCGCCATGCTGGATGGTCGCGGTCCAGGTGCCGCGTACGAGGTCGGTTGCGGCGAACTTTTCGCCCAGCGGATCCGCGGCGTCGAGCAGTTCGTAGTAGCAGTCCGTCACGGCCCAAGCTTTACAAAGACGGCCCAGAATGTCACGCTGAGCCGTTAGCTGCCGGCGGGAGAGGTGGGGCCGATTTGGGTACGGAAGCTGATCACACCGCCTGGACGGTGCAGGCCCTGCTGGACCTCTTCGAGGTGCGGGCCGACGGGCAGGACCGATTCGTCGGCGAGACCGGAATCGCCGGTGGCGACGAACGGCAGGTCGTCGAGGGCACCCAGGTGGTCGCACAGGCGATTGTCGCTGCGGCCAAACGGTTTCCGGACAAGTCGGTGCGCTCGGCGCATGCGGTGTTCGCCCGTGCCGTGACGGTCGGCCCGCCGATCGAATTGGTCCTCGATGTGGTGTCCGAAGGCCGGTCCACCGCAACCGCGGTAGTCGCCGTGCACCAGAACGGCCGGCGCTGCCTGAGCGTGACGGTGCTGGCCGACGTTCCCACCGACGACGTGATCCGCCACCACCTGCCGCGGCCCGCCGTCGCGGCGCCCGCCGACGCCAATCCGTGCGAGATGCCGATGATCGGGCGGGACGTGCGCATCGTCGACGTCGTCGACGTCAACAGTCCCGACGAGGTGGGACCGCCGGAGATGCACGCGTGGCTGCACTACGAGCCGATCCCGGCTCGTGACGATCTGGCCAAGGCGCTCGTCGCCTACTTCACCGGTCACCTGGGGATCTCGACGACGATGCGGGCACACCCGGGCATCGGGACCAGCCAGGCGCACCTGACCGTCTCCACCGCACCGATGAGCGTGTTCGTGGCCTTCCACGAACCCGTGCGGTGGGACGGGTGGCTGCTCTATTCCCACGAGAGCACCCAGGTGGGCGCCGGGATGTCCTATGTTCGCGGCACGGTGCACACCGAGGAGGGGCAGCTGCTGGCATCCTTCGCGCAGGAGGCGCTGATCCGGCCGCTGCGCGTCAGCGACACCTCCATCGACGCCCGTTCGCGCTTCTGAAGCATGGCGGCAATGCGTTTCGCTTTCACCTACCCGATGCACACCCATCCCTACAACCCGGAACTGGTGACGGGCCGAGGGATCGCGACGATCGCGGCGGCGGCCGAAGGGGCGGGGTTTCACGGGTTCGGGTTCACCGATCACCCCGCCCCGTCGCAACGCTGGTTGGAAGGCGGCGGGCACGACGCCCTGGATCCCTTCGTCGCGCTGGGATTCGCCGCGGCCGTGACGACCACCCTCCGGCTGATCCCCAACATCGTCGTACTGCCCTACCGGAATCCCTTCCTGGTAGCCAAAGCCGGCGCCACGCTCGACCTGCTCTCGGGCGGCCGCTTCACGCTCGCGGTCGGTGTCGGCTACCTCAAGCGGGAATTCAGCGCACTCGGCGTCGACCACGACGAGCGGGTTGAACTATTCGAGGAAGCACTCCAAGTGATCCGGTCGGTGTGGACGACCGACGACATCTCCTTCGAGGGTAAACACTTCATCGCCCACGGCATCACCGCCCACCCACGGCCGACCAGTGCGCCGCCGATCTGGATCGCCGGCAACACCGCCGCCGCCCGCCAGCGGGTCGCACGCTACGGCGATGGATGGTGCCCGTTTCCGGCCCCGCCGGTGCTGGCCCGGACGGCGAACACCGCGAGCATCGAATCCGAGGCCAGCCTCGGCGCCGGCATCGACGATCTCCGGCGCCGATGCGACGCGGCGGACAGGGACTGGTCCGAAATCGACGTCACCTTCAGCAATTTCGACGGCGGCAGCCCCGGTTCCGCGAAATTCAACGCCGACGCCTACCTCGCCGGTCTGGAGCGGCTCGCGACCCTCGGGGTCAACTGGGTTCAGGTGGGGCTGCCCAGCGACAGCCTCACGCATGCGCTGGAGAGCATCGAGCGATTCCGGACTCTCGTGATCGAGCGTTCGTGATCGAGGAGGTCTGAATGGACTTTTCGCGAGTCGCACTGTGCGCCGACGACGAGGCGTTCCTCCATCGAACGCGCGCTTTTCTCGCCGAACACGTCACCGACGATGTGCACCGGCGTGATCGGGAGTTCGGCGAGAACTTCGATGAGCAGGTCCACCTGGCATTGGGCGAAGCCGGATATCTGGCCGCCGACTTCAAACCCGAGTCCGAGGGCGGCTTCAGCCCCGTCCGCCGGCGAATCTTCGAACTCGAGATCGCCCGGGCGCACACGCCCTGGTATCACTGGGGAACCACGGCCTCGGTGGCACGGCTGGTCCAGCGATTCGGTGCGCCCGAACTCGTCGATCGGGTGTTGCCGGGGGTGCTGTCGGGCGAGATCCGGCTCTGTCTGGGTTACACCGAACCCGAGGGTGGCTCCGACGTCGCGACGTGCAAGACCCGCGCGGTGCGCGACGGCGACGCGTGGGTCATCAACGGCGCCAAGATGTTCACCTCCAACGCCCAGAACGCCAGGTACGTCTTCCTGCTCACCAATACCGATCCGCAGGGGCCCAAACACAGGAACCTGACGATGTTCCTAGTGCCGCTGGACTCACCCGGCATCGAGATCCAGGGCATCCGCACCGTGGACGGTGACCGCACCAACATCGTCTACTACACCGACGTGCGCATCGACGACCTGCACCGGATCGGTGAGGTCAACGGCGGCTGGACCGTCATGCGCTTCGCACTCGACGACGAGCATGGCATTTCCGACCCGGAAGACCATGGCCTGCAGGGGGTGTCGGCCATGTCCGGCCACGGCATGGTGATGGCCGATGCAGTGGACAAAGCCGCGGGGCTGGTCGGTGAGGCGTCGGATTCCGTGATGTACCGCCTCGGTCGGAGCTTCGCGCGCATGGAGGCGGCATTGTCCACCCCCGGTATGTACGGGCGCGTCGCGATCGCCCAGACGATGCGCGACATCGCACCCGACCTGATGGACATTCTCGGCGTCGCGTCGGCGTTGCCCACCGATGCCGCCGGTTGCGCCGATGACGGATCCGCGGAGCACCTGTTCCGGTTGGCCGTCCCGACCGGAATCTACGGGGGCACCCTGGAGGTGTTCCGCAACATGATCGCCCAGCACGCGCTTAAGCTCGGCCGTCCCACCTACGGGTGACCGGCAACTCAGCGACGACGTCGGCGCGGGCCGCATCGAAACTGAAGAAGCCCTTGACCGGAAGGCTTTCCGGGGGCGGGTCGTCATAGGTCCAGGCGACATCCTCAATCACGCGGCCGCCCGCGGTGGCCGACCAGTAGGTGGCATAGCCCTTGTAATTGCAGTAGCTGGATGTCTGCGAGTGGCGCAGCAGGTCGGTGCGTACATGCGCGGGGTCGACGTAGAGCCGGGGCTCGAGTGAGGTCTCGAAGACGATCACGGTGTCGTCGGTATCTACCAGTGTGGTGCCGTCGACCGAGACGCACAGGCGCCGTCGCGTGGGTCGGCAGTCGACGCGGTGGTACGGATTCGGCGGGTAGGCAACGAGTTCCCGGCCCTCCTCCAACCAGGTGTCGACCGCCTCCCAGGGCACTCGGACGAAGCCCGGCGCCGCCGGCTCGGACTCGGCCGGCAGGTCTGCGACCGCGTCGACCGGGAAGACGTAGCTGAGCGGGTGGCCGCGCCGGTGAACCATGAGCGCGTCCTCGGTATCGATGACACGGCGCCCGTCCTTGATCGCCTGGACCCGCCGCGGGTGCGGCTCGACGTAGACCCCGACATAGCTGCCGATGTCCAGGCCTGCGGGCAGCGCCGGAAAGAAACGGCCCGCCGGGTCGCCGCCGAGCGGACCTCGACCGGCGACCAGACTCATGGCGTCGTCCCGGCCGGATCGAAGCGAAGGTCCGTCGTCAGCCTTTCCCCGATCCACCGCTGCAGCACGCGTTGGTACTCCACCGGCCCCTTCCCGTAGTAGTAATCCCACAGGGGGCCGCCGGTGCCTTCCCGATTGAACAGTCCCGGTGTGCATTCGTGGAAGTACTGCGTGTGGTCGACACGCGATTCGGCCATCTCCTGCAACCACGCACGCTCGGCGCCGGGGCGCACTTCGGCTCGTTCGGCCTTCCGGCTCCGGCAGTACGCCATGATCTGCGCGCAATGCTCCGTCTGGATCGACATGTCGTAGGTTCGCGTCGTCGCCAGGGTGCCCTGCATTCCGCCGATGAAGAACATGTTGGGGAAGTCGCTGATCAACATTCCATGCAGGGTTGAGAATTCGCGTTCCCACCGCTGCGTGAGCGTGGTCCCGCCGACCCCCCGCGGCTCGAAGCCCAAGTTGGACGCGAGCCCCAGGCCGACATCGAATCCGGTCGCAAAGACGATGGCGTCCAGAGGGTATTCACGGCCGTTGGCGACCACGCCCGCTTCGGTGATCCGCTCGGCGCCGCGCCCGTGGGTATCGACCAGGGTGACGTTCGGCTTGTTGAAGGTTGGGAGATAGTCGTCGTGGAACGTCGGCCGCTTGCACAGCGCGCCGTACCACGGCTTCAGCGCCTCGGCGACGGCGCGATCGTCGACGATGGAGTCGATGCGTGCGCGAACCTGCTCCATCAGGCGAAAGTCTGCTAACTCCTGGGCATCCGCGGGTTTGCGCCGTTCGACGTCCGGGGCGTAATGGGGGAGTTCACGGAAGTTCCTCGTCCACCCGTCGTCGACGAGGTCCTCGTCCTCGGGCACCCCATCGAGGATGTTGAGGAAGTTCTCCATGCGCCTGCGCTGCCAGCCGGGCTCAAGCCCGGCAGCCCACTCGGGATCGGTCGGCCGGTTCGCTCGGCTCTCCACGATCGACGGTGTGCGCTGGAAGACGAAGAGCTCTTTGGACCATTCGGCGAGCGGCGGCACGCACTGGATCGATGTGCACCCGGTGCCGATCACGCCGACCCGCTTGTCGACGAGATTCACCATGCGGCCGTCCGGTCCGCCGCCCGTATAGCCGTAATCCCAGCGCATGGTGTGAAAACTGTGTCCGCGGAATCGCTCGATTCCCGGCACGCCGGGCAGCTTCGGGCGATTGGTGGCACCGCCGCACAACCACAGGAAGCGGGCGCGCAGCTCGTCGCCTCTGTCGGTCGTGGCAATCCAGCGCAACCGCTCCTCGTCCCACACCGCCTCGACCACCCGGGTCTGGAACAGGGCACGCTGATAGAGGCCGAAGTGGCGGCCAACGCGCTGGGAATGCTCCAACAGCTCCGGACCCTTGGCGTACTTCTCCCGCGGCACGTAACCGGTCTCTTCGAGGAGGGGCAGATAGCAGTAAGCCTCGGTGTCACACGCGAGGCCCGGATAGCGGTTCCAGTACCAGGTCCCACCGAAGTCGGCACCCCGCTCGACGATGCACAGATCCTCTGGCGCCACACCGTGTTTGCGCAAGGCGCCGCCGGCGAGCATGCCCGCGATGCCGCCGCCGACGATCAGCGCCTCGAGGTCCCAGCTGACCGGTTCGCGGGCGCCGTCGCCGGTCGCCCAGGGGTCGGTGTCGTAGCGATCCGCCAATGCCCCCTGCAGGCTGGTGTAGGTGCGCGTCAGGTCGAGGCGTTTGTCGCGCTCGGCGCGATATTTGTCGCGCAGCGTTTCCGGGTCGATTCCCTGTCCCATCGCCCTCACGCAACCGTTGCGATCTCGTGCAGCGCCTCGACGAGCAGGTCTGGCGCGGAATAGTTCGGGGAGTGATCGGTCGGGAGTGCGCGAACGGGACTGCACGGCTCGCGGGCCTGCATGGCTCGCTGCAGGGCGATCGGCGAAACCTCGTCGTCGAGGCACTCGATGTAGGCCCGTGGAACCCGGCCATACCGTTCGGCGGTCAGCGTCAACGGCGAGAACAACCCGAATTTCGGTTCCGGTGTGACGCGCGCCCGGGCGCGCTCCACCACGTCCGGGCCTGAATGCCGGTAGGCAAGGTCGATGGCGTCGGACGGCTCGATCGCCAACCCATCGGGCGTGGGCACGAATTCGTGCGGCGTGACCGAACCCCTGTCAACCAGGGACACGGTGTCCAGTGACGACTCGCCGTCCCGGAGCAGTACCGCCGCCAGGTAGACGCCCAGGCGGATCCGGTCGGGGACGAGCTCGGCGGTCTGGCTGACGACGGCACCGCCCCGACTATGCCCCACGAGTAACACCGGCTCCGGGTCTGACTCGATCAGTCGGGCAACGGAGGAGGCCCACGCCATCATGTCCATGCCGGCGAAGCTGGTTCGATCCGAACCGGTCCCCGGCAATTCGGCGGCGTGGACGCGATGCCCGCGGGCTTGGAGCCGGGGAACAACCAGTTCCCAGGACCAGGCACCGTGCCACGCCCCGGCGACGAGGACGAAGCGGGCCATATCAGCGTGGTTCCGGTGTCCGTGAGGAGGGCGGGGCCATGCGTTGCATCCGTCGGTTCGTTGGGAGCGATCTGCAGCGCATTGTAATCACCACCCTCGTCACCACCCTCGTCAACGCCCTCGTCGCCGTCTAACGCCCGAGCGGCGCCGGGCTCCACAGCCCGCTGCGCGTCGCGGTGCCCAGCTGCAGATGGGCGGGTTGGGCGTCGGGGTCATAGGGCGTGAACCGCTGCAGCGAACCCCAATCGCGGGACCAGTCGCCCTTCAGGTAGGTGGCCACGGTGTTCGCCTTCAGCAGCAGTTCGGTGACGCCCAGGGGGCCGCCGCCGATGCTGTCCATCACCGGTGAGTTCACTTCGTCGCTGACGCGCCCCGGCAGGATGCGCCACATAGGTGCCTCGTCGACTCCGTTGCGGTGACCGAACGGCCGCTGACAGGGGAACGCCAGGCCCACCTCCCAGTCCAGGAACACCGGGTCCGTCGAACCGACGACAGCCTGCAGCGTGCGCAAGCTGGGGACGCGCGGCGGGGTGACGGCGATCCAGTTCTCGGGCGCCAGATCGTCGTCGTCGACGACCAGGCGGACCGCGGTCGCGCCGATGGGTAGCGCCGCCAGCGGCAGCCGCAGGTTGCGCCACGCGGGGGCGCCGCCGATGTCGGCGAATTGCACTGTTCCATCGGGCTTTCCGGCGGCGGCGTGATCGTCGCCTGCCCACTGCAGCTGGACGTCGCCGGGGTTGAAGCGGCCGGCCGCGCTGACCACCAGCAGCGGCCCCGCCGTGGTCCGTGCGGGCAGTCGGTACCAGCCCGATCGCAGCCGCGCCGGCTCTCGGGTGCCGGGCTGCCAGCTGCCCAGGACGGGGGTGCGGGCGGGGTCGAGGTTGAAGGGCAGCGTGCGGAGGTCGGAGGGAATGCCGTTGGCTGTGAACGCTTCCGATCCGCCGGCCCCGAGTGCGGCGGCCGCGGACCCGGCCACCGGGGCCAGCCCGGCGGGATCCGACTCCACCAGCACGTCGTCGGCCAGCCCGCACGTCCTGTCGGCGCCCAGCATCGTCTGCAGGTTGGACCGGCCCACCGACCACGCCGGATATTGCCGGACCATGCCTACGGTCAGCGACGCCACCTCGAACGCCACCAGCGCCCACGCGGCAACCGCGAACGTCGGCGTCCCGCGGGAGCCGGCTCGATCGGCACCGGAGAACCGCGTTGCCGCCAGCAGCGTCAGCAAAGTCAGCCCCAGCAGCAGAGTTGCGAACGCGAAGCGGTACTTGGGGAATGAGCCCGCCCACGGCACACCGAAATCGGCGACGTACCACCAGCCGTTGACGCTGGCGAACGACAACGCCACCACGAACAGCATCGCGGCGACGGCGAGGGTGCGGTTGCGGCGCGACGGCATGGCCGCGGCGCTCACCGCGACGGCGGCCAGCGCACCGACCGCACCGGCCAGCCCGGCGAACACCCCGAAGTGGTGGGTCCACTTGGTGGGGGTGAACATCATCGCGAGGAACGAGATGATCGTGATACCGATGACGCGACGGCTCGGCCCGGCAGCCGTGCCCGGAATGCGGCCCTTGCGCAACGACACGGCGACCGAAATGCCCAGCGCGAGAACCAGTGCCAGCACGGCGAAGCGGCGGGCGATCGATCCGTCCGGGGTGGCCGTGAAGAGCATGTCGTAGCGCAGGTGCTCGTCGAACCAGCTCCGGCTGGGCCCGACGGCACGCTTGAGGGCGCTGGCCTTGACCACACCGGCCAGGGTCTGATCGCGGAAGATCAAGATCGCGGTGACGGTGGCCGCGGCCACCAGGGGGGCCACCAACGGCAGCACGCCGAATCGGGCGGACCTGCGGCGCAGAATGGTCCGCAGCGGCCCGATCGCCACCAGCAGCGCGCCGATCGAGGCGATTCCCGTGGGGCCGGAGAACAGCGTCAGCGCGCCGGTGATGCAGGCGACCGCGACCGGCAGCAGCCTGCTCGTCGCCACTGCTCGTTCCACCGAGCACCAGGTCCCCAGGATGCCCAGGGCGATGATCGGCTCGGGTCGCAGGCCGTTGTCGAGTGGCAGCCAGACCGCGAGGAACATGCCGGCCGCGGTCCACGCCGGCACCCGCCGCGTGGTGACGGCGTGCCCGAGCCGGGGGATGACCTCGCGGCTGATCAGCCACCAACAGGTCAGCGCCATGGCCAGGGTGGGCAGCCGCATCCAGACGCTGGCGGTGCTGACATGTGACCACGGCGCCAGCAGGTCGTAGTACCAGCCGAACGGCGCCTCGGGCGTGCCGTACCAGCGGTAGTAGTTGGCCGTGTAGCCGGCACGCTCAGACACCCGCGCCATGGTCAGGATGTAGCCGTCGTCGGAGGTGTTGGCGCCGACGACGTGCCACCACGCCAGCACGGCGACGACGAGTGCGTCCAGGGGACCGAACGACCACCATCGCCGGGGCAGCACACGACGGTCACGACGCCCGTCGGCGCGGTCGAGGACGTGCAGCGCGATGAGCGCGATGACGGTCAGCGCGACGCCCAGGATCATCGCCGCCAGCTTCACCGGGGTGGGGCTGGTGGAGTATCGGGTGTCGAGGGTGGCCGAGAACGTCAGGCCCGCGGGCGCCCGTCCGGTCAGGTCGCTGAACACGCCGACGATCTGCGGGCGCACGCCGGAGCCGCTCTTCTCCCCGCGCAGCGGCGCTCCGGCCCGCGTCAGGCCGACGAACTCCGCGGCCACCCGGTCGGCGCGCGCAGTGACAGTCAGGCGCTGGCAGCCGGAGCTGAGCACCTGGCTCAACGGGGCGCTGAGCAGTGGGGAGTTGTGCAACACGACTACCAGGTCGTCGTGCGCGCGCATGATCAGCAGCCCGCGGTCGGTGGCCTTCGGGGCCTGCTTGGGCACCGTCGACAGCAACACCGTGGCGCCGGCGGTCTGCGGCCAGGCCAGCCCGGCGGCGGTCTGACACGGCACGGTGACGGTGAGATCGGTGGCGGCGTAGCCGATCAGTGGGGCCGCGACGCTGGCGAACGTCCCGGACTGGGGCCAGTCGAGCCGTGCGGTGGTCTGGTTGACCGGCAGCAGCGGCGTGGCAAGAGCCATGAGCGTCCCGAGCAGCCCGGCGACGACGGCCACCCGCCGCGCGATCCGGTGACTGCCGCGCGCGTCGCCCACGGTGCTAGATGCTAATTCGTCAGCGCGCCGGCATGCGGACCGCAAGCACGAACGGCCCGATGGCCGCGACCTCGAACCGCGGATCGGCGAACAGCGCGGCCGGCAGGTCGACGGTGTAGCGGCGCACGTTGGGCTGGTTGGGGTAGACGTCCTCGGCGAGCCGCAGGGTGTAGGTGGATCCGCCATGAGCGGCAGGCCCGTGTCGCATCAGGAACACCGTCGGCGGTGGCCACGGGGACGCGTCCAAGGCGTGCAGGAACGCGTCGGCGCTGGTGAGCTTCGACCATGCGGTGATCTGCGCCGCCCGCAGGTCGAACTGCGCGAGCGGATTGGCGTAGTGCGACGTCAGCCCCTGGAAACCCCAATACGGGTAATACGACAGGAAGCTGTAGTCGGCGGTCAGCACCACGGTCTGGTCCCGCGGCCTGCCGGTGACGCGCGCGATCGCGGCGTCGATGGTCGCGTAGAACTTCTCCGAGCCGGGCGGCCGCCGGTCGCCGCGCTGGCCGTGGCCGTCGGTGTCGGTATAGGCGATGGTCAGGTCCGGTCGCAGAATCTCGGGGATGTCCTGGCTGAACGCGATCGCCCCGGCCAGGCCGATCGCGGCGGTGACCGGGAGGACGGCCCTGCTGCGGGACGCCAGGGCGCGCGCCGCTTCGATGACGCCGAACGCCCCGGCGGCAACCAGCAGCACGGTCAAGGTGGGTTGCAGACGGAACGACAGCAGCGTGGTGCGCGCCAGTGTGGTCAGCATGGACAAGAGCGACCACAGGTAGACGGCCAGCACGCCGATGGCCAGGGCGCCGGCCCGCGTCGACCGGGGGGCGCGGATCACCAGCCACAGCGCGCCAGCCATGCACAGCGCCCCCAGAGGCGAGAACTGCAGCATCGGGAAGCTCAGTTCGGCGCCGTCGGCGGGCAGGTAGTGCTGGGCGCTGCCGGTGTTGCTGACGGGGCTACGGGCGGCGCGCGTCAGAAACGGCAACCATGTGACGGCGGCGATCGGCGCGGCGATGACGGCGATGACGGCCAGCCGCCGCAGCGGGTCGAGTGCGGCCGTGCGGCCACCCCGCCGCCAGCGGGCGCCGGCCAGGAGCAGGGCCATCAGGGTGATGGCGAATGCGCTGAAGGCGAACAGCAGCGTGTACCAGGTGGCGGCGAGGCCCAGGAAAAGCCCGGCGCCGACGACCGCCGCCCAGCCGTGCGCGGCCCGACCCCCGGCCGCCCAACCCCCGGCCGCCCGTTCACCGAGCGTGAAACTGTCTTCACGCTCGCGCGCCAACGTGATGCCAGCTTCACGCTCGGCGGCGCGCAGACCCGACCAGGTCAGCACCAACACGGGGGGCAGCAGCACGGTGATCATGGCCGCATAGGGCTCGGGCGAGCCGAAGGCCAGCGTCACCGCCGCGGTCGCGGTCGTGACGATCAGGGCGTACTCGAAGCGGATCATCCGCCACCACAGCACCAACGCGAGCGCCACGGCGACGGCGATCGAGGTGATGGCCCACGGCTTGTATGTCTCCCAGCCCGGTGTCCCCGTGAGCGCCGCGACGCGCCCCCCGATCCAGAACCAGCCCGGGGGGTAGAACGGCGGCAACCCGAGATAGGTCATGTCGCGCAGCGCGGGGCTGTCGGCGAGCCGGGTCAGGTACTCGGTGCGGAACTGCTGGTCGACGGAGATGCCGAACAGGTACAGCCGCGTGGCGCCCAGCGGCATACCCAGCGTCACAACGACGAAAGCAGATGTGAACACGAGCCCGCCGAGGCGAGCCGCCCACCAACCGCCGCGGCGCCACACCAAGCCCGCCGCGACCAGCCCGGCCAGGCAACCCACCTGGCCGACGGTCGTCAGGGCATGCAACTGGTTGGACGACGGGAAGGCCGGCCATTGCACCCTGGCGATGGCGGCCAGCGCCACCACCGACACGACCACCGCGACCGCCGCCGCCGCTGCCAACTGGCCGAGGGAGGCCAGCGCGGTACGCACGGTCAGATCGGCAGCCTGCGGAAGACGGTCCGCGGAATGTGCCGCAACACCATCATCACGTACCGGAATGATCCTGGGGCCCACACCAATTCCTTACCCTTGGCGGCGGAGGTCACCGCGAGGTCGGCGACGTACTCCTTGTCGACGGTGAGCGGGGCCTCCTTGACGTGCGCGCTCATTCGGGTGCGCACCTGGCCGGGACGGATCACCAGGACGCGAACCCCGAACGGTCGCAGAGCTTCTCCCAGGCCCAGGTAGAAGCCGTCCAGGCCTGCCTTGGTGGACCCGTAGACGAAGTTGGACCGACGCACCCGCTCGCCTGCGGCTGAGCTCATCGCGATGATCTGCCCGAAGCCCTGGGCGCGCATCTTCTCGCCGAGCAGCACGCCCACCGAAACCGCTGCGGTGTAGTTGATCTCGGCGGCCTGAACGGCTTTGCGCTGGTCCTGCCACAATTCCTCGGCGTCGCCGAGGATGCCGAAGGCGACGATCGCGACGTCGACGTCACCGCCGGAGAAAGCCTGGTTGATCATGCCGGGATGACTGTCGGTATCGGTGGCCTCGAAGTCGATCAACTCCACCGCCCGCGCGCCCGCGGCCCGCAACTGGTCCACGGCCCCGTCGCGGCCCGGGTCGCCGGGCATGGCGGCCAATACGATCCGCGCGCGGGCGTTACGCAGGTAGCGCTCACAGATCGCCAGTCCGATCTCCGACGTTCCGCCGAGGACGAGGATGGTCTGTGGGTTGCCCACGGCGTCCAGCATTTACACCAACTCCAGGCGTCGGGCCATGTCGGAGGCGAACACCCGGTGGGGGTCGACCTTGCGCCGGATGGCGATCCACTCGTCGATCCTCGGGTACATGGCGTGAAACGTTTCGGCGCTCACCCTGGAGTCCTTCGCGGTGTAGACGCGGCCACCGAATTCCAGCACCCGGCTGTCGAGTTCGGTGAGAAACTCGTTGAGTCCCTGCTTGATCGGGAAGTCGACGCAGACGTTCCAGCCCGAGATCGGAAAGCTCAGGGGAGCCTGATTGCCCGGGCCGAACAGTTTGAACACGTTGAGAAACGAGTAGTGCCCCGACCTTTGGATGTCGCGAATGATCCCCTTGAATTCGTCGACGGCCGTGGTCGGTACGACGAACTGGTATTGGGCGAAGCCTGCCGGTCCGTAGGCGCGATTCCACTCGCCGAACATGTCCAACGGATGGTAGAACTGCGTCAGGTTTTGAACCTTGCCGCGGTACGTGCCTGACTTGCGGTACCACAATTCGCCGATCGGCATGAACGTGTACTTGGCGGCGAGGCCGTTCGGGAAGATCTCAGGCAGCGTCAACAGTTGGGGTGCATCGAATTTCAGGGGATTTCGCTGCAACTTCTTCGGCAGCTGATCGACTCGCGCCAGCGAGCCCCGCGAGATCGCGGCACGGCCCAACTTCGGCGGCGCGCTGATGGCATCGAACCACGCGCTGGAGTAGGTGTAGTCGGCCTCGCTGCCATCGCTGTGCAGGGCGATGGTCTCGTCGAGGCCGGAGGTGACGTCGCCGTCGGCGATGAAGTAAGCGGTCTCCGTAGGCGTCATCGCGATGGTGGCCCGCAGGATGATCCCGGTGAGGCCGTTGCCCCCGACGGTCGCCCAGAACAACGCGGAATCGTCACCTGTAGGGGTCAGGCGGCGGATCTGGCCGTCGGCGGTGAGCAGGTCCATCGACCGCACGTGGTCGCCGAAGCTGCCGGCGCTGTGATGGTTCTTGCCGTGAATGTCGCACGCGATCGCGCCGCCGATGGTGACCTGACGGGTTCCCGGCAACACCGGAACCCACAGGCCCAGCGGCAGCGCCGCCCTCATCAGCTCGTTGAGGTTGACCCCGGCGTCGAGGTCGGCGAGCCCGGTGTCTGCGCTGATCGAGTGGATGGTGTTCAGAGCGTTCATGTCGATCACCAGGCCGCCGCCGTTTTGCGCATTGTCGCCATAGGAGCGGCCAAGCCCGCGGGCGATCACGCCTCGCCCGCCGGCGCCCCCGGCCGCCTCGGCCGCCTGCACCACCGCGGTGGCGATGACCTCGGGGTCCGAGCTGCGCAGCACGTTCGCCACCGACGGTGCGGTGCGGCCCCACCCGGTCAGCCGGGTAGGCCTGGTAACCGCGTCGGCGCTGGGCATCGTCACAGAGGGTACCGCCTGCCGGGTTCGGGGGCGGCTCACCGCTCGCGGAAGATGACGGTTCGCTGCACGACGAAGTTGATCACGGTCGCGACTCCCTGCGCGATCACGAACGCGAGGGGGATCGCCCAGGTGCGGTAGTGCAGAAGCGTCAGGCAGGCGTGGTTGAGCCCGACCTGCACGGCGAAGGTGACGGCGTAGAGGGCCATGACCGCCGCGAACCGGGACCGACTCGGGGCCGCGCGGAACGTCCACCGCCGGTTGATCAGGTAGGCGGTGATGGTGCCGATGGTGACGCTGATCAGCTTGGACAGGTCGACCTGGAGGCCGGCGACCTTCCACAGGGTGACGTAGATGCTGAAGTCGACGATCGCGGCCACGCCGCCGGCGACCACGAA
>Ga0164296_1001853_pt1 | contig 21775 bp, 23 predicted proteins | sample GEODES057metaG_FD_113533 | JGI IMG/M metagenome (GOLD analysis project Ga0164296, IMG submission 113533) | Dystrophic lake water microbial communities from Trout Bog Lake, Wisconsin, USA - GEODES057 metaG | ecosystem: Environmental > Aquatic > Freshwater > Lake | place: USA: Trout Bog Lake...
CGCGATGAGGTGTATCAACTTATCTCAGACTGCGTTGAACAGGTGAATCGAGATTTGGCGAAAGACCCGAGGCTATCTGGTTCGCAAATCAGCAGATTCCTTATATTGCACAAAGAGCTGGACCCCGATGATGACGAGCTGACTCGCACCCGCAAGGTGCGTCGAGCTTTTATCGCAGAGAAATACGCAGTACTTGTGCAGGCGTTATTTGATGGTCTGGATCATCAGTACATTGAGACGGAAGTTAAATTTGAAGACGGCCGCAAGGGCAAGATTTCAGCGGATCTAAAAATCAGATCAACGGCGCTAGCTCGTAGATCGGTAGCAAAGGCTGCGTGATGATGCAAAACGAGACCCAAGCTTTAGGTAATGGGCGCCGCATCGGCGAGGTTGTGCTTGATCTGCAAAATATATCCTTGGCATTTGGCGGAGTAAAGGCATTGACGGATATTTCCTTCAATGTCCGAGAGCATGAAATCCGCGCAATCATTGGTCCGAATGGTGCCGGTAAAAGCTCCATGCTGAATGTAATCAATGGCGTATATACGCCGCAACAAGGTCGTATTACTTTTGACGGAAATGCATTCGCCAAGATGAGTCCGCGCCGTGCTGCAGAAATGGGCGTGGCTAGAACTTTCCAAAATCTCGCGTTATTTAAAGGCATGAGTGTGTTGGAAAACATCATGACAGGACGCAATTTAAGAATGAAATCGGGCTTGTTCGCGCAGGCTCTGCGTCTCGGTAGTGCTGAGCGTGAAGAGATCGCTCATCGAGAGTACGTGGAAAATATTATCGATTTTCTTGAAATCCAAGCGTATCGTAAAACCCCCGTTGGTCGGCTGTCCTACGGTTTACAAAAGCGCGTGGATCTTGGTCGAGCGCTTGCAATGGAGCCACGCTTGCTTCTGCTCGATGAGCCTATGGCGGGAATGAACATCGAAGAAAAGCAGGATATGAGCCGTTTTATTCTCGATGTGAATGATGAGTTCGGAACGACGATCGTGTTGATCGAGCACGACATGGGCGTTGTTATGGACATATCTGATCGGGTGGTCGTGCTCGACTATGGCAAAAAGATTGGCGACGGCACGCCTGATGAGGTTCGCCAGAACGAAGACGTTATCCGCGCTTATCTTGGCGTGTCGCACTGAGGCGGGCAAATACGATGTCATTCTTTCTTGAAACTTTGTTTGGCGGGTTGATGAGCGGGATGCTTTATTCCCTGATCGGTCTGGGTTTTGTGCTGATTTTTAAGGCATCTGGCGTATTCAATTTTGCTCAGGGTGCCATGGTGCTAGTTGCGGCATTATCCATGGCTCGGTTTTCAAGTTGGATTCCGCATTGGCTGGGGTTTGAAAATCTCATCCTGGCAAACGTACTGGCATTTGCCGCGAGTGCGGTGGTCATGTGGTTGATGGCTTGGGCAATTGAGCGTCTTGTGTTGCGGCATTTGGTCAATCAAGAGGCAACGACCTTACTCATGGCTACGCTTGGGATTGCTTATTTCCTAGAAGGAATTGGTCAAATTGCGTTCGGCTCTTCGGTGTACAGCATCAATGTGGGTATGCCCAAGGATCCAGCCTTCATCTTGGATTCGATTTTCGAGGGCGGCTTGTTGATTAATCTCGAAGATCTTACTGCCGCGTTAATCTCAGCCTTGTTGGTTGCTGCGCTCGCCCTATTTTTTCAAGTGACAGCGACTGGTCGCGCGTTGCGGGCGGTGGCAGACGATCACCAGGCGGCACAATCCATTGGGATTCCCCTGAATAAGATTTGGGTGATCGTTTGGACGGTTGCAGGTTTAGTCGCGCTGGTAGCCGGGATTATCTGGGGCTCAAAGTTTGGCGTGCAGTTCACGCTAGCCACCGCGACTTTACGCGCTTTACCCGTAGTGATCCTGGGCGGTTTGACCTCAGTCCCAGGCGCAATTATTGGCGGACTGATTATTGGGGTTGGTGAAAAATTATCTGAGGTCTATATCGGCCCCATGGTCGGTGGCGGTATCGAGATTTGGTTTGCTTATGTATTAGCGTTGGTGTTTTTGCTCTTCAGGCCGCAAGGTTTGTTTGGCGAAAAAATCATCGATCGAGTTTAAGGACTGAGGACGAAACGCTATGTTCTATCGCGAAAACGGTCAGTTCAAAACAACCTATCGGTCTGATCAGCAAATCTTTCCGATTAGACAAGATCGGATATTTATCTCGCTATTGTTGATCGTGGCCTTTGTTGCTGTGCCACTTTTGGCATCAGATTATTTTCTGAAAGCCATCCTCATTCCTTTTTTAATTTTGGCGCTCGCTGCAATAGGTCTAAATATTCTGGTCGGTTATTGCGGCCAGATTTCTCTGGGTACCGGCGCCTTTATGGCTGTGGGAGCCTACGCGGCGTGGAACGTCGGGGTTCGTATGCCTGCAGTACCGTTGGTTGCGCAGATTTTGATTGGCGGCTGCTTTGCTACTGTCGTAGGCGTGATTTTCGGCATTCCTAGCTTGCGGATACGCGGCCTTTATCTTGCGGTCGCGACGCTGGCTGCACAGTTTTTTGTCGATTGGGCATTTTTACGAATTCCGTTTTTCACTAATCATTCGTCTTCTGGCAGTGTGTCGGTACCGGCGTTATCTATCCTTGGTGTGTCACTACAAACAGCCGGCGCAAAATATTTATTCGTTCTTTGTTTCGTGGTGGTGTTTGCATTGCTTGCGAAGAATTTGGTTCGCAGTGCCATTGGTCGTGAATGGATGGCGATTCGCGATATGGACGTGGCAGCTTCAGTCATAGGTATTCGACCGATGTATGCCAAATTGAGCGCGTTTGCCGTCAGTTCCTTCATCGTGGGTGTCGCGGGTGCATTGTGGGGGTTTTTACATTTGGGTTCCTGGGAGCCTCTTGCTTTCGATCTGAATCGATCTTTTCAACTCCTGTTTATGGTCATCATCGGCGGCTTGGGCTCTATTGTAGGCAGTTTTTATGGTGCTGCTTTTATCGTCTTGGTCCCTGTGTTGCTAAACCATATCCCGAGCTGGTTTGGAATTCCGATTGCGGTAGATACGGCAACCCATATTGAACAAATGATTTTTGGCGCGTTGATCGTATTCTTTTTAATTGCCGAGCCTCACGGGTTAGCAAGGCTGTGGAGTATCGGGAAAGAGAAGTTGCGGATTTGGCCGTTTCCGCATTAGGCATATCCGGCATGGACCGGTTTAGTTCAACTTGATGCCACTGAGGCGTCACATGGAGGAAGAAATGGATCGTAAGAACTTGAAGGCTTGTGTAGCTGGGCTGCTGGCCATGGCGTCGTTGACTATTTTGTCGACACCGGCCGTTGCAGATGAACAATTTATTCCTTTGCTAGCTTACCGAACAGGCTCGTTCGCACCTTTGGGTATCCCATGGGCCGATGGCAAGATGGATTACTTGAAGTTGGTGAATGCGCGCGGTGGTGTCAATGGCGTAAAAATTACGTACGAAGAATGTGAGACAGCCTATGCGACTGACCGTGGCGTGGAGTGTTATGAGCGTCTTAAAGGGCATGCACCCACTGGAGCCTCGGCTTACGATCCTCAGTCAACGGGCATTACTTTTGCTGTTAGCGATAAGGCACCGGGCGATAAAGAGCCCATCATGACCGTGGGCTATGGATTGTCTCAGTCGACTGATGGGTCGGTGTTTCCGTGGAACTTCCCGCTATTGGGCACTTACTGGACTGCGGCTGACATCATGATTCAGGATATCGCCAAGAAGGAGGGCGGCGTTGACAAGCTTAAGGGCAAGAAAATTGCCTTGGTTTATCACGACTCTCCCTATGGCAAAGAACCCATCCCGCTCTTACAAGCTTTGAGCAAAAAAGATGGATTTGAATTGTTGCTCTATCCAGTCCCAGCACCTGGTGTCGAGCAAAAATCAACCTGGCTACAAATCCGCCAAGCCAAGCCTAACTACGTTCTACTTTGGAGCGCTGGCATCATGACGCCCACGGCTCTGCGCGAGGCTCAGGCCAGCGGTTATCCACGCGACAAAATGTACGGAATCTGGTGGGCCGGTTCGGAGGGTGATGTCAAAGATCTCGGTGCCGTTGCCAAAGGCTACAACGTGATCACAATTGCAAATAGCGTTGCAAAAGATAAAGTTCACGATGAATTAAAGGCAAAGGTTTACGATAAAGGTGAGGGTGCTGATACCGCTGGCAATACTGTTGGGACGCTGGCGCATACACGCGGCATGATTATCTCTATGCTTACTGTTGAGGCGATTCGTACTGCTCAAGAAAAATTTGGTAAAGGCAAGTCGTTGACACCCGAGCAGGTGCGTTGGGGTCTTGAGCACTTGAACCTGACGCAGGATCGCCTGAATGAAATCGGCTTCGGTGAAATCATGCGCCCTGTAAAAACTTCGTGCACTAATCACACAGGTGATGATTGGGCCAGAATTGTTACTTGGGACGGTGGCAAGTTTCAGTTGACATCGGACTGGTATCGCTCGGATAAGTCAGTCGTCGAGCCGCTGGTTAAAGAGGCTGCCGCAAAATACGCCAAAGATAAAAACATTACACCGGTTAAGTGTGAAGATTGAGGCCTGACATGACACCCCAAGGCACGCATTCAAGCTCAGCGTCGACACCCAACGTTTTGTTGGATGTGAATGGTATTGAAGTGATTTATAACCACGTCATACTGGTGCTTAAAGGGGTGTCGCTGGTAGTGCCCGAAGGCAAAATTGTTGCCCTTCTGGGCGCAAACGGCGCAGGCAAGACAACGACGTTGCGGGCTATTTCGAATTTGCTGAAAGGCGAGCGAGGCGATGTCACCAAAGGTGACATTAAGTATCGTGGGGAGCAAATTGAGCGTTTGTCCCCCGCCGATCTTGTTAAACGTGGTGTGGTGCAAGTCATGGAAGGCCGCCATTGCTTTGCCCACCTGAGTATTGAGGATAACCTGCTAACAGGGGCTTACACCCGCAATCTGTCACGCGCAGATCTCGCCTTGGCGCTTGAGCGAGTCTATCAATATTTTCCACGTCTTAAACAGCGCAGAGGCAGTCAAGCGGGTTACACCTCGGGTGGTGAGCAGCAGATGTGCGCGATTGGTCGAGCCTTGATGGCCGCGCCCAATATGATTTTGCTTGATGAGCCTTCAATGGGTTTAGCGCCACAAATTGTCGAAGAAATTTTCGAAATTGTTAAGGACTTAAACCAGAGAGAAGGCGTGAGCTTCCTACTCGCGGAACAAAATACCAATGTTGCCTTGCGATATGCTGATTATGGCTACATCCTTGAAAACGGTCGCGTCATGATGGACGGCGCTGCGAGCGATTTAGCTGAAAATGAAGATGTGAAAGAGTTCTATCTCGGCATTTCTAGTGGCGAGCGAAAGAGTTTTAAAGACACTAAGTTTTATCGTCGCCGCAAGCGTTGGTTGGCTTAAGTGAATTTTCCAAGCATCAACGGACTTGGCTATGACTGATTTCTACGATTCGGCGGAAGTCCGCCATACTGCTGAGCGTGAGCAATCGCTGCTGCTCGCTTTGCCGCATGCCTTACGCCATGCGGTACAACACTCGCCTGCCATTGCTAGACAACTTCAGGGCGTGGACCCATTGTCAGTGCATACGCGTCAATCGCTCGCGACGTTACCGGTGGTGAGGAAGTCCGAGCTGCTGGCGGCTCAGACAGATTTACGGACAAGCAGCTCTAGTGCTCATGACGTAAGGGAGCGAGTCTTTGGGGGCTTCGCTGCCAGCAGTTGGGGTCATGACGTATTGAGAGTCTTTGCATCGCCAGGGCCCTTGTATGAGCCAGAGGGACGAACTACGGATTATTGGCGGTTTGCAAGGGCAATGTTCGCCGCAGGATTTCGTGCTGGTGATTTAGTGCACAACTGTTTTTCCTATCACTTTACACCTGCTGGATCGATGTTTGAGACTGCCGCCCATGCATTAGGGTGTACGGTATTTCCCGCAGGTGTTGGACAAACTGAGCAGCAGGTTCAGGCAATGAGAGATCTGCAGCCGGTTGGATATGTTGGCACACCAAGTTTTCTAAAAATAATTTTGGAAAAAGCTGATGAATTAGGCCTCGTTTTACCCTCGTTAAAACGTGCTTTAGTTTCGGGCGAGGCGTTTCCAGCATCGTTGCGTGATTGGTTTATGTCGCGCGGCATCGACGGATATCAAGCCTACGGTACTGCTGATTTAGGCATGATCGCTTATGAGACAGCCGCTCGTGATGGCCTGGTGTTGAGTGAAGATATATTGCTTGAGATTGTGCGACCGGGAACGGGTGATGTTGTGCCAGACGGTGAAGTAGGTGAAGTGGTGGTTACAACGCTGAATCCGACCTATCCATTAGTTAGGTTCGGTACCGGGGATCTCTCAGCGATTCTGCCTGGCCATTCTCCCTGCGGCCGAACCAATACAAGAATTCGCGGCTGGCTTGGACGTGCAGATCAGACGACCAAGGTCCGCGGTATGTTCGTTCATCCGGGTCAAATCAATGAGGTCGTCAAGCGTTATCCGGAGATACTTAAAGCTCGCCTTGTGATTAGCGGTACGACAGGTGCTGATCAGATGACCTTACAGATTGAAACTGAAACGCAAGCTGAAGGCCTAGTTGATAAAGTCGAACAAACAGTTCGGGATGTGACCAAGTTGCGAGCGCAAGTCCTGTATGTTGAGGCGGGAACCCTAGCCAATGACGGCAAGGTTATTGATGACGTTCGGAAATTCGATTAACCGCTTGAGGCGGGTTAATTTGTTTTGCGCAGCGCAACCGTTCCTCGCATCAATGGCGAGTGGCCTCCAAAAGAACAGAAGAAAACGTAGCTTTCGTTTGGTTTTAGCAGAGCAACTGAAAATTTGATGGACGTAGTCTCTCCACCACCAATCACCTCAGTGTGTGCAATCACTCTTTGATCGTTCGGCATGACGTAATTGTTAGTCGCGCCAGCAAGAATGCCGTCTTTAGCGACAGGCTCCATATCTGCCTTTCGTGTGAGTACCCAATTATGTCCCATGGCTGCTTTGGGCAGGCGTCCAACATGTTTGAGCGTCACAGTAAAGTCTTTGCACGTGTCTGGTATGTCGATATGCAACGGAATGAAGTGATAGGCGTCGTCTGCTTCTATCGTTGCCGAGCAAGCTTGCGTTGAACCGTATTCAGAGCCTGCTTGTGCCATCGCTTGACTGGCAAGGCCGGCCAGCGTAACTGTGAAAAGAGCCTTAAGAATTTTCATGATGCTCGTTTTGCAAATGTCGCATTACCGGCTCGGCTGCCACCAGGGCGGTTCAGGTGTGCGGACATCCATTGTCCGATGTCCACTACAGCATCAAAATTCACACCAGTATCGATATCAAGTCCGTGCAAAAGGTAAAGGACATCTTCAGTGGCAACGTTGCCGGTTGCGCCTTTGGCATAAGGGCATCCTCCTAGGCCAGACACTGAGCTGTGAAAAATCGTAACCCCAGCTTCAAGTGCCGCCATGATGTTGCCGATCGCCTGGCCATAGGTGTCGTGAAAGTGCCCGGAAATTTTACGTGGATCAATCGCGTCGGTCACTGCACGCATCACTTCACCGACGCGCCTAGGTGTGCCAACGCCAATGGTGTCAGCGATATCAATTTCATGACAGCCCATCTCTTCAAAGCGTTTGGCTACGGCGACCACTTGCGCGATTGAAACTTCGCCCTCGTATGGGCAACCTAAGGCGCAACTGAGTGCAGCGCGAAGTCTAAGGCCTGACTCAAGAGCGGCTTTCGCAACGGGCGCAAATCGCTCAAGCGACTCTGCAATGGAGCAATTGATATTTTTGTGCGAAAACGCCTCGCTCGCTGCGCCAAATATCACGACCTCATCCACCCCTGCCGCGCGCGCCGCCTCAAAGCCTTTCATGTTGGGCGTCAGGGCCGAGTAGATGGTCCCGGCTCGACGATTAATTTGAGACATTACCTCGGATGCGTCAGCCATTTGCGGGGTCCATTTCGGTGATACGAAAGAGGCCGCTTCGATGTTTTCAAAGCCTGCATCGCTTAGACGGTTGACGAGCTCGACCTTGATGGCAGTGTCGATGAACTGCTTTTCATTCTGCAGGCCATCGCGAGGTGATACTTCTACGACTTTGACATGTGAGGGCAAGGACATGAACGTATATCTCTATGTGACTTTATTGTTTAATACTGTGACGAATTTTAGTGATTCTTCCGTCGGATTGGCGCAAGATAAGTCCTTGCATCTCGAGTGTAAGCAATTCGATTCCAAATTGCGCCAAAGACATTTTCGAGCGGCGCAATAAAGTCTGCTCCGAAACAGCATCGTAGCCGATTGAGTTTAGCAGTGACGGTGTGACGGCATCCGATGTGTCAATATATTTTTCGCTCTTGAAACCAACCGATTGAGACAGCCGTGCGCTTGGGATTATTTCAGACAAAATATCTGTGACATTCTCGACAAGTTTGGCTCCTTGCTGGATGAGATAGTGTGGCCCGCGTGACAAGGGCGAGTGAATTGATCCGGGCATGGCAAACACCTCTCGCCCCATGTCGTTGGCCAAGCGAGCGGTGATCAGCGAGCCGCTTTTGAGTGCGGCCTCCACGACCAGTACCCCGGAAGACAGTCCTGCGACGATGCGGTTGCGTTTCGGGAAATTACGCCCAATTGGCGGCGTGCCGGGCGGAAACTCAGAGATGATCAGCCCTTTGCTGGCAATAATACGATCTGCCAACTTCTGATGAGTTCGCGGATAGATGATGTCAATCCCGCAACCGAGGACGGCAATGGTGCTCCCGTTTGGCATGTTTGCATCTAGCGCGCCTTCATGACTGGCGCCATCTATACCTTGCGCCAAGCCGCTGACGATGCAAAACCCGCACTCGGCCAGGTGCTTTGCAAACGCATAGGCATTGTCTAGGCCGTCTGGCGTCGGATGGCGAGCGCCCACAATGGCAATTTTATTAGTGCTGAGAAGATCAAGATTTCCGCGGGCAAAAAGTACGCTAGGTGCCTGAGGAATGTGGCGCAGCGACGCCGGGTAATGGGGATTGTGAGGGGTGAGAATTTGGTGTGTGTGAGTAGTCTTCATGCTCAAGTTTGTCATGTCCAAGCCGCTTTGGCGTTAGGACGTGGTTAAAAATGACGCGGCTCGCGCAAGACCTGAAATAAATTAAAATAGATCCTGACTTTTACTTAAACAGTAGCCCTTAGGGACTATTTAAACGCCAAGATGGCTTTGCTCGAGATTCTTCATTACCCCGATCCGCGCCTGCACAAGGTGGCTAAACCCGTGGCCGTGGTTGATGATTCAATACGTCAATTAATCAAGGATATGGCTGAAACGATGTACGACGCCCCAGGTGTCGGGTTGGCAGCCACTCAGGTTAATGTGCACAAACGAGTCGTGGTGATTGATGTCAGTGAGGATAAAAATGAGCTGCTCGTGCTCATTAACCCCGAGATTGTTGAGCGCGCCTCTGAGCTGAAAGTTTACGAAGAGGGTTGTTTGTCGGTGCCAGGCGTTTACGATGAGGTTGAACGCCCTGCCACGGTTCGTGTGCGTGCACTGAATGAGCAGGGTGAACCCTACGAGTTTGACGCCGACGGTTTGTTAGCGGTTTGCGTCCAGCATGAAATCGACCACTTGAACGGCAAAGTTTTTGTGCAACACCTCTCGTTACTTAAACAAACCCGCTTGAAGGCCAAGATCAGAAAGGCTGAACGCGAAGCGGTCAAGGCCTGATGGCCTCGCTCAATCCCGAGATAATTGGTTACGCCGGCGCGTTCCTAACCACCTTGGCTTTTTTTCCTCAAGCCTGGAAAGTCATTAAAACTCGCGAAACACACTCCATCTCTCTGGCGATGTATGTGTTGTTTACCTCTGGTGTATTTCTGTGGCTTTTATACGGCCTGTTGATTGAGTCTTTGCCCGTAGTATGCGCAAACGCTGTGACGCTTGCACTGTCAGGGATTATTCTTACAATAAAGCTGAAAGAAAGTAGCGGTCATTTAACTAATCCGAGTGACGCGAGTCAAAAGAGAGAGCAGTGATGGAGCAGCGTGTTAATGATGTTGGAGGCTTGCCGGGCGGTCCGATTCGGCAGGAAGACCATCCGGTAACCATGTATCAAAAACGCGTGGATGCGCTTTATGTGTTGTTAAGTAGTCCGCCTATCAGTGCGTTTCGTGTCGACTCGATTCGCCGCTCGATTGAGTCCAATACAAAAGAGGATTACAAAAATTTCGGATACTACGATAAGTGGATACGAGCCATTCGTGACCAGCTTATCGAGCAAAAAATTTTGAGCGAGGCCGAGATTAATGCTCGAATTGAACAGATCAAGGGTGAAATGCTTAAGCAGCCTGTTAGTAAGGGATGAAGATGAGTGCCGACAATCACGATACGGATGTGACGAAAACATGGTCAGCAGGCACGCCCGTTCGAGTCAAGTCCCAGCCACCCGAGTTTCACTGTCGCACGCCTCACTATTTGCGCGGGATGGTCGGTGAAATCATTGAGGTAGCAGGTCGGTTTCGTGATCCTTCGTTGCTTGCCTTTAACAAGCCGGGATTACCCATGCGTACGCTTTATCGTGTTCGCTTTAAGCAAGTGGACGTGTGGCCTGACTATAACGGCTGTCCAACAGACACGGTAGTGGCAGACATATACGAACATTGGCTGGATTTGATTACAGAGGATCAACATGAGCACGCCTAATGCAAGTCACCATCATGAGCATGATCACCATGATCATCATGACCATACGCATCCTCACGCAGCGATTGAAGAAGAGGAGAATCCACTTCGCTATGAATACTTGCTCGAAACCGCGATCCGTCAGCTGCTAAATGAGAAAGGGGTTGTGTCGGCCGAACAAATTCATCGGCAAATTGATTTGCAAGATAGCCGCACACCGGCGGTTGGGGCAAAGGTTGTGGCTCGCGCGTGGGTTGACCCCGTATTCAAAGCCAGATTGCTGAAAGATCCGATTGAAGTCATTAACGAGGTATTCGGTCTGGATATCACGACGCCACTTAAAGTGGTGGTGCTAGAGAACACCCCCGCGGTTCATAATGTTGTGGTCTGTACACTTTGCTCGTGTTACCCGCGCATGTTGTTGGGTATACCGCCCGCCTGGTACAAGGCTTTGGACTATCGCTCACGCGTCGTGGTCGAGCCGCGCAAAGTGTTAGCTGAGTTTGGTACAGAGCTACCAGATAATGTCGAGTTGCGGGTGTCAGACAGCACGGCAGATTTGCGTTATCTGGTGCTGCCAATGCGCCCGGCCGGAACGGAAGGGTTTACTGAAGAACAGCTTGCAGCGCTTGTCACCCGTGACGCCATGATAGGCACAGCCCTACCACTTCATCCTTAATCTTCATCCTTAATCGTTTGCGGGCGACCAGCCTTGAATGAACACAGAGGCAGATTGGCGCTTGCCGCCTGCGCGCTGAAGCTCTAGCAAGCGCAGTGCTCCTTTACCCGTCGCGATATCTATGCCGTCAGCCGAGGCACTTAAAACGGTGCCCGGTGGTTTTTTGTGATCGATATCCAGAGCTTTTGCTCGCCAGACTTTAACGGCCTCATTTAGACCCTTTAATTTAAGGGTCGCGCCTGGCACAGGATTGAAGGCAAGTATGCGTCGGCAAAGCTCTGTGGCTGTTTTTGTTAGGTCCAGACTGGCCTCGGCTTTGTCGAGTTTTTGTGCGTAACTTATGCCTTGCTCTGGCTGTGCGACTGCTTGCAGATGGCCTTGCGTTAATTCTGTTAACGCTGTGACAATTAGGCGAGCGCCCATTTGAGCTAGATCGTCATGCAATATTGCCGCAGTCGTGTCTGTATTGATTGCAAGCTTTTCCACCAGCAACATCGCTCCCGTATCCAGCCCTTCGTCCATTTGCATAATGGTGATGCCTGTCTCTTTGTCGCCCGCTTCTATCGCCCTCTGGATTGGGGCGGCACCCCGCCAACGGGGTAACAAACTCGCATGGATATTCAAACAACCCAATTTGGGTAGCTCGAGTGTCCATTTAGGAAGGATTAGGCCATAAGCTGCTACAACCAGGACATCAAGCTGCGCATTCATCAGGGCTTGTTGCGCCTCGCGTGCATCTTCAGGATATTTGCCGTCGAGTTTGAGGCTACGCGGTTGCAGAACCGGGATGTGGGCGTCGAGCGCGCATGATTTGACCAGACTGGGCGTGAGCTTCAAACCTCGTCCCGCTGGTCGATCAGGCTGTGTCATAACCAGCGGAACGGTGAAGCCTGCGTCAATAATCGCTTGCAACGCCAAGCGAGAAAATTCGGGTGTCCCCGCAAATCCAACTTTCAATTGAGCCGCCGAGGTCAAATTGTTTCACCCCAAAGGTCATACTCGTCTGATTCGGTTATTTTTACCTTGACAATATCACCTGGCTTTAGCGTGAGCGCGCTATCAACATAGACGCAGCCGTCTATTTCTGGCGCATCCGCGCTTGAGCGCCCGATCGCACCATCTTCGTCGACCTCATCGATGAGTACGTCGATGGTGGCACCGACTTTGCGAGCAAGTCGCTGGGTCGAAATTTGTTGTTGATGCGCCATAAAACGATCCCATCGGTCTTGCTTGACTTCGTCAGGCACCACCCCTTCAAGCTCATTGGCCGGTGCACCTTCGACTGCAGAGTATTGAAAGCAGCCTACTCTATCGAGCTGGGCTTCGGACATCCAGTCAAGTAGATATTGGAAATCCTCTTCCGTTTCTCCAGGAAAACCCACAATAAACGTGGATCGAATCGTCAAATCCGGACATATCTCGCGCCATCGCTTGATCCGGGCAAGGGTTTTATCTTCGAACGCTGGCCGCTTCATTAGTTTGAGTATGCGTGGGCTGGCATGTTGGAACGGAATGTCTAAATAAGGCAGGATTTTGCCCTCTGCCATCAGAGGTATGACCTCGTCAACGCTTGGATAAGGATAGACGTAGTGAAGCCTGACCCAGATCCCCATCTCTGACAGCGCAGAACAGAGCTCGGTCATGCGAGTCTTAATCGGGCGGCCGTTCCAGAAGCCGCTACGATATTTGATATCGACGCCGTAGGCGCTTGTGTCCTGCGAAATAACCAACAACTCTTTGACGCCCGCATTGACTAAGCGTTGCGCTTCATCCAATACATCGCCTACGGGGCGACTGACCAGATCGCCTCGCATGGACGGGATAATGCAAAAGCTGCAGCGATGGTTGCAGCCTTCAGAAATTTTAAGATAAGCAAAATGACGCGGTGTCAGTTTGATGCCTTGAGGCGGCACGAGGTCTAAGAAAGGATCATGTGATGTGTTGGGCGGTGCTGCGTCGTGAACCGCTCGCACGACTTGCTCGTACTGCTGAGGTCCCGTGACGGCCAGCACGCTCGGGTGCACCGCGCGTATCGCTGACTCCTCAACACCCATACAGCCGGTGACGATGACGCGACCATTTTCCGCAATCGCCTCACCGATGGCGTCTAGTGATTCCGCTTTTGCGCTGTCGATGAAGCCACAGGTGTTGACCACTACAACATCTGCATTGTCGTAGTCTGGGACAATTTGATAGCCCTCGGTGCGCAATTGTGTAAGTATCCGCTCGGAGTCAACCAGTGCTTTGGGGCAACCAAGACTGACAAAACCGACTTTTGGGGATGACATATGTGTACCTTGAAGGCTTAAGCCTGCGTGTAAAAAGAGAGCAATTTTACCGTGCCAACCACATAGTCGGCCTACAATCGATGGATGACAAATCATGCCCCCGCACTATCGAGTAGTTTGCTCTCTGCCGCTTACACGCTGGCCGATGTTGAAAGTGGTCGTTCCCTGACTGAATCGCTTGCCCATATCCCTGCTGATCTGCGGCCTTCAACTCAGGCGCTGGCTTTTTACGCGATGCGGCACTGGGGTCTTGCCAGAGGTTTATGCGGTGCGCTGTTGCAGCGTGCGCCACCTAATCCGATTGTTCCGACGTTGTTAGGATTAAGTTTGGTATTGCTGGACGCTTCGATAAGAGCAGAAAAAGGATCCGTGCCGTTGGGTACACCGCTCTACAGTGCGCACACCTTAGTGGATCAGAGCGTCGAAGCCGCGCAGAGCCAGCGCGACTTGGTATCTTACAAAGGTATGGTTAACGCTGTGCTGAGGCGATTTCAGAGGGAGCGCGACGTCTTGTTGGCACAGGTCTCGCAGCAACTAGAGGTTCGCTGGAATCACCCTAATTGGTGGGTTCATCGACTGCGCCGAGCTTATCCTGCCCAATGGCAGCAGGTTATGGAAGCGTCGAATACGCCACCGCCGCTGACGTTGAGAGTCAATCAGCGTCGCGCGACTGTTGATGCCGTCGTGGCGGCTTTTGCAGTGCAGGGCCTAGATTGCAAGATTCTCCCAGGTAACGGAATATTGGTGCAGCAGCCTCGGCCGATTACCGCGTTGCCCGGATATCAGGAAGGCTGGTGGTCCGTTCAAGATGCTGGCGCTCAATTAGCTGCGCCGTTATTACAAGTCAAGCAGGGGATGCGAGTGCTCGATGCGTGTGCGGCTCCTGGCGGTAAAGCCGCTCATTTGCTGGAGTTGGTCGATATCGAGTTAACCGCTCTGGATATTGATCAGTCACGCCTGGATCGTGTACGGCAGAATCTTCAGCGTCTGGGGCTTATGACACCGCAGGTGCATTTATTGGCAGCCGATGCCAGCGACGTAAACCGGTGGTGGGATAAAAAACCTTTTGATGCGGTCTTGGCTGATGTGCCTTGTACTGCCTCTGGTATCGTCAGGCGTCATCCAGACATTCGTTGGTTGCGACAAGAAAAAGATATTGATCGAATCGCCGGCTTGCAAAAGCGCATTCTGGACAGTCTTTGGACCACGCTTGCTCCTGGTGGCAAGATGTTGCTGGTGACTTGTTCGGTATTTCCGCAAGAAGGTGAAATGCTCGCGCAAGGCTTTTTGCAACGGCATTCGGATGCGACGCGGCTTATAGCTCCCGGACAGTTGTTACCAGTTGCCCGGGCGGTGGATAATAGCGATGATCACGATGGATTTTTCTATGCGCTGTTTTCCCGCGCAGGATAGATTTCAGGAACGCCATGGCTCAATCTGCATCGAATGCAATGTTTTACCGATTCGCAAGGATTGTGCTCGGGCTGTTTCTCTGCTTTATTTGTCGTGTTGGCTGGCCAGCCGAGGCCAAGGTCACCCTGATTGAACCTTTAATCGGTCAGGGGCAACTTAACATGGATGTTGACTTCGCTCTTGATCTCAATCCAGTGATGATTGATGCGCTCGATCGCGGCGTGCCACTTTATTTCACCGTAGATTTGGTGATTTCCTTGCCTCGATGGTGGTGGCTCGATCGAACCCTAGTTGAGGTTTCGCTGTCTCGCCGCTTGACATACAACACGCTTACCCGCCAATGGCGCCTAGCCTCAGGGGATATCTCTATTCCGGTTGCCTCGCTCGATGAGGGATTGGCTATGCTTAAGCGTCTGCGAGATTGGCCTATTGCGCCGCTAGATAGGTTTGATCGGAATACGCGCTATGAGGGTAAGGTCAGGATTAGACTCGATAATTCACAACTGGCCCGCCCTCTTCAAATTGATGCGATGAATCGCGGCGCATGGTCTTTGAGCAGTCCCTGGGCTCCTTTTGATTTTTCAATCCAAGCGTCCGAGGCAAACAAATGAATCCATTGCTTCGTATCGCGCTGATTGTTGGTGTTGTAAGCGGACTGAGCTTATTTGGCCTATTGGCGTGGTCGACGGGTAATGCATCGCGCGTCGCTCAGTACCAGACCCTTCTATTATGGTTAAACGGCGCTCTGGCGCTCGCCTTGTTCGTTTGGGTGGTTGCGCTCACAGTTAAATTGATACGTCAGCTCAGGCGAGGGCAATTCGGATCAAGACTTACTGCGCGCTTTGCCCTTGCGTTTGCTTTGATTGGTGTATTGCCTGGCGCTTTGGTCTATACCCTGTCGGTGCAGTTCATGTCTCGATCCATCGAGTCTTGGTTCAACGTTAGGGTGGATGCTGCGCTAGAGTCTGGTCTGGCCTTGGGACGTGCCGCGATCGACGCTCAGTTAGCCGAGCTTGATTCTCGTGCACGTGCTATGACGCCAGAGCTGAACGTCACCCCAGACGCTGACATGGCCAATGTCATCACACGGTTGCGTGAGGCAAACGGATTAAATGACGTAATGGTGTTCACTAGCAGTGGCCGGCTGATTGCATTTTCCACCGACAAGCTAGGTACTTTGTTGCCGCCATTACCGCCTCCATCGGTTTTGAATCAATTGCGTATGACACGGGGTTATTCCGCTGCCGCGATAGACGATCCCGCACCTGGACCTACGGATGCGCCACTGCAGTTGCGCGTCATCGTGCCGCTTGGTTCGCTAGATCGTGGTGAGGTTGCGTTGGGAGTTAACGCAGAGGCGCGTTGGTTGCAACTCATACAACCCGTATCTGAAAAAATCGCACGTAACGCTAACGAGGTTCAGATAGGCTATCTCGATTACCAGGAGCTTGCGTTGTCACGACGAAGTTTGCGTAATCTTTATGGCATCACGCTGACCTTGGCATTGCTGCTAGCTGTTTTCGCAGCCATTGCAATCGCCTTATATTTATCCAAGCGACTTGTGAGTCCTCTGCTCACTTTGGCCTCCGGTACGTACGCTGTGAGCGTGGGTGATTATCGGCCCTTACCTGAGCCTGTGTCGCAGGATGAAGTAGGACAGTTGACGCGATCGTTTAACGCGATGACAAGGCAGTTGGATGAGGCCAGACGCATGGTAGAGACGAATCGAGCCCAGCTCGAGCGATCGAATGTCTACCTTGAAAGCGTATTGTCCAACTTGTCAGCAGGTGTGTTGGTATTTGATGAAAACTTTCGCCTGACAACTTTCAATCAAGGCGCTCAAACAATTTTGGCAGTTGATCTGCGTGCGGGTCCTGGCCGTCCTTTGGAGATGATTGATGGCATGCTCGAGTTCTCTCGAGTGATTCGCCAGGCTTTTGCCGAACATAGTGCGGTTGGTTCCGAACGTACACACTGGCAAGAGCAGTTCGAGTTAGCGCGGCAGAGTAAAGACGACAGCGAAACTACGCATACGGTGACGGTTCTCGCTCGCGGCACCCATTTGCGTGTCGACGGCCGCAATAATGGCTATATGGTTGTGTTTGATGACATCAGTGAAGTGATCTCGGCAAACCGAAGCGTTGCTTGGGGGGAAGTCGCACGGCGTCTCGCCCATGAAATTAAAAATCCCTTAACACCTATACAACTGTCCGCTGAAAGGCTAGCAATGAAGTTATCGCATAAGCTAGAGCCGGCTGATGCGCAATTGCTTGAGCGCTCGACTACAACCATCGTGAACCAAGTCACTTCGCTCAAGCATATGGTAGATGACTTCAAGGAGTATGCTCGCAAACCGCCTGTTCAATTAGTGCCAGTTGACTTGAATTCACTGATTGATGAGGTGCTAGCATTGTATGGATGGGATCCGCAAGGGATGTCGACGAAGGACAATGCATTGCCTTGGCATCTTGATGTATCGTTAGCCAAAGATTTGCCCCTCGTCGAAGGGGATCCGACACAGTTGCGACAAGTCATTCATAATTTGCTTGCCAACGCTCGCGATGCTTTGGTCGATTTACCAGCCGCAGGTGTAATTTCCATCATGACCCAACTGACTGACGCCAATCAGCAAGATGGCGAGGCCCATCAGTCAGTACGTTTGACTGTCATGGATAATGGGCCTGGTTTTTCTGCGCAGGTGTTGCAGCGTGTTTTTGAACCTTACGTTACAACAAAGGCGCAGGGCACCGGGTTGGGGTTGGCGATTGTTAGGAAGATAATTGAAGAGCATGATGGGCGAATTGACGTATCAAACCGCCGCGATGGTGGGGCGAGAGTGTCAATATTACTCACTAGACTTGTGACGCGAGTAGAATCAGGGAATTGATGCGGCGATAATGGTGCTGCATAACAGGTGAAAAAAAATGGCCAGAATTTTGGTTGTCGATGATGAGATTGGAATAAGAGAGTTGCTCTCCGAAATCCTCTACGACGAAGGACATACAGTTGAACTAGCGGAGAACGCGGCGCAAGCCCGTGCGTCCAGATTACGCATTCGCCCGGATTTAGTATTGCTCGATATCTGGATGCCAGATACCGATGGCGTTACTTTGCTCAAAGAATGGGGTTCGCAAGGCCTGCTCGATATGCCCGTTATTATGATGAGCGGGCACGCCACCATAGACACGGCGGTCGAAGCCACTCGCATTGGGGCGATTGACTTCCTAGAGAAGCCAATTACTTTGCAGCGCTTGCTTAAAACTATTTCGTCGGGATTGGCGCGTGCTAGGGTTGCTGCACCCAAGATGCCAGGATTTCAGCCTGTTTCAGCTACGATGACTGAAAAGCAGACTGCTCTTGTTCGTGAAGAAACACCCACCCCTGTAGTTGAGCCAGAGATAGACCGCAGCCTGCTTGGCGATATTTCTCTCGACCAGCCCCTTCGGGAGGCGCGTGATGCGTTCGAGCGAGTCTATTTTGAATATCACTTGGCTAAAGAAAATCACAGCATGACCAAAGTGTCTGACAAGACTGGATTAGAGCGCACACATCTTTATCGCAAGTTAAAGCAACTTGGTATCGAAACTCGCAAGAGAAATATCTAATCCTCTTTTGACGTTTGAGTGCCCGAGAGATTGACACGCTCATCCTCGAACTTGCGCCTTACCTGTACCAGCTCGGCTGCAACCGCTACCGCTATTTCGGCGGGTGTTCGGCTGCCAATCTGAAGTCCAACGGGACCGTGCAATTGGTCAATTTCCTGATCCGAGAGCTCAAACATTTTTAATCTGGCTCGTCGACTGCTTTGATTACGAACAGAGCCCAGGGCTCCGACGTAAAAGGCACTCGATTTCAGTGCCTCAAGTAACGCCATGTCATCGAGTTTCGGATCGTGGGTCAAGGCTACGATGGCTGTGCGAGCGTCGGTCTGTATGGACAATACAACATCGTCTGGCATGCCAGGGACTAAGGCTACGCCGGGCATATCAAAGTCGGCGGTGAATTCTTCTCGAGGGTCGCAGACTAGAACCTGAAACTCGAGCATACTGGCTATTTGAGCCAGCGCCTTGGCTGTTTGATTTGCGCCTATGATCAACAAACGCCAGTGTGGTCCATAGACAAATTGACAGGTTTCCTCGCTGACTTCTGTTTTTTGTCCCGCTTGAGCTGCCCGCATTGTTGATTGACCTGTTTTTAAATCAAGGCTTCGGGCAATCAACTGTTGGGATTCTGTTGCTTTGACAACATTTTCGATCCATCCGGGTAAACCAAGCGGTTCGATGACTAGACGCAATGTACCGCCACAAGGCAATCCGAATCTCGCTGCCTCATCTTGAGTGACGCCGTAAGTAACCAGTTTCGGTTCAGAGGGTAGCCAGCTTTCCTGGGCCTTAACAATGAGATCGTCCTCTATGCAGCCACCAGAAACTGAACCAATCAAGCGGCCGTCACCACGAATAGCGGCCATGGCACCAGCCTGGCGTGGTGCCGACCCCCAAGTTTTAACGACAGTAGCGAGATGAACGGTATGGCCATCTTTGAGCCATCCAAGTGCTTGCCGCAACACTTCAGTGTCTAGAGAATTCATGACGATTTCGCTTTGGTTCAATTAACTGGTTGTTTTGCCCTGCCAATCAGTATACTGAGCGCCATTACGGACGTCATCTTTGAGTATCCTATGGACCCACTATTCATTCTTGTTTTGGCAGTTCTTGGCGCGGTGACTGGTCTTCTGGCCGGTTTGTTGGGGATAGGCGGTGGCATGATTCTTGTGCCCTTCTTGACCTTTTTGCTGACATGGCACGGCTTGAATCCTAATCTAGTTGTTCATGCTGCAATTGCCACTTCGATGGCTTCGATTTTGTTTACGTCTGTTTCAAGCGTAATGGCGCATCAGAAAAAAGGCGCGGTGCGCTGGAATCTGGTGCTGGCGTTTACGCCGGGTATCGTAATTGGCGGTTTGTTGGCCAGCGTGGGCGTTTTTTCGATGTTGAAGACTGGCTGGCTGGCAATTGTTTTTGCAGTTTTTGTTGGCTATTCTGGCTTGCAGATGTTGCTTGATAAGAAACCCAAGCCAAGTCGGCAAATGCCAGGTCCTGCCGGTACCGCTACAGCTGGAGGGGGTATCGGCTTTTTGTCTGGTTTAGTTGGTGCGGGCGGTGGTTTTGTATCGGTGCCATTTATGACGTGGTGCAATATTCCTCTGCATCAGGCGGTCGGTACCTCAGCGGCGCTGGGTTTTCCAATCGCTCTGATTAATACCATTGGGTATATTTGGTCTGGTATGCACCAAGACGTTATCCCGGGCAAGATGATTGGCTACGTGTATTGGCCTGCGCTTATCGTTCTAGCAGCCTGTAGCGTACTAACAGCGCCAGTGGGTGCGAAATTAGCGCATAAGCTTCCAGTCAAGTCACTTAAAAGAGTTTTCGCTTATTTGCTGTTTCTGTTATCGGCCTACATGGCCTACAAAGCGTACAGAGCGTTTAGCTAGATTTTCTTTTAATCGAGCTCACGCTCACATAGGTTTCTCCATGGCCTTGCTGGCGGTGCCCCAAACGCCAAGCATGGCCATAGGCAACTTCGATACTTAAATGTATCAATCCATCAGATTTGCGTTGCTCCTCTAGCGCCGCTAGCAGTTTTGCACGCCAGGATCGACTAACCAAGCTGGCTCGCCGTTCAATGCATGGATTACCGCCCAGGGCGCGTACGTCCTGAAGCAAGCGTTCGGCAGATTGGTAGGTGAGTGTTAAGGTTTCCTGATCCATGACTGGATCGCCAAAGCCTTTTTCGACAAGTAAGTCGCCAAAATCATGCATGTCGACAAAGCTTGGCGTTTGCGTTTTTAAGCGCGCGCTTACGAGTGCCTCTCTTACTTCCTTAAGCGTTGCTGGGCCAAAACACGAGAAAAAAGCCAAGCCGTTTAATTTGATAATACGGCTCCATTCCTGCAGCACATCGTGGGGGGCGGGATGCCAGTGCAGCGCGAGGTTGGACCACACCAGATCAACTGACTCAGCTGCGAGCCCTGATTTTGCGAGGTCACCATCGCACCATTCAAAAGAGGCAGTTTGCCCCAGTAATTTTTGTAGTTGTCCTCTCCAGCCTGTCGGATGACGTTGTCTCGCGATGGCAAGTGCCTTCTGATTGAAATCCTGACCAATGATGCGAGCAAGAGGATAGCGTTGCCTGAGTATGTCAATTCCTCTGCCTGCGCCACACCCTGCGTCAAGGATGGTTGAGGGCTGCATGCGGATAAGTTTGAGCCGATCAAGCATGCGATCGGCAATTTCGCCGTACAAAAACTGTGCCTCGCTCATATCGCCTCTGCGCGCGAACTGAGCCCTTACCGCGATGCTCGAGATCGGTAGTTGGGGGTGCGAGAATGATGAGGAGGGTTTTGTCATGTACGAATTGTGTGGCAGCAGTCAATTCTGCAAACTGCCCGTATGTGGACTAAAAAACTTCAAACGAGACTGTACCTGATTCACGAAATTTTACGACGACAAATCTTCAATCCTTGCCCAGTATGTGCTCTCGCGGCCTATGGCGGTGATTTTTGCAAGGATTGTCAGGATGATATTTCACTTGGTATGCAAGGCATCCCTCGATGTTTTATCTGCGCAGACGAGCTGATGGGTGATGCATTTAAGATGATTGCCTCCCCGTGCCAGCTACTATGCCAGCATTGCCGAGCCGATAGGCCAATGTTTGAG
>Ga0164296_1001855_pt1 | contig 21758 bp, 23 predicted proteins | sample GEODES057metaG_FD_113533 | JGI IMG/M metagenome (GOLD analysis project Ga0164296, IMG submission 113533) | Dystrophic lake water microbial communities from Trout Bog Lake, Wisconsin, USA - GEODES057 metaG | ecosystem: Environmental > Aquatic > Freshwater > Lake | place: USA: Trout Bog Lake...
GAAGCCAAGGGTCGTGGGTTCGATCCCCGCCAGCCGCACCAAATGCAAAAAGTCTATACCTCACATATGGCTCAAAATACTTCTACTAAGTTAGACAAAATTTTACCTATTTGAGTTCATCTTTTCCAGATTCAAAGCTAAAGCATAAAGTACGTTTTTAGGGGCTTTTGTTAACTGTTGTGCCACCCTAACGGCGGTTTTAACGGTGAGCTCCTCCAAAAGGGTTGTCAATATAGCTGAATATTGTGCAGTCTCATCTTCAATTTGTGCCTCTTCGGCGTGTAGGACAATTACGAATTCGCCACGTAATTTGTTGCAATCAGTATTTAACCAGCTAGTAATTTGTGAGGCCTCAAGAGTCACTATCTCTTCAAACTGTTTGGTTAGCTCGCGACCCAACGTAACTTTTCGCGATCCAAGAGCGAATAAAGATGCAGCTAAAGCCTCGATACGGTGGGGCGCCTCCATCAATACGGTGGCTCTTGGTTGAAGAGCTAAAGAGTTCAAGGCATTTGATCGCTCGGCTCCTTTTGAGGGAAGAAAACCGAGAAAGTTAAATCCATTTTGGGTTGTAAGACCACACACACTGACAATTGTGGTCAGGCTGCTAGCGCCTGGGATGGGAACCACCCGAAACCCAGCCTGGGTCACTGACTTTACAAGCCAAGCACCTGGATCGCTAACCCCTGGAGTGCCCGCATCACACAAAAAAGCAACTCTTTTTCCTTGGGCAAGTAGGGATAGGATAAGGGGACATTGATCAGCTTCATTGTGCTGATGAACAGCAATCCAAGAATGGGTAGGTTTATCAATGCCGTAATTTTGCAGTAAGTTCTTACTCTCTCGGGTATCCTCACAAGCCAAAAAATCACATAAAGACAAAGTGTACAAGGCTCGCAGTGATATGTCTGCAAGATTTCCGATAGGGGAGGCAACCATAAATAACGCTGAAATAGGGAAATCTTGGCGACTCAGTGCATCTTTTGCAGTATTTAGAACGTTTGTATAGCTTGAATTCAACTGAGATTTCCTGTCAAAGTTTACGAATGGGAGAGGGGAAGATGCAAGAATAACCCATTTCGTGCGAACTAAGCGCTTTAAGTACAAAGTAACAATCATTACAATAAACTAAAAAAGAGCAATGGACGAGTGTCTGATAATCCGTGTATTTGTCGCAAATTAAACCAAAAGAACAAAATGTTAGAACAGCGTATTGAACAACAATTTATTGATAGTGCAGACTTAAAATATCAAGCAGCTCAGGTGCTAAATAAACCGATCTTTGCTGCTATTCAAGCTATTTTGGCAAGCGTCACAAGCGGGGGAAAGGTCCTTGCATGTGGCAACGGGGGGTCGGCTGCAGATGCACAGCACTTTGCCGCTGAATTCGTGGGTCGATTTGAGCGAGAAAGGCCTGAACTCGCAGCAGTTGCACTCACGACCGACTCATCTATCATTACTGCCATTGGAAATGATTATGACTTCAATCAAATTTTTTCAAAGCAAGTTAGAGCACTGGGTCAAAGTACAGACGTTTTACTGGCTATATCTACCAGTGGCAACTCTGCCAACGTATTGGCTGCCATTCAAGCCGCTCATGAAAGAGAAATGACTGTGGTTGCACTAACTGGCAAAGGTGGCGGTAAGATTGCACAAACACTGAGGGAAACGGATGTGAACATTTGTGTTCCAAGTGAACGCACAGCTAGAATACAAGAGGTCCATTTGCTTGTTATTCACTGCATATGCGATGGTGTCGATTATCAACTCTTGGGTGAAACAGATAACACATGAACAACAACACTTTATTTACTCGGTCATCTTGGCTACTCGTTGTTTTACTTGGTTCGCTGTTAGCAGGCTGTGCCCCACTTCTCTTGGGTGGCATGGCAGGCACTGTAGTGGTTGCAAGCGACAGAAGAACCTCTGGGATTCAGTTAGAGGACGAATCAATAGAGCTGAGAGCTACGAGCCGAATTAACGATTTGTTAAGCAACCGTGCGCACGTCAACGTCAGTAGTTTTAATTTACAAGTCCTCCTCACCGGAGAGGTGCCCAGTGACAAAGATCGACAAGCTGCTGGCAAATTGGTAAGTGAAGTTGAAAATGTACGCACAGTTTTAAATGAGTTGATCATTGCCCCGAACTCTACCTACGCAGAGCGCTCGCATGATCTGCTTTTATCGGGCAAAATTAAAGCATCAATTATTGACAACAAAGAGCTCATGGTCAACGCTTTCAAAGTAGTAACTGAGCAGGGGAACGTCTATTTAATGGGACGTGTGACTCAAAATGAGGCCAATAGAGTCACTGAAATAGTTCGTAATACGAGTGGTGTTAAAAAGGTAACGAGAGTATTTCAGCTCATGAATGATGAGGAGTTAAAGACAATCAATACTCCCGCAAGTTCTGCTCCGCGCTAAGTTTTACTCTTAATAAATCTTAAAGCCAGAGAGTTTTGCTAAAAAAAAGGACTCAAATACTTGAGTCCCAAACACTAGGCTATTAAATTTTATTTCAAACGTTTAATAAGACTTGAAGTGTCCCAGCGATTGCCGCCCATTTTTTGTACATCGGCGTAGAACTGGTCAACCAAGGCGGTGACGGGTACTCTAGCACCATTTCTTTTGGCTTCATCCATGACAAGTCCAAGATCTTTGCGCATCCAGTCTACAGCGAATCCGAAATTAAATTGATCTGCCACCATGGTCTTACCCCGGTTGTCCATCTGCCAACTTTGTGCAGCTCCTTTTCCGATCACATCTAGCACCAAGTTCATATCTAAACCAGCCTGACTTCCAAAAGCAACCCCCTCACTCAGCGCTTGAACAAGTCCTGCGATGCAAATTTGGTTTACCATTTTAGTGAGCTGACCTGCCCCGGATGCCCCCATTAAAGTGAAGGCTCTAGAAAAAGCCATTGCAATGGGTTTAACCACTTCAAACGGGGCTGATTCTCCCCCGCACATAACAGTCAGGAGCCCGTTTTGTGCGCCGGCTTCCCCGCCTGAGACGGGAGCATCTATGAAAGCTATGCCTAGCGCGTGGGCGGCAGCGTGAATTTCACGCGCCACATTTGCAGAAGCCGTCGTGTGATCAACCAAAATGCCACCAGGGCTCATTCCCGCGAGCACACCTTGTTCTCCAAAAATAACTGAACGCAGATCGTCATCATTTCCAACGCAGCAAAAAACTATTTTGGACCCTGCTGCAGCTTGCTTAGGAGTAGGTGCAGATTTGGGTGCGTTGGAGGAGGCAAATTCTTGAGTCCAAGCTGCGGACTTTGCGCTGGATCGGTTATAAACCGTAACCGCGTGTCCAGCACTTGCTAAGTGCCCGGCCATAGGATACCCCATGACGCCAAGTCCGATAAATGAGACTTGCGTAGAGACTGCAGATTCGTAATTTTTAGGTTTGATACTTGACATAACAAAGATTGAGAGTGAATGAAAGCATAATGATAGAGCCTAAATGGGCTTTTGGACCAATAATCCAGCAAGAAATAAGAATTTCAGAATTCAATTACCAGATAATGAGACGTTGGATTGGGTAAAGATTAGACAGGTCAAATTTAAGCGTAAAGAGAAAAATGACGGATTTCATAAAATCGAACTTGAACAGCGTCAAGCAACTTATTGAGGAAAGTGCACGCTCGGCTCATCGTGATCTTGCAAGTATCAAGCTTTTAGCCGTATCAAAGAATTTCCCCGCCCAAACTGTCCTTGATCTCGCAAAATATGGACAGCTAGATTTCGCCGAAAACTATGTGCAAGAAGGCGTGGAAAAAGTTCAACATGTTAAAAAAAATCATCCAGAATTAAACCTAATCTGGCACTTTATTGGACCATTACAAAGCAACAAAACAAGGCTTGTTGCCGAGCATTTTGACTGGGTTCAAAGCATCGATAGAATTAAAATTGCCCAAAGACTCAGCGAACAACGTCCAACAAATCTGACTCCATTGCAAGTTTGCATTCAGGTCAACATTGATGCTGGACCTACCAAATCTGGAGTTGATCCCGCTTTAGCTCAAGAGCTGGCTGAGGCAATTACTCAGTTACCAAATTTAGACTTAAGGGGGATAATGACTATTCCAGACCCACAAACTGATTGGGACAAGCAAGTGGCGATTCACACACGCGCTAAGAATTTGTTTGATCAAATAAAAAAAGTCATAGCATCTGAACGATTTGATACCCTCTCTATGGGCATGAGTTCGGATATAAATTCAGCTATTTATTCAGGCAGCACAATGGTCAGAGTGGGAACGGCGTTATTCGGAGAGCGCCTAAAAATCTAGCGCTCCTGTGCATGTTCACGCATGCCAATGGGGCAAAAAATTAAATATTTTAAAACCGAGGCAGTGTCGGGTGCGCCACCCGTCCGTGATGAACCACTTGACGACCGTATTCTACGCATCGCTGCAGAGTTGGGATAACTTTTCCGGGGTTGAGCAACCCTTCAGGATCAAAGGCACGTTTAATGCTGAACATTTGCTCTAACTCATCTGGACTAAACTGAACGCACATGCTGTTGAGTTTCTCTACACCTACACCGTGCTCACCCGTTACAGTACCCCCCATCTCCACGCTTGTCTCTAAGATCTCCGCACCAAAGAGCTCAGCCCTATGGAGCTGGTCGGGGTCATTTGCATCAAATAATATTAGAGGATGTAGGTTCCCGTCGCCTGCGTGGAAAACGTTTGCGCACCGTAGTGAATATTTCAGCTCCATCTGAGCAATAGCCAGCAAAATATCCGCCAAACGCTTTCTCGGAATAGTCGAGTCCATGCACATATAGTCAGGACTGAGCCTACCGCTGGCAGGGAAGGCGTTTTTTCGTCCGCTCCAAAACCTCAGGCGCTCCGCTTCAGTTTGACTGACTTTTAAAGCAGTCGCTCCACATTGGTTTAAAACCTGGGTCATACGCTCTATCTCCTCAGCTACCTCTTGGGTCGTCCCGTCTGACTCACACAATAAAATAGCTTGGGCATTTAGGTCATAACCGGCGTGAACAAAATCCTCTACAGCCGCCGTCATCGGCTTGTCCATCATTTCAAGTCCTGCTGGAATAATACCTGCTGCAATAATTGAAGCAACCGCGTCTCCAGCTTTGCGCATATCATCAAAACTAGCCATGATGCAACGCGCTAACTCCGGCTTAGGTGTTAACTTGACAACCACCTCTGTTGTGATAGCGAGCATTCCCTCAGATCCAACAACCAAGGACAGTAAATCCAAACCTGGACTATCTAAAGCCTCTGAGCCAAATTCGACCGGATCACCCTCAACTGTAAAGCCCTTGACTTTAAGCACATTGTGAAGAGTCAAGCCGTACTTTAAACAATGAACACCGCCAGAATTCTCAGCTACATTGCCCCCTATCGTGCAGGCTATTTGACTGGAGGGATCTGGTGCGTAATATAAACCCAAATGAGAAACCGCTTCGCTAATGGCTAAGTTTCTAACCCCGCACTGCACAACAGCAGTGCGAGCGAGTGGGTCAATGTTAAGGATTTTGTTAAACCTCGCCAATGACAATGTAACCCCCTTGGCGCTGGGCATCGCACCTCCTGAGAGTCCAGTTCCAGCGCCACGAGCAATGACAGGCACCGCTAAAGAGTGGCAGATTTTTAAGATTTGTTGGACTTGCTCCAGGCTTTGAGGAATTGCAACACACAAAGGGCGCTGGCGGTAGGCCGTCAGTCCATCGCACTCATAAGGGATGGTGTCCTCTGGGGTAAATAAAATATCTTGAAGGGCAAGAACTTTAGATAAGGCGGAAACGACAGTTTTTTGCAGCTGAGCACTGATTATTTTTTCTGTGCTGGAAGGTTGACTTATTTCGTTTAACGTCTCGTACATATGAAGGGCCTAAGGAGGTGAAAACTCAAAATGGTGGGGATGATTGGCGGTGCACGATGAGTTATTATTAGAAATGAAGCGAAGAATTCAACAGTTTCAACTGATTATTTAAACACAACAGTCTTATGACCGTTGATTAAAATTCTGTGTTCGCTGTGCCATTTAACGGCTCTGGCGAGTACTTGCCCCTCCGTGTCCCGCCCGATCGCAGTCAAATCCTCTACACTTTTGCTGTGATCCACTCGTGCGACATCTTGCTCTATGATGGGACCTTCATCAAGGTCTGCAGTTACGTAATGTGCTGTCGCGCCGATTAGCTTTACGCCGCGCTCATGCGCCTGGTAATAAGGCTTAGCACCTTTAAAGCTAGGCAAGAAACTATGGTGAATATTGATCGCACGGCCCGATAATTTACGACAAAAATCATCCGATAAGATTTGCATGTACCTAGCCAATATCACAAGCTCAGCGCCTTCGGTCTGTACGATTTCATATTGACGAGCCTCAGCCTGCTCCTTAGTCGATCCTGATACGGGAATATGGTGAAACGGGATGTTGTAGCTAGCAGCAAGTTGATAAAAATCTTTATGATTGCTGATGATCGCTTTGACCTCAAGGCCTAAGAGGCCACTCTTACATCTAAAAAGTAAATCATTAAGGCAGTGGCCGTCTTTGCTGACAAAGATGACCGTTTTCATATTTTCTTTAGCGTTGTGCAGAGAACACTGCATGTTCTCAACAGTTGCTAAATGAGCCAGTTCCTGTTTGATCAAGGCGATATCAGCAGCACACGCAAATTTAACCCTCATAAAAAATAATCCTGTAGCAGGATCGTTAAACTGCGCCGCCTCCTCAATGTTGGATGAGTGAGAGAGTAAAAACGCAGCAACGGCATGAACGATGCCGGGCCGGTCAGGACACTGAAGATTTAATATGTAAGTATTCATAGGATCCTATTGTAGTTTTACCGATTAACGCCGTAAACCCCGGCGTGAAAACCCTTTGAAGAAGGATGTCGTACTTGGAGAAAAAAGCTCTGGGGTTGGAGGGAGAATCCTAAAGATAGCCCAAAAGTCAGCGACGATAAACCCGCTTTAGCCTTAGTTTAAAGGTAATAAGCGCAAACTATTTGGTAACTGCAGACCTGCGTTATTTGGGGCGAATACAAAAGCCTTTGCCGGTGTAGTACCGGCAGCCTACATGATGTGAAGACCCGCATCGACCATCAAATTAGTACCCGTAATAAATGATGCCTCATCCGAGGCAAACCAAAGAATAGGGTTTGCTATTTCCAAAGGAGAGGCCCATCGACCCAGCAATGAAGTCGTGTTTCTCTCAGTTTTGAGTTTTTCTACACTTTTACCTTTCGCTCTAGCGCGCCCAATATGAAAGTCAGTGAGGGTAGAGCCTGGACAAATGGAGTTAACACGCACACCGTGGTGAGCTTCCTCAAAAGCTAGCGTTCGGGTGTAGGCAAGTTGAGCGGCTTTCGTGGAGTCGTAAAGTCCCATACCCTTCCTGCCCATGACCGCGTAACAAGAGGAGACGTTCACTATGCTTGCATTTCCCGATTTACGAAGCTCAGGAAGAGCGGCTTTGCAGTAGTTGGACAATCCAATCAAGTTCACACCGACCACGGCATACCACTCCTCTTGGCTTACACCGGACAAAGCGGAGTAATTGCGCATGGAGGCGTTATTGATCAAAATATCTAATTTGCCAAATACTTTAACTGCTTTTTCAACCGCTACCAGAGCTTGCGCCTCAGTTGCCGTGTCGGCCAAGTGGGTAATGATTTCTGCGCCGGGATTGTTTTTGGATATGTTGTCTTTAGTTCTCTCAATAGCTTCTTGGTTTAGGTCCACTATGAGAACTTTAGCCCCCTGGGCACAAAAAAGCTCTGTGCATGCCGCGCCAATGCCAGAGCCCCCTCCGGTGATGATTGCCACCTTATTTTTGAGTCTGTTCATAAATTAACTCAGTCCGCTCTGGCACCTGTAACTTTGATAACCTTACCCCACTTAGGTATCTCCGATTGAATCCATTCTTTAAACTGTACAGGAGTTGAGCCGATAACCTCAAACTGCATGTCTACCAGTTTATTGTGGACTTCAGGCATTTTAAGTATTTTTACAATTTCTGAGTTATAGCGATCAATCACATTAGCCGGTGTGCCTGCTGGGGCAAGAAATCCAATCCAAGAGGATGCTTCAAAATCTTTGTAGCCTGACTCGTTGATAGTTGGTATTTCAGGAGTGCTGGCAAATCTTTTCTTTCCCGAGGAGGCCAGTAATTTGAGGCGACCATCTTTTACAAACTGTTGTACGTTACCTGGGACAAAGAAGCATGCGTCAACATTTCCAGCAATCAAATCTGTGACCGCAGCTCCAGATCCTTTGTAGGGAATGTGAGTGATATCTAAACCAGCGTCGGCTTTAAACATTTCCATCGTCAAGTGTGAAGCACTTCCAACAGCAATGGATGCATAAGAGTACTTACCAGGATTAGCTTTGACTTTTGAGACAAAGTCTTTTAAGCTGGTAAAACCAGAATTGGCATTCACTGTTAGGTATTGGGATGCGGTAACTGCAAGCGTGATGGGGGCAAGGTCTTTGACGGGATCATATGGCATTTTGTCAAAGAGCGTTTGGTTTATGGCCAAGGGCCCGTTGTAGCCTACCAGTAGTGTGTAGCCATCAGGTGCAGACTTTGCGACGTAATCTGCACCGATGTTACCGCCTGCGCCGGGTTTGTTTTCCACGATAACTGTTTGCCCTAGAGCGTCTTGTAGTTTGGGAGCAAGCAGACGCGCTAACACATCGTTGGTACTACCTGTGATAGGCACAATGATGCGAATCGGTTTAGAGGGTGTCCAAACCTGAGCCAGCACATAGCTATGCAAACCAAGGATTAAAAACAAAGTTGTGCACGTTTTAAGTCGCTTTTTAAAAACACTAAGAAGAGTAAAAATCATATAGTCTTTTTTAGATTGAGTAAACGGGATGCTTGTTGCTGTCGCTTAAATGTTCTTTAGCCCATTTGAGAGGATCCTCATCTTTACCGAGAAGTACGCCTGCCGCTCTGACCCTTTGTGAGGACGAATCTAAGGCTGGTGGCTCGATACCTTTAGCTAGATTTTGAGCCGATTCGAGTAACATTTTTCTGGCCATCACTATTGCCTTGTCGGTATGAAGTAGTTTCTCATTTTCATGATCTTGGATAGGCCCCATGCTTTCTTGCAAAGAGTAGTCTTGAGCTGAAAAACCGAACACCCCGCTGTAAGCCCTCTTCTGTTTTTGGGCAACACGGTCAATCATATATTCGTTATCTTTGTTGGCGATTGGCCTAAAGCTGCCTGGTGCCTCATACTGTACGTGAATGCCCTTGCCTTCCTCCATTTGTGAGCGCTCTTCACTTGATAGCGGTTTATCGGGGTGAAAATTAATACTCCAAGCCCAACAATTATGATCATCGATTGGCACCCACACGTGGCCGGCAAGCGAGTGGTGTCCAAAAGGGGGTATGAGTGTGTACCAAGGGAACAGCCACTGCGTAATACGCCAGTAAAAACTGTCAGTATCACCTTTTCTGCGACCAAGGAGAACTAGCCCGTACGGCATATCTTCAATTGTGAAGACCACATTACCATCAGCTTTAATGTAGTCGAGCGCTTTAACACCTTTATGCATCGGATCTTGGTCTACCTCATAGCGGTGGACAAAGGAGACGTGACTCGTATCGATGCCGCCTTCCATGGCTTGCAGGTAATTGCACTCTTGAATGCGTTTGGTTATGAAGACGTGAGATTCCGGCAGCTTGCACCACTCAAGGTCTGGAGGGGCCGGCATTTTGTCGTCTGGACCCATATACGTCCACACCAGACCAGCAAGCTCAAGGGTGGGGTAGGCTTTTATATTCATACGAGCGCATAGTTGAGGCGCTGCGGGCACATCAACGCATTTGCCGTTGCGGTCAAATTTAATTCCGTGATAAGCGCAGCGAATACCGTTTTCCTCGTTGCGACCAAAATACAGAGAGACACCTCTGTGAGAGCAAAACTCATTGATTAGACCGACCTTGCCCTCTGAATCTCTAAAGGCAAGGAGTTTTTCGCCCAAAAGCTGAACGCGAACCTGGGGTGAGTCAGCCTCCTTGATATCGCTTGAGTTCATCACAGGTATCCAGTACCTGCGCATCAGATTCCCCATTAATGTGCCAGGTCCTGTGCGCGTTAGAGTTTCTGACATTTCTTTATTCAAAATCCGTTCTCCTTGAAATATTTAGATTAAGATTGTCCGCCTGATGAGACGCAAATCCACTAGATGAGTAATAATACGCTCACATTGCCCTATTCGGGGTCATCAAGCAAAGAATTGCGGGTTAACCCCTACCGCCTCAAATGGAGTGATCAGTTGCCAAAAGAAATGAAATTAAAGACTTCCAAGCCAAGAGTGAACGCTGTGGCCAACTCTGCCACAGTGTCCAAGCTCGGCCCTAGCAAAGGCGTTGGTAACGTCAGAGCGGTTGAGAGAGCTCTTGATATTTTGAAGGCATTTAATGCCAAAAACTACTCCATGTCTGCCTCTGAGCTCATGAAAAAAGTAAATCTGAGTCGACCCACCCTTTACAGGTTGCTCAAAACACTTGAGAACAATGACTTCATCTCCTCAAGCAGCGAGCCTCTTAAATTCAGACTAGGACCAGCGGTAGCGCAGATGGCTCACGCCTGGACAAGCGCTATAGATCTCACAGAGCTTGCACAACCGGTGCTTGAAAACTTGTGGAGTATCACAGGTGAAACAGTAGTGCTTTTTCAACTCCAAGGGCTTAACAGAGTGTGCATTGCAGAACTGGCGAGTCAACATGCGCTTAATTACAAAATAGGGGTCGGCTATAAGGAGCTGATATCGGTTGGCGCAAGTGGGAGAGCTATTCTTGCTTTCACGGATCTGATTCAAGAGTTTGAGACCTCTCCAATACCTAATATTAAAAATAAGAAAATAAATCTCAAAAAGGAATTGGAAGATATACGCCAAAAAGGATACGCACTTAGTCAAGAAGAAGTCATAGAGGGTGCAGTTGCAATTGCGGCACCTTTTTTTAAAAACACGGGGGAGGTTGTCGGCTCGATAGCCGTATTTGGCCCATCTGTGAGAATGAAAGGAGCGGAAATTATCAAGCACGTTAAACACCTCCTACAAGCCTCTAATGCGCTTTCTATTTCTTTGGGAGCAAACGTCTAATTGATCGTGAGTGCTTTACAAGATGAAAACGTACGCCTTGGCGCTGCAAAGATGCCCTTATCTTGATAAATTTTTAAATTTATACAAAAAATAAGATATTCTCATAGCAATTGATTTTGTTGTTAATTAAAAGTGCATACTTATAAATGAAGCGAATACTAGTAACTGGAGGAATGGGGTATATTGGCTCACACACCTGTGTTGCTTTAACCAACGCGGGGTACGCCGCAACCATACTTGATAACTTATCAAACAGCCGAATCCAGGTGTTTGAGAGATTACTGGCCCTATGCCAAACACAGCCTGAGTTCATCCAAGGCGATATTAGAGATGCCAGCCTGGTGGAACAATTGCTGAGCGAAAAAAAATTTGAAGCGGTCATACATTTTGCGGGTCTAAAAGCAGTTGGAGAATCCAACGAAGTCCCTTTAACTTATTACGATAATAATGTACAAGGCACGCTCGCGCTTTTGAAAGTGTTGCAACGAGTGGGTCCTAAATCAATGGTCTTCTCATCTTCTGCAACCGTTTACGGCGATCCACAAACAGTCCCAATCAAAGAGACCTCACAAACGGGTGCAACCAATCCCTACGGGAGAACCAAGCTGATGATTGAGGAAATCTTGAAAGACACCCAAAAGGCAGATCCTTCTTGGAGAATTGCAACCTTGCGCTACTTCAACCCAGTTGGTGCTCATGAATCTGGTCTTATTGGGGAAGACCCGCTTGGGGTACCTAATAATTTAATGCCCTACGTTGCGCAAGTGGCAGCTGGAAAGCGTGAGTTTTTAAATGTGTGGGGGGATGATTACGACACACCAGATGGGACTGGCGTGAGGGATTATATTCACGTAACTGATTTGGCAAATGGTCATTTGGCTGCGCTATCTTACTTAGAAAAAAACGCTGGCCTTATTACTGTTAACTTAGGCACAGGCCGAGGCTACTCAGTGTTGGAGATGGTTCGCGCGTTTGAAAAAGTCAGTGGACAACGCATACCCTACCAAGTTGCAGCTCGCAGAAACGGTGACATCGCACAGTGTTTTGCAGATCCAGCTTTGGCCAATGAACTCTTAGGTTGGCAAGCAACCAAGCCCCTTGAGCAAATGTGCAAAGACGCTTGGCATTGGCAAAGTAGTGAGAAAAAAAGAGCAAAATCACAAGAAAACAATGAGTAGAATTAGCACTTAATGAGACAACGCTGAGATTCTTTAATTTTTATCAAAATAATTTCTAAAAAATGATACTAGTAACCGGCGGGGCGGGCTTTATTGGCTCGAATTTTGTATTAGATTGGCTTTCACAGAGCAAAGAGCCCGTAATCAACCTAGATAAATTAACCTATGCTGGAAACTTACAAAACCTTCAATCTTTAAAAGACAATCCCGCGCATATTTTTGTTAAGGGTGATATTGGGGATAGTGCGCTGGTAAGTGAGTTGCTAAATAAATACAGCGTTAGGGCAATTTTAAACTTTGCAGCTGAGAGTCATGTGGACCGTTCCATTCACGGACCCGCTGAGTTCATACAAACCAATGTAATTGGCACCTTCAATCTCCTTGAGTGCACAAGAAAATATTGGGGCCTGCTTGGAGAGAAAGATAAAAAGAGTTTCCGTTTTTTGCATGTCTCAACTGATGAGGTATTTGGAAGTCTTGCCCCGCAAGAACCCGCCTTTACAGAGAACCACCCCTACGAACCAAATAGCCCCTACTCAGCCACTAAAGCGGCCAGTGATCACTTGGTCAGGGCTTGGTTACACACCTACGGCTTACCCGTTTTAACGACCAACTGTAGCAACAACTATGGCCCTTTTCATTTCCCAGAAAAGCTGATTCCATTGGTCATTCACAATGCGTTAAAAGGAGACCCACTGCCCATATACGGTGACGGTCAACAAATCCGGGACTGGCTTTATGTGACCGATCACTGTTCGGCGATTCGCTGCGTGCTTGAAAAAGGGGTGATTGGAGAGACTTACAACATCGGAGGCTGTAACGAGAAAGCAAACCTTCAAGTGGTCCATACGATTTGTGAACTATTGGACGCAAAAAAACCCAAAACCGATGGAACGTCTTATAAAAATCAAATCACCTTTGTAACCGATCGTCCAGGTCATGACAAACGCTACGCAATGGACGCCAGCAAAATTGAAAGAGAGCTTGGATGGCGGCCTGCGCAAACCTTTGAAACTGGGATGACTAAGACCGTAGACTGGTATTTAAACAATACTCAGTGGACCCAAAATGTCACCTCCGGCGCTTACAAAGACTGGCTAGCGAAGCAATATGCATAGCTATTTGTACAGGCTTAACCCCGTATGAACATTTTATTGTTTGGTAAAGACGGTCAACTTGGGCAGGAATTTTTAAAAGAGTTTGCATCACGGACCGCCCTGAGCGCGGGTTGTAACTTAATTGCTGTGGGCCGGGCAGAATGTGACTTATCTGAGGGGGCCTCAATACGCGCGCTCATTCAAAAGAATAAACCAAGAATAATTATCAATTCGGCGGCATACACCTCAGTCGATCTTGCCGAGACACACCAAGAGGCGGCGCGCTTAATCAACTCCGTAGCCCCGTGCATTATGGCCGAGGAGGCCAAGCGGTGTGGCGCAGCTTTAATTCACTTCTCTACCGATTACGTTTTTGATGGGACTAAAAAGGGAAGTTATCTAGAAACCGATGAGTGCAACCCACAGTCCGTATATGGGACTACTAAATTATTGGGAGAGCAAGGAGTTAAGGAAAATTGTGCAGAACACCTAATCCTCAGAACCTCTTGGGTTTTTAGTTCCTCCGGCAGTAATTTTTTAAACACGATTCTCCGACTGGCCAAGACCAAAAGTGAGCTTCGAATCATTGATGACCAGCGCGGCGCGCCGACCAGCACAAGTCTTATTGCTCAAACCACTTTGACAATGCTCAAAGCCAACGGCATACTGAATGATTTAGCTAAAGACGTATCTGACTTAGGTGATTGCTCTCTTAATGCCAGTCAAAATTGGGGAACCTTTAATTTAGTTGCCTCTGGTCACACAAGTTGGCACGGTTACGCTCAATACTTGATTCAAAAAGCAATAGAGCTGGATATAGGGGCGGATTTCTTGATCGGTCCGCAACACATTTTGCCAATTCCAAGCTCTCAATACGTACAAGCCGCAAAGAGGCCTCTAAATTCCGTGCTTAGTACGGAAAAGTTGAGCGCAACGTTTAATATCACCCTTGAGCATTGGCAAAAGTTGGTAGATTCAGAGTTGTATAAAATTCAAGCAGTTAAAAAATAGCAATTAAAAATTGAGTATATAAACATGAGTGAGCGCAAAGGAATCATCCTGGCTGGGGGGTCTGGTACCCGGCTCTATCCAGTAACGACTGCAGTTTCCAAGCAGTTGATGCCCATCTACGATAAGCCCATGGTTTACTATCCGTTGGCAACATTGATGCTTGCGGGTATCAGGGATATCTTGGTTATATCGACCCCTCAAGATACGCCCCGATTTACTGAACTGATGAAAGATGGTTCCCAGTGGGGGATGAATATCCAATATGCGGTGCAACCCTCACCAGACGGTCTAGCTCAAGCCTTTGTGATTGGTCGCGAGTTTGTTGGCAACTGTACAAGTGCACTCGTACTTGGGGATAATATTTTCTATGGCCACGAATTGGTCAATCAGCTTCAAGAAGCCAACAAACTAGAAAGTGGTGCCTGTGTGTTTGCTTACCACGTTCAAGATCCTCACCGCTACGGGGTAGTTGAATTTGATGAGTATAAAAAGGCAATTTCTATAGAGGAAAAACCTGAAAAGCCCAAATCTAATTACGCCGTAACTGGGCTTTATTTTTACGACTCCCAGGTCTGCGATATTGCAGCTTCCATCAAACCTTCTCCCAGAGGGGAGTTGGAGATCACAGATGTGAATCGTCACTACCTTGCCCACCAACAACTTAGTGTAGAAATTATGGGTCGTGGTTTTGCTTGGCTTGATACTGGGACGCATGATTCGCTTTTAGATGCGGCGCAGTTTATTGCCACCATTCAGCGTCGCCAAGGCTTGATGGTTGCCTGCCCCGAGGAGATTGCATGGCGCTCCAAATGGATTGATACGGAACAACTACTCAAGCTTGCGAAACCAATCGCCAAAAATAGCTATGGGCAATATTTACAAAATTTAGCTTAAAGATCATGCCCTTTACTGTCATTGCAACTAATTTGCCAGAAGTCAAAATTTTAGAGCCTAAAGTTTTTGGAGATGCAAGAGGATTTTTCTTTGAAAGCTTTAATGCCAGAGATTTTGAGAAAGCTATTGGTATTTCTGTTGAATTTGTTCAAGACAATCATTCCAAATCCGCAAGGGGTGTGCTCAGAGGGTTGCATTACCAAATACAACATCCCCAAGGGAAATTAGTGCGGGTGGTGTCTGGGGAGGTTTTTGATGTTGCGGTGGACTTGCGCAGCAGTTCCCCTAATTTTGGTCAATGGACCGCAATTCATTTGTCGGGCGAGAATCATCGGCAACTGTGGATTCCACCTGGTTTTGCGCACGGATTTATGGTCATAAGCGAGTTTGCTGAGTTCTTGTACAAAACAACGGATTATTGGTATCCGGAGCATGAGAGAAGCCTGTTTTGGAATGACCCCACTTTAAAGATCACTTGGCCCGATCAGATCAAGCCTCTTTTGTCCGCCAAGGATCAAGTGGCCCTCACATTAGACAAAGCAGAGCTGTTTGCCTGAGTGTGCTTGATGTATGGTTTTCTAGAGACGGCTAGAGCTCGTTAACCAACTCTTGAACTCGGCTCCTAATTCTGGATGGGCGAGCCCTAAATCTACAGTTGCTTGCAAAAGCCCAAGTTTGCTACCGCAGTCGTATCTTTGTCCAAAGTAACTATAGGCTAAAACTTTTTCATGTCCAATTAACGCGGCAATACCGTCAGTGAGTTGTATCTCCCCTCCTGCTCCCTTGGGCTGACGTCTGATGTGATCAAACACGGCAGGCGTTAATATGTAACGCCCTGCAACGGCTAAGTTACTTGGCGCCGCCTCAGGCTTGGGTTTTTCCACGAACTCAGATACATCAAGCAGTCTTTCACCAAATTCAACACCTTTAACGATTCCGTACCGCTGTGTATCTTCCCGTGGAACTTCTTGCACTGCCAAAATACTGCATTGATGCTGTGCATACAAGTTAGTCATTTGTTTAAGAATTGACTCAGAACCCACCATCAAATCATCTGCCAACAACACGGCAAACGGTTCATCATTGATTAACTTTTCAGCGCACAAAACCGCGTGGCCTAGGCCCAACGATTTGGGTTGCCTTACATAAAAGCAATCCATGTCATCGGGCTTAATTGAGTGAACAAGATTTAAAAGAGCTCTTTTGCCATTAGCCTCTAATTCACTCTCGAGCTCATATGCTGTATCAAAGTGGTCTTCAATAGCCCGTTTGTTTCGTCCGGTCACGAAAATCATTTCTCGAATACCTGCCGCATAGGCCTCTTCAACTGCGTACTGAATAAGGGGTTTGTCAACGACGGCTAACATCTCTTTGGGAGACGCCTTCGTCGCGGGAAGAAAACGTGTGCCAAGTCCTGCAACAGGGAAAACTGCCTTGGTAAGCTTTTTGATAGGAGTATTCATAGCCAGGAGAATGATAAAAAAGAGTAGATGCCGCTTATTGACTTAGGCATGAATTTCGTTGTTTTCGAAAATCATTCCTAAATAAATCAATGAAGAGTAATCGTAGTTTGGGCAAGTTCGGCAAAGCTTGCTAACGTGTCCTCGACCTCCTCTTGTGTTGGGGCGCTTGCGTGCCAAGCTGATATATGTTGTTGAAACAATTCAGCCCAACCCCCCTCCAGGTAGACTTCGCGCCCAGAGCGTTTGTCAACGATCTCAAAGCCGTGACGGGTTAATTTAGGCAGGTTAGAGTCCATGGACTCAGTCCCCTCAGGGGCAGTCATCATATGCACAACTACAAAATATTCAGAATCGTAAAGAGTATTCATAGTGGAGTTGTTGTTATTATCAATTATTCTATATCAAGCAGATGGGAGTTTTTTTCTTTATTTCAAGCCTGAGACTAATTCAAATTGAGATAATTTTTGATCAACAAAATCCCCATTTTCCTCCTCTAGGCGAATTCGACCAAGCGTTAACCCTGCATTTTTCAGTAGCCAAACTGTTGCCTTTTGATCGTCTGCAGATCTGGGGACTCGGATAATCTTAAACGTCTCAACCCTGGCAATTGGAAGGTCAAGAAACTCACTGCCTAGGTACTGAAATTCCCTTGACTCAGCATTGTTTTTTGATACCAATTGAAGTCGAATCTTAGCCCCTTTGGGTATTTGATCTTGGTTCTTGGCAATCCAGTAGCCAAGTTGATAAATAACGCTTAATTGGTCTTGAGCGCTAGCCTCTAGGGGTTCTGTAGACGATTTGTTGGAGAACTGCAAAAGATGGGTTGTGCGGTTAAAAGTGACTTGGTCCTCGTTTCTTATTTTGTCTAAAAAACGTTCCGGGAGAATGCCACCATCTGTAGAAATTAAGCCCTCACTGATTTGAGTTCTTGAGCCCATAAGGAAGTGACTGATTTCAAATTTAATTTTATACTGGTTGTCCGTTATTTGCCAAAACATATCACCAGGTAGTGAATAAGGGATCCGGTGCGATTGACCTGTAAGTTGGTAATGTAAGTGAACTGAACCTTGCTTGATCCAAGAGTCTAAAGAGGCGGTAACAGGAGCTATAAAGTCTTTGGAATCTCCTGATTGTGCAAGCGAATTTACACATAAAAGGCAGGTGAACAAAATCACCTTTGAAAAACGAAATGAATCAATAATCTTTAAACGCATGTTTTGAATTAATGGGTGTCGCTTAAGTTAAAAATCAAAATCGTCGAATATTAGGCCGAAAGCGTTGCGCCTATATGCGAAAACCGCCCTATTCTTAAAACGCCCGACCCGCAAAACATTGAATTATGAACCAAGTTGGAATAGTTAAGAAAGGGGAGGGTTAATCTCACGGCAGTTCTTGCGAGGGATAAAATAGTAACTTTATACAGAACTTCAAGTTTGGGCCTTAACACCAAGCTTCCCACAGCTAAAGTTATAAAATTCTCTATTAATCTATTCTTGAAAAAGTAAACTTAAATTCCAAATGAAGCTTGCCACCTACAAAGACGGAACCAGAGATGGTCAGTTAATCGTTGTCTCTAAAGACCTCACTCACGCGCATTATGCTTCTCAAATCGCAAATAAAATGCAAGAAGTGTTGGATGATTGGAATTTCATTAGTCCACAACTTGAGGAGATTTATCAAACCTTAAACGCTGGACGTGCTAGACAAGCTTTTACCTTTGATCCAAAGATGTGCATGGCTCCCTTGCCCCGGGCTTACCAATGGGCTGATGGATCTGCCTTTGTGAACCACATTGAGCTGGTTCGAGCAGCAAGGGGTGCCGATATGCCAGAAACTTTGCTAGATGAGCCTTTGATCTACCAAGGAGGGAGTGACGATTTCTTAGGCCCCACTGACCCGATTCGCTGCTCAAGTGAGGCATACGGAATTGATTTTGAGGCAGAAGTTGCAGTGATCACTGCTGATGTACCGATGCAAACCTCATCAGTTGACGCGGTTTCTGCGGTTAGGTTAGTGATGCTTGCGAATGATGTTTCCCTCAGACAGTTGATACCTGGTGAAATCTCAAAAGGATTTGGCTTTTACCAAAGCAAGCCTGCCACTGCGTTTTCCCCGGTGGCAGTCACCCTTGATGAGATCTCTCACGCGTGGCGCGATGGACGTCTGCATTTAACCATCACTTCAACTTGGAACGCCCGGCGAGTGGGTATGTGTGATGCAGGGCCAGAGATGACTTTTGGTTTCGGCGAGCTAATAGCGCACGCTGCAAAGACTAGGAATATTCGGGCTGGATCCATTTTTGGGAGCGGTACAGTGAGTAATAAGGCCGTAGACAATAATGGTTATAAGGAGTGGCCAAAGGGTTATAGCTGCATCGCAGAAAAGCGGGCAATTGAGATGATCCAAGACGGCAAAAGCACTACCGAATATATGAAATATGGTGACACCATAAGAATTGAGGCCAAAGGTACTGATGGTCAAAGTGTTTTTGGAGCCATTGAACAGGTAGTGGCTCCATCGACAGAGTCCAACAACTTAACCACTCCAGTTGCAACCACCATCACCGCTAGCACTAATAAGGGTGATAGCCTGAGCGAAGAAAATTAAAAGATATCTTTGAAAGATTTAAACCCTTTGATTTCTATGGGATTTCCAAAGGGATCCAAAAAGAACATAGTCCACTGCTCTTCAGGCTCACCTTCAAACCGCAAATGCGGCTCGATAACAAACTCGACTCCTTGATCTTTTAGCCTCTTTGCAATCTTCTTCCACTGCGGCACTAAGGTAATAAATCCGAAGTGGGGCATCGGCACTTTTTGGTCACCAACCATTCCCGTATACGCGGCTTTGAGTGGAGCACCTAAATGAAGTGAGATTTGGTGGCCGAAAAAATCAAAATCAACCCAACTCGTAGCGCTTCTTCCTTCCTTGCATCCCATAATTCGGGTATAAAAATCTCTGGCTACCGACAAATCATCAACATTAAAAGAGTAGTGAAATAGGGTTTGCATAAAAGTAGTTGGATAAAGAGATAACAAGCCGTAAGTTGAATCAGTCTGACATATTTGTCAGCGAATTAAATTTTACACCTCCTGATCAACCCGTTACTTAAACCAAATCAGGCAGGGATTCAACCTTGGAGGAGAAAACGTTAAAGATGAATCTAAGTTCTTGGTGCTAACATGGTGGGGCTTAAAAACTAAAATACGTGCTTCAAACATAAGCTACAACCATTACCAACTTATTTTTAATCACGCCATGACCACACCGCCATCATTTGATTTTGAAAAACTAGTTCCTGGTTTTGAGTTTTTAAAAAATCTTGGACAAAACAAAGCGACTAGCGGCCTATCTTCTGCGCCCAGTTGGGTCGCCCCAACCTTAGACCCTAAAGAGCTTGATAAAAAAATTCAAGAGCTTAAAACGGTTCAATTCTGGTTAGACCAAAATGCAAAAGCATTAGGGGCAACTATTCAAGCACTTGAAGTTCAAAAAATGACCCTATCCACTTTGCAGGGGATGAACTTCAATATGAAAGACCTCTCTGAGTCACTTCGCTCGAACGCAAACGCTTGGATGTTTAATAAATCCACTGATAGTGACAAAGAGGAATCTGTCAAGCCCACTAAAACCAGCTACAGTTTTTCAAAAGATAAACAGAGCGAGGAACCTGTCCCTAAGCCCAGATCAAACAAAGCTAGATCTACATCAAGTTCAAAATCAAACCCAGGGGCCATAGACCCTCGAGCATGGTGGGATTCATTGGGTGCGCAGTTTCAACAAATTGCCCAGAAAACTGTTCAAGAGATGCAAAAACATGCGGTGCAAAATAATGAGCTACATTCAGCCAAGGCTAATCAGTCAACTAAAGCGCCCCTAGCAGCGAAGAAAAAATCCCCAATCCCCGCCACAAAAAGTACCCCCAAAGCTGCGGGATCTAGGAAAACAACGCCTAGAAAATAACACGATCCATATTGAGTTAACTTATCTCCCTAGTATGAAACTCTTTCCCTTCGCGCATGCAACCCACCCATCTTGGCGAATGGCGGTAGAGTTGGTTTTAGCTCAGCTTTTTGCCCAAAAAGAAAAGCCAGCATATGCGCAAAACCCAAGCTTGGGGATTTTGTATATAACAGATCATTACTCTGACTTTGCCGAGCACATCGTGGAGTCCCTCAGACAAGCTCTGCCCTTTGTAAGCGACTGGGTTGGTACGGTTGGGGTTGGTATATCTTCAAATAATGTGGAGTATTTTGATGAGCCTGCACTCTCAATCATGCTATGCGATATTGATCCAATACACTTCAGAGTTTTCAATGGAATAAGCCCTTTAAGTGCTGCACTAAAAGGCGATTTCAAGGCGAACCTTGCTTTGATACACGCAGATGGACAAACGCCTGATTTAGGAGAGCTGATTAAAGAGATGGCTCAAAAAACTGAAGAAAATTACTTGTTTGGTGGACTGTCCTCAAGCCGCTCAAAGGTGATGCAATTTTCAGTTTCGCCTACAACACCGCTGGTCTCAGGTAACACTGAGCAGATGGGGGATTCACAAAAAAATACCAGCGGAATCTTCACCGGAGGTATGAGCGGTGTTGCCTTTGATGAATCCGTAAAAATTATTACCCGGGTGACTCAAGGCTGCTATCCCGTATCCAAGCCTAGACAGATCACCTCTTGTGAGGGACACATCATCCTAACTTTAGATGGTAAGCCCGCGTTAGATGTCTTATTGGAAGACCTCAAAGCGTCTTTAAATGAACCTCGCGATGGGTTGATAAAAAAAGTTAAAGCAACTTTAGTTGCCTTAACCGATCCATCTTTAGTGATCACGAAAAAGACTGGAGGACTCCAAGATCATGCACTTGTTAGACATATCATAGGGTTGGATACTCAAAGAAGGGGGGTTGCGGTTGCTGAGACTGTTAGCACCGGCATGCAACTAACTTTTGTAGAGCGTAACTCCATCACAGCTCGAGCTGATTTAGTGCGAATCGCTACTGAAATAC
>Ga0164296_1001857_pt1 | contig 21746 bp, 17 predicted proteins | sample GEODES057metaG_FD_113533 | JGI IMG/M metagenome (GOLD analysis project Ga0164296, IMG submission 113533) | Dystrophic lake water microbial communities from Trout Bog Lake, Wisconsin, USA - GEODES057 metaG | ecosystem: Environmental > Aquatic > Freshwater > Lake | place: USA: Trout Bog Lake...
ATCAAATGCTCTGAGTGCGGCAATCACTGAGGGAGCATCAGACCTGAGAGCTTGGGATAAAATGAGAGCTGCTGTGCGCGTGCCACGGCGCAAATAAATAACGGATAAGGTCCGATCTATCACCCGCTGCTCATCATCAATTAAACAAAAATCCGCACTGCCTAAACGCCAGATCTCACCATTCACATGCGCTTCAACTCCTGCGCCACTCACTTCATTCACTGCATAGCTGAGGCGCGTTGGAGGCAAGGCCTGCGCAATGGCGGCCGATAAAGGATGGCGCGAATTGCAGGCTAAAAAACCTGCCGCTTCCACCATATCGGTGCTGAGATCGGCGGCATTGACCACAGTTGGTTCAGGGCGCGTTAATGTGCCGGTCTTATCGAACACAATAAAATCAATATCAGCCAAGCGCTCCAGCGCCTCGGGCGAATTTAAAAATAATCCCGCATGAAACAAACGGCCTGCGGCGACAACTTGAACGGCTGGGACAGCCAATGCCAAAGCGCAGGGACAGGTGATAATCAAAACAGAAATGGCTGTCACAAGCGCCATATGTAAGCCCGCACCAAGACCAAGCCAGATGAGCGCTGTTACCATTGCTGTTGCATGCACCACGGGGGCATAAAAGCGCGCAGCCCGATCTGCCAAACGCTGATAATGGGAGCGCGCAGCCCCCGCTTTTTCAACCAATTGGCTGATATCATCAAGCAGGGTTGATTGGCCTGCGCCTGAAATCCGAAATTCAATTGTGCCATCAAGACTCAGTGACCCAGCATAGATGTGATCCCCTGCGCAAATAAATCGTGGCCGCGTCTCACCTGTAATGACACTCTCATCAAGGCTTGATGAGCCCTTCTCCACCCGACCATCCGCGGGCACGCGATCTCCCGCACGAATAATCACGACATCCCCAACCTCAAGTGCTTCCACCGGCACTTGCACAAGCGCACCATCAGCCATCTGACGATAGGCCACTTTGCCTTTCAGCGCTGCGATATTGCCTGCGGCAGCGCGGGTGCGTTTGCGCATAGCCTGTTCCAAAACACGGCCTAATAAGAGAAAGGTGAGCAACATCACAGCTGAGTCAAAATAAGCATGTTCGCCGTGATGGGCTGTTTCATAAACCGACATGCCAAGGGCCAAAATAATACCCAGCGAAATCGGCACATCCATATTCCATCGGCCATGCCTTAAACCATCAACCGCATTTTTATAAAAGGGCTGCCCTGCATAGGCCGCGGCAGGCAATGCAATGAGCGCGGATAGCCAATGAAAGAAATCGCGTGTTTCTGGACTCAAGCCCTCAACACCGCCCGTCCAAATTGAAATGGAGAGCAGCATAATATTAAGTGCGGCAAAAGTTGCTACCGCCAGACATCTGATGAGATATTGACTGCGTGCACGCTCCGCCTCCTCCGCATCATTGATACGGAAAGGTTTGGCGTGATAATGATTGGCAGCAAGCCGATCAATAATGGCATCAGCGGTAATTTTGCTCGGCTCAAAATCAACATGCAAGCGATTATAGGTGACATTCACACGCGCATTGGTGAGGCCTGGAACGGATTTAAGTGAGTTTTCAATATCAATAAAACAGGCCGCACAATCCACATCATATAAAATCAGATCAAGTGCCGCAGAACCATCAGCGCGATATTGAACAAAATGCGAATAATCGTGCGCTGCGGCACTCATTTATTTAACGCCAGCAATGTCAATCTGATTTTCAGAACGGAACATAAGATTGGACCCTTGCAAAAGGCTCAACTCAACACCCCAATGCCCTCGCGCAAGATGCACATCGCCGTGATAAAGGCCTTGGCCGTCAGATGACAATGTGAGGGTTTGATCAAGGCCACGATCAGATGGGTGCAAAAAATGAACTTTTGCGGTGAGTTGATCGGCATGACCCTGTGCGCGATCAGCTTGTGTTAATGTAATATGTGACATGCCATCAGCTGCGGGTTCTAGCTTGATATTCACTGTCCAGCCCAAAGCGTCCTGCTTACGCGATGCTTCGAGCGCACGATTATAATCAACACCTTCCGTGTAAGGCGCATCGGTTGTTTCGCCGCTAAATGTGCCATAAGCCACACGCGCCATATAGAAATTAACGGCGAACACAATTCCGAAGAACACAACAAGAATAAGAAAAACACCACGTCCCGTTAATTTGGGCCCGTCTTGCGTATGATCAGATGGAGCGAGCGTCATAATAGCCTCACGGGGTAAAGAAATGATCTGATGCCGCCACATAACTGCGCGTATCAGGGTCGGATAGACGGAATTTAATGTCAATGCTTTTATCTTGACCTGCATGATCGTCATGGTCTGCCAGATGTTGTGCGAGGTCTTTTGGAACTGTCACAAGCACGCGCACTTCCGCAGTCTGGTCTGTGCCGACATTTATAATGACGCGCCCATTTTCATCATGAGGCAGAGGTGGGCTATCAATTTGCCCGCCGTCTATGCCTTGAACCGCCAAATGAAAATCACGGCTTGTAGCGGCCTTATTTGTCACGCGTATTGTAAAGCCATTTCGAATTGAACCATCAGACATCCGCACAAACAGGGGGTTACGATCATGCAACACCGACACACCCAGTTCTGAACGGGTGAGCAAAGTATAGAGCATGAACGAACCAACACCCACAATGAGCACAGTATATAAAAGAGTACGTGCTCTTATGATGCGTGCAGGCAGACTTGCCAAACCTTGCAAGCGGCGCTGCACATTCATTTCAGTGTCATACCCAATGAGGCCAGTGGGACGGCCCACGCGTTCCATAACCGTGTCACAGGCATCAATACAGAGGCCACATTGAATACAATCGATTTGAAGACCATCGCGAATATCAACACCCGTGGGGCAGACATGAACACATTGATAACAATCAATGCAATCGCCCGCTGTCTCACCTGTGCTGCGCAGGGCCTCACCTTTTTTAAGAGACCCGCGTGGCTCACCGCGATCATAGCGATATGTAACATTGAGCGCCCATTCATCTGTGAGCGCGGCCTGTATGCGAGGCCATGGGCACATATAAGTGCAGACTTGCTCACGCATATGACCCGCAAGAAAATAAGTTGTGAAGGTCAGGATGGCAATCCAGATATAAGCAACGGGCTCACCATGAAAAGTGATTAATTGCATGACGAGTGTTGGCGCATCTGCAAAATATAAAACCCATGCACCACCCGTCCACCATGCAATAAAGAGCCACGTCGAATGTTTGAGTAATTTCTCAGCAAATATCTCGACAGTCAGGGATTGTTGTGCTTTGAGCATACGCTCTCGCCGATCACCTTCAATCCAACGCTCAACCAGCATGAACAAATCTGTCCAGACTGTCTGCGGGCATAAATAACCGCACCATAAGCGCCCTGCCACTGCATTCATCAAAAACAACGCAAATGCAGCGATGATGAGTAGCCCCGTGATATAATAAAATTCTTGCGGCCATATTTCGATGAAAAAGAAATAAAAACGCCGATGTGCGAGATCAACCAAAACCGCTTGTGAGGGCTCATCAGGCCCACGATCCCAGCGGATAAAGGGCAGAAAATAATAAATCCCCAATGTGACGATGAGAATCGCCCATTTAATCTGACGAAAGCGGCCATGCACGCTCTGTGGATAGATTTTAGCGCGCGCAGCATAAAGCGGGCTCTCAACGCCACTCTCTTCAAGCGCAGCCTCTTTGGACTGCTGCTGTTTGACACTCATCTTAGACGTCCCTCAAGTTGATCATCGCAGGCAGAAGGTGATGAACACCACCTTCGCTTTATTGACCACCGCCGAGTGTGTGCACATAGACTGTGAGCGCCTTAATAGTGGTCGCTTCAAGACGATCCTTCCACGCAGGCATGACGCCACCACGACCATAGGTCAGACCTTCGACAATGGTTGCTTTTTCGGGACCATAAAGCCAAATTGCATCCGTTAAATTTGGCGCACCAAGCTCCATATTGCCCTTGCCTTGATCGCCATGACAGGGCGCACAATTATCTGCAAAGACTTTAGCACCCTTTTTGAGATCAGCACCTTTCTCTGTCTCAAGGCCCGAGAGCGAGCGCACATAATCGGCCACAATTGAAATTTCATCCGCTTTTAAAATTCCATCTCGACCAAAGGCCGGCATATTGCCTGCATGGGCATCGGGATCAGTTGAGCGAATACCATGGGTGATAGTTGTTGAAATTTGCTCGAGTGTACCACCCCATAACCAATCATCATCATTAAGATTAGGGTAGCCTTTGCTGCCACCTGCGCCTGCGCCATGGCAAGGGGCGCAATTATTTCCAAACGCAGCCTTGCCCTCAGCAATCGCAAAGGCACGCATGAGCGGATCTTTTTCGATATCACTCAATGAAGCCGAGGCAAGTTTTGCAACCATCGGCGCACGCAATGAATGTAAAGCCGCGATATCGTCATTCACCGCACCGCGTGAGCTCCAGCCCAAAACACCCTTGGTAAAAGATTGCCACAGGGGTATTGCGGGATAAGCAATGACATATAATAACGCCCAAACCATTGTTCCATAGAGAATGGTTAACCACCATTTTGGCAAGGGCGTGTTGAGCTCGCGAATCCCATCCCATTCATGGCCTGTTGTTGTGGTGCCGGTATGGGCATCAACATGAGATGTATGATCATCACTCATTTCTTAATCCTCATTGAGGGGAAGGTTTGCCGCTTCATCAAAATTCTTCTGCATGCCTGGCCATAAAGCCCAGCCCACAATCAACGCAAAAGTGATGGCAACCGCCACTAAACTCCATAAATGGGCACCATCCAGAAAGGCCTCGATATCCATCTCAAACCCCTTTAGCGAATATTGGCTTTTTCATCATAGATTTTGAAATCAACGCCTGCGCCAAGCATTTGCAAATAAGCAATGACGGCATCGGCTTCTGTGACTTTGCCGATCTGACCCCCAAAATGGCGTGCCACCACTTTGGGATAGCGTTTTGCAAGAGCGGCCTGTCCGGCATCATCATCTGAGGCTTGCGCACGCACATCAGCTTGCGCATTGTCGATCATGTCTTGTGTGTAAGGCGTGCCTTCAATCTGCAGGGTGCGCATATTGTCAGCTATGTGTTTTACATCCAACTCATTTTGCGCGAGCCATGGATAAGACGGCATGATGGATGCTGGCACCACAGAGCGTGGGTTATTGAGATGTTGGCGGTGCCAATCATCTGAATATTTATTACCCACGCGCGCAAGATCAGGTCCATTGCGCTTTGAGCCCCATTGAAAGGGATGATCATACATGCTCTCAGCTGCAAGGGAGTAATGACCATAACGCTCCACTTCATCCCGCAACGCGCGGATCATCTGCGAATGGCATAAATAGCAGCCTTCGCGCACATATATATCGCGCCCCGCCAACTCAAGAGGTGTATAGGGCCGAACGCCTTCCACCTCCTCAATTGTGCTCTTCATATAAAAGAGCGGTAAAACTTCAACCAGTCCACCGATTGAAATCACAATCAAAACGCCGATGAGAAGTATGAGCGAATTTTTCTCAAAAATTGCATGTTTGTTCCAAAGAGACATGATGTGCTCCTACTCCGCGGGGACCAAAGCAGCTTGCCCCATGGGCTCCTGCGCCGTCTCAGGGGAGACAATTGTCTTGTATAAATTCCACGCCATGATGAGTGTGCCCGCTAGATAAAGCGCGCCGCCTAAGGCACGAATGATGTAGAAGGGGTGCATGCGCTCAACAGTCTCGATAAATGAATATTCAAGAAAACCAAGACTTGTGTAAGCACGCCACATCAGACCTTGCAGAATACCCGCCACCCACATGGAGGTGATGTAAAGCACAATGCCGATGGTTGAGACCCAAAAATGCCAATCAACAAGGCGAAGGGAGTAAAGTCCTTTGCGATTCCAAATCCACGGCACCAAACAATAAAGCGCACCAAATGAGACATAACCCACCCAGCCCAATGCGCCAGAATGGACATGGCCAATGGTCCAATCGGTGTAATGCGAGAGCGAGTTCACGACCTTAATGGACATGAGCGGTCCCTCGAATGTGGACATGCCATAGAAAGCAATGGAAACAACTAACATGCGCAAAACGGGATCAGTGCGCAATTTATCCCATGCACCCGAGAGCGTCATAAGGCCATTGATCATCCCACCCCATGAGGGCATCCACAGCATGATGGAAAACACCATGCCCATCGTCTGCGCCCAATCAGGCAAAGCGGTATAATGGAGATGGTGTGGACCAGCCCAAATATACATGAAGATCAGCGCCCAAAAATGGATGATGGAGAGGCGGTAAGAATAGACCGGACGCTCCGCCCGCTTAGGGACAAAATAATACATAATGGCCAGAAAACCCGCGGTGAGGAAAAAACCCACGGCATTATGACCATACCACCATTGGATCATCGCATCCTGCACACCCGACCAAACAATGTAGGATTTCGATGAGAAGAGCGAGACGGGAATGGCAGCATTATTGCCCAAATGCAAAACAGCAATAGTGACAATGAAAGCAAGATAAAACCAATTCGCCACATAAATATGCGGCTCTTTGCGCTTCATCACTGTGGCAAGAAAAATAAGCAGATAGACAACCCATACAATCGTGAGCCAGAGATCTGCATACCATTCGGGTTCTGCATATTCTTTGCCTTGCGTAATGCCCAGCAAATAACCCGTGCCTGCGAGCACGATAAAGAGATTATAACCTAAAATCACAAACCATGGCGCGAGATCGCCCGCAAGACGCGCGCGGCAAGTGCGCTGAACAACATAAAAAGATGTTGCGAGCAAGACATTGCCACCAAACGCAAAAATCACCCCTGATGTGTGCAAGGGACGCAGGCGACCAAATGAGATCCATTGCAAGTCAAAGTTCAGAGCGGGATAGGCTAATTGCAGGGCAATCAGCAAACCAGCCGTCATACCCACTATGCCCCAAAACACTGCCATGATCGTTGCGATTTTAATCGGGCCATAATTATAATTAGGCTTGCCATCAATCATCTGCGCGGGCATTTCAGCGGGGCGATCATAATAACGATTAGCAATCGCGAGGGCTGAGGCCAAACTTGCTGCGGCAAAAACATAAGCGTGAAAAGCATATTCAGGCGTATAGGCTTTTGCGGCGATCACCAAGGCGCCCAACATTGCAAACACCGATAAAATAAGCAGCGACATTTCGCCCAATGTCATGGTCTTAGCTTGATGCGGTGATGCCGCAGAATGGGAAGTGGTCATGGTCAATCGCCCTGCTGTGGGGCGCTCGACTCGCGGCCCCTTGCGTCTGCACTTTGGCTTATCGTGACAATAAGCACTTTGATGTGAGTCAAAGTAACTCAGAGTTGCGAAAGATTGATCACATCAGCGGCGATATTGCTCTTAGACGTTAGTCTTAACCATCAGCTCATGTCTTATTTATCTCATCATTTTCGTTGTGATGAGCCCACCAATGCAAGATGATAAGACCAGCAATAAAGGCCAATAAAAACGCTAGACTAAGTGTGCCACTCATTTTGATGAGCACATCACCAAAGATATAGCCGCCGTAAGAAAACAACGCGGACCATGTTAGAGCACCCAAGGCATTATAAATAAGAAAAGCACGCCAACCATAACCATTTGCTCCCGCCACTATTGCGGCATAAACACGCAACAGCGCGACAAAGCGGCCAAAGAAAATCACCTTTGCGCCATAGGCCGCAAAGAACGCTTCGCCCTTACGCAGACGCTCAGTCGTCAGACCTATGAGCGGACCATAATTGAGCAGGACGGGACGACCCCAATAATGGCCAATAGCAAAGCCAAGGTTATCACCAAGGATCGCCGCGCAGCATGCCGCAAGTGCAATAGCATTGATGTCAAGCTGCCCACTCGCGCCGGCATAAACGGCCACCGCCACAAGCGCGGTCTCGCCTGGCAAAGGAATGCCCGCACTTTCAAGCAAAATAAACGCAAAAACCAGCCAATAACCATGTGTATGTACAAGAGGCTGGATCATATCAAACATCAGCTCATCTCCTTCCCCACATCATAACTGAGGAAGGTGAAAGGCCCAGATTTAAAAATTATACATGGCATGAATGTAAATTAAATTATTCCTCGCATTTTTTATGTCTATAATATAAAATCCAAGAACATGAAGGGGCTTTTCACGCCCCTCCATCACGGCTAAGTCACAGGAAGTTTTGATCATCAGGTCTATCTAATGTCGCAGGTTATATCCGCCAATCGTCTCACCGATGGCATTGTCGTATTTTATCAAGGCCCCTCAAAATGGGCTGAGTTTATCGATCAGGCCTTGGTCTTGACGCGCCCTGAGGATGTTGAAGCAGCCCTGCTTCATGCCGCCAAGGATGTGAAAGCTAATGTGATTGTCGATCCCTATGCGTTTGATGTGACAATCCAGCATGAGCGCATCACTCCAACTCATCTGCGTGAAAAAATTCGTGCCCAAGGGCCGACAGTTCACCTTGATCACGGCAAACAAGCCCAGAGCCATGGGATGACAGGCAATGTATAGATATGATGAATTTGACGCTGCCTTTGTGAAAGAACGCGTCAGCCAATTTCGCGATCAGGTGGAGCGCCGCCTTCAAGGCGACTTGACCGAAGATCAATTTCGTATTCATCGTCTGATGAACGGCGTTTATCTGCAACTTCACGCTTATATGTTGCGCATTGCTATCCCCTATGGCGCACTCTCGAGCCGTCAAATGCGCAAACTCGCGCATATCGGACGTGTGTTCGATCGTGGCTATGGCCATTTTACTACGCGTCAAAATTTACAATTTAATTGGCCAGCACTCAAAGATATTCCCGCCATTCTTGATGAATTGGCGCAAGTTGAAATGCATGCCCTCCAAACATCTGGCAATTGCATCCGCAATGTCACCGCCGATCATTTTGCCGGTGCGGCCGCTGATGAGCATGATGACCCCCGTCCCTATGCGGAAATCTTGCGGCAATGGTCATCCATTCATCCAGAATTTACTTATCTGCCACGCAAATTCAAAATTGCCGTTACAGGCGCTGAAAAAGATAGGGCGGCAATTCAAGTTCATGACATCGGCTACCAGCTCAAGCGCAATGAACAGGGCGAATTGGGCATGGCAGTTTATGTCGGCGGCGGGCAAGGGCGCACACCGATGGTGGCCCTTAAAATTCGCGACTTCCTCCCTGTCAAAGATATGCTTTCCTATACAGAGGCAATTGTCCGCGTCTATAATCTTGAGGGACGGCGTGATAATAAATATAAGGCGCGCATCAAAATTCTGGTGCATGAAACAGGTGCTGAAGCCATACGCCAAAAAGTTGAAGACGAATTTGCGAAACGCGATGATGTCTTAACTCTACCCCATGATGAAATTGAACGCATCAAAGCCTATTTCAAACCACCCGTTCTTGCGCAACGTGAAGCGCGTTCACAGACATTTGATGCGCGCCGTCAAAGCGATCCTGCTTTTGCTGCTTTTGTGAAAAGCAATCTCTTTGCGCATAAAATTGATGGATATGGGATTGTCACTATCTCACTCAAGCCTATTGGCGGAATCCCCGGCGATGCGACATCCGATCAAATGGATGTTGTCGCTGATCTTGCCGAACGTTATGGGCATGATGAAATCCGTGTTTCACATGAACAAAATCTTGTGCTGCCTTATGTCGCACTTGATGATGTGCCCGCTGTTTATGATCATCTGGTCAAAGCACAGCTTGCCACGGCGAATGCAGGGCTTATCAGCGATATTATTTGCTGCCCTGGTCTTGATTTCTGCTCATTGGCCACTGCACGCTCTATACCTATTGCACAGCGTTTGTCTGAGCATTTTGGTGCAGGCGAAAAAGCGCGCGATATTGGCGGGCTCAAAATCAAAATATCTGGCTGCATCAATGCCTGCGGCCATCATCATGTCGGCCATATCGGTATATTGGGACTTGAGCGCAAAGGGATTGAAACCTATCAACTCACGCTCGGTGGATCTGGCGATGAAATCTGCACTGTAGGTAGCATTACAGGTCCGGGTTTCTCATCCGATCAAATTATTGATGCCGTTGATTGCGTGGTAAATACATATTTGAATTTACGCACATCCGCCGAAGAAAGCTTCATCGACACATACCGCCGCGTAGGCATGGCACCCTTCAAAAAAGTGCTTTATGAACGCGATACCGGCGCTGATATCTAACGGATTCATCCATGCCAGTCTTTAAAAACGGACATTTCATCGACGATCAATGGCGCATGATTGCGGAAGGGGAAGATGTGCCCCCCTCAGGTCATGTGATATTACCGCTTGAGTGGTGGCTCGCCGAACGCGGCGCATTTGAAGGATCGCACGTGCCCCTTGGTGTGAAAATTGAGCCAGACACGCAGCTCGCGGCAATGGTCGATGATCTCAGCCGGTTTTCTCTCATTGCCATTCATTTTCCAAAATTTGGCGATGGACGCGGGTATTCACATGCGCGTTTATTGCGTGAGCGCTATGGCTTTAAGGGTGAGCTGCGCGCGGTGGGTGATGTGCTAATTGACCAATTACAAGTCATGAGCCGCTGTGGCATAGATGCCTTTGACATCACTGACCCCGCAACGGAAAAAGCTTTGCGCCAAGGCCACAGCCCTCTTGTCACACATTTTTACCAACCCGCAGCTGCCCATGAAATACCCGTGGGCACACGCAGTTGGGCTCGCCGACCTGCTTAAAAGAAAGAATAATCATGTCACTTAATCTTTATGTCACCGATCACGCGGGTGTTGAACATCATCTTGAGGCGCTCGAGGGATGGCGCGTTATGGAAGTCATCAGGGATTGGGATATTGGCATTAAAGCCGAATGTGGCGGGGCATGTGCCTGCGCCACCTGCCATGTCTATGTTGATCCAGCATGGGTTGATAAACTCGTGCCACCCACGGATGAAGAGATTGATCGGCTCGATGACGCCATGATGGTCAAAAATAATTCGCGCCTCTCATGTCAGATTTTAATGCGCGAAGAATTTGACGGGCTGAAAGTGCAATTAGCACCGGGATCTGAAATCGACGGCTAAACCAAACGCCGCGCAATGCGGCGCTTGGCTCTTATTTCATTATCCTGCGTCGGCAACAAAGCCAGCCGCTTCAATAGCTGCAACAGCTGCTGCCTCATCATTGTCGGATGTATCACCGGATACACCGACCGCACCGATGATTTTTTTATTTTGATCGCGGATCAACACACCGCCGGCCACGGGGATGAGGCCATCATGCGCCAATTGCGAGGCGGCAGCGACAAAGTGTGGACGCTCAACTGCCATATTGCCAATTTTGCGGCTTCCCGAACCCAAGGCGATGGCCCCTGAAGCTTTCCCCAAAGCAATTTTCCAGCGGATCAGGCTGTTATTATCTTCGCTGGCAGCAGCGCGCACTGAGCCCCGAGCATCAACGACAACAACGGCCATAGGGTTAAACTTATGCGCACGGCAATGAGCCAATGCATCATTGAGAATTTTTTGAGCTTGAACAAGTGTAAGATCAGACATGTTTTCCTCGTTGTTGATGTGACGATTTTAAGACGATGGGGTTTGACTGATGCGCATACCTTCCCATGTCAGGAGGGCTGTGGCAATAAAATCCTTGGTTGCTCCCAAGGCATAAGATGGAGTTGTGATGCGCTCAAGAGTCGCGCGATCAATATGTGTGATAACGCGCTCATCGCCACACAAGACATCAAATAAAGTGAGATCTGATGCGCTTACTTTTTGTGCCGCTGCTTCAACCAGCGCAAAAGCTTCGGTTTTGCCGAAGACGGGGGCGAGTGCCAAAGCCACCTGCTCTGTCATTGGCAATCCCTTGAGGGCATCAAGATTGCGCGCGAGATTGTCTTCATCAACATCCAGAGCTGACAAGCAATCAGCCATATTGAGAGCGGCGCCCGCAGCCAATTTGAACAGTTCGGGAATGACGGCCCATTCTGCTTGCCAGCCACCCAAAGCACGCTCATGTTCTTGAATCATACTGCCCATCAGTGATGACACAAGATGAGGTGTGCGCAATCCCGCGTGAACAGCTAACATACAGCGCACGGGATTACGTTTATGAGGCATAGCAGATGATCCACCGCGCCCAGCTTCGGATGGTTCACGTGCTTCGCCAATTTCATATTGCATCATCAGCGCGATATCACGGGCAATTTTTGATAAAGAGCCCGTCAATATCGCGACTTCGCTGCATAGGGCGAGTAAGGCGCCGCGCCGTGTATGCCATGGCACAGGCGTTATCATAGATTTATCGCGCGCAAAGGGAATGACAGAGGCAAGCTCTTTTGCGACATCAGCTCCCTTAGGCCCAAGTGAGCCTAAGGTGCCCGCAGCGCCCCCTAATTGCACACAGAGCGCTTGTGGCGCAAGATGCTGCAATCGTTGCCATGACTCACATACGGCTAACAACCATTGACTTGCCTTAAGACCAAAGGTGATGGGCGTTGCAGGCTGCATGAGGGTGCGACCCAGCATATAGGTTTCTGCATGAGTTTGCGCGAGATGAGCTGCGCCATCAGCTAAGCGATGCAAATCAGCGTCAAGCAATTTCAACGCATCAGCCAATTGCATAATAAGAGCACTGTCGATGACATCTTGACTTGTGGCACCAAAATGCACCCATGCGGCAGCGTCCGCATCACGATTGCGCACTTCCTGCGTTAAAACTTTGACAAGCGGCAGCGCAAGAGTGCCTGATTTTGCACCTGTCTCAAACAAAGATGGCAAATCAAACACAAGACTTTGTGCGACATTGGCAATGATATCGGCATGAGCCGCTGACAACAGACCTGCCCGTCCTTGAGCGCGCGCCAATTCTGCTTCAAAGCGGCACATATAGCGCAAGAGAGATTGATCGCTAAAGATGGCCGACATGGCGGCTGTCGTTGCGTAAGAATCATGCCAATCCATTAAGACGCTCTCCCCCTGTTCATGTTGACATAAAAAGCCCTGCGGCGCGCGTCAAATCATTTGAGCTTAGCATTACCACTGGCCTTCATTTGGCATGGATAGCCAAGGCTCTTGGGGCGGCAAGGGCTCACCTTTTTGCAGCAGCTCAATGGAAATCTGGTCGGGGGAGCGGATAAAGGCCATATAACCGTCACGTGGTGGTCGGTTAATGATAATGCCTTGCTTCATCAACCCGTCACAAAATGCATAGATATCATCCACACGAAATGCCAGATGACCGAAATTGCGCCCGCCTGTATAGACCTCAGGATCCCAATTATAGGTGAGCTCAATCAGCGGAGCACGATGTGATGCGGCCTGTTCTTGATCCTCGGGTGCGGCAAGAAAAACAAGGGTAAAACGCCCTTTGTCGTTATCCACACGGCGCGTTTCAATAAGGCCCAATTTTGTGCAATAGAAATCCAACGAGGCTTCGAGATCAGAAACTCGAACCATTGTGTGTAGATATTTCATGCAATGTTCCTCTCGTGATGATGTTAAGTGATGTAGACTATTTTGACGCTTTTCGGAAGCAGCAAGGAGCACCTTGATATGACGGATATCAGCACCCGTAAGGAACATGCTGCCTTTTGGTCGGTGGTTGCGAGCGCGCTGCTCACCATGGGCAAGCTTGTAGCTGGACTCCTGACAGGCTCCCTCGCGCTTATATCTGAGGCGGGCCATAGCTTGCTTGATACGGGAGCGACAATCCTCACTTACTTTGCGGTGAAAGCATCAGATCGGCCCGCCGATAATGAACATCATTTCGGTCATGCTAAAATTGAGGCTGTTGCCGCTTTGGCAGAAACAGTGTTGCTGTTTCTTCTGTCAATAGCTGTACTCTATGAAGCCATTTCACGGCTGCTTGAGCAAGAGCATCATATTGTTCATGCCAATCTCTTAGCCTTCACAGTGTTAATCATCTCCATAAGCACTGATTTTATTCGCTGGCGCTCACTTCATAAAGTAGCACAGGAGACGAAAAGCTATGCACTTGAGGCCGATGCTTTGCATTTTGCGAGTGATATGATTGGCTCCGGCCTCGTGCTGATCGGTTTGATTGCCGTTTATTTTGGGTTTGAAAGTGGTGACGCCATTGCCAGTCTTGGTGTCGCTGGTTTTATCAGTATCGCCGGCTATCATTTGGGGAAGAAAACAATTGATACGCTCGTTGATACCGCTCCAAAAGGGCTAGCTGAAATCATCAGAAAAGTGATTTTGGATGTTACGGGCGTCATTAGCATTGACTACATACGTTTGCGCCCCTCAGGGGCGCAGGTGATTGGCGAAATCGGCATTTATGTTGCGCGCACACTTGCTTTTGAACAGGTCGTGCGGGTCAAAGATGAAGTGGGCACTGCCTTGCGTCATGCGTGCCCAGATGTTCAAGCAACCATCACCGCAAATCCTCTCGCGCTCAATGATGAAAGCGTATTGGAGCGTGTTCTGCTCGTCGCTGCACGACGGCGCATTCCCATCCATCACGTCACAGTGCAAGAAATTGATGGCCACACATCTGTCTCACTTGATCTGGAAGTGGATGGCACGCTCTCTCTGAATGTTGCGCATGAGATTGCGTCCGCACTTGAAAAAGCCATAGCTGATGAAATCGGAACGGCTATTGAAGTTGAAACACATATTGAGCCCATGGAGGTCCATCAACTCTCTGCGACGAATGCCGCTGATAGCTGGACACAGACCATTACGATTGCACTGAGCCAATATGCTGCACGCGAAGGTATTATTAAAGATATCCACAATGTGCGTGTACGCGAAAGCAATGGTCGTCTGCTCATAAATTATCACTGCCGCACCGAGGGGGACTTGAGCATTAACGACACGCATAAAGCTGTTGATGCGATGGAGCATAGCCTGCGCGCAGATTACCCTCACATCACCAGACTTGTCGGCCATGCCGAACCGATTCGTCATTCCTAAGTCTCAGACCATGCGATGGGAGCGGGAGACGACGACCATCAGAATTACAGGCCTCGCAAGACCCAGAAAATGGCAGCTTGGCAAAAAATTTGTGTGCTTTATGGCCTCATGGCAGATCGCATCTTGGAAAAGACATTCTTAAACCCCATAAAGAGGTCATTAAGAGGTGTTTTATGCGCAGTGATACAGGCCAGCCCATTCGTTTGAGCGATTATCGCGTTCCCGATTATCTGATTGATCATGTTCATCTGACATTTCATTTACATCGCACATCAACTTGTGTGACAGCTCAATTGCACATGCGACCCAATCCCAAAGGGCGCGCTTTGGCTCCTCTGGTGCTCGATGGTGATGAGCTCACACTCATATCTCTGAGGCTTGATGATGCACCCTGCCCTGATGCAGTGATTTCGCCCGATCATGTAACGCTTCCAAGCCCACCACAGCGGCCGTTTGTGTTGACAATCGAGACCGCGATCAATCCTTCCGCGAATACACAGCTTATGGGCTTATTTCGCTCAGGGGCGGCCTATTGCACGCAATGTGAGGCAGAGGGTTTTCGACGCATCACCTATTTTCTAGATCGACCTGATGTGATGTCAATTTACACGACACGCATTGAAGCAGATCTCAGTGATGCGCCGATCTTATTAGGCAATGGTAATTGCATCGAGAGCGGCATATTAAATGACGGCGCACGCCATTATGCAGTTTGGCATGACCCCTTCCCCAAGCCATCTTATCTGTTTGCGCTTGTTGCCGGTGATCTTGAAAAAATTGAAGATCAGTTCATCACCGCATCAGGGCGCCATGTTCATCTCGCCATCTATGTTGAGCATGGCAAAGGCGCGCGCGCGCATTATGCGATGGATGCGCTCAAACGCTCAATGCGTTGGGATGAGCAAGTGTTCGGACGCGAATATGATCTTGATATCTTCAATATTGTTGCTGTGTCCGATTTTAATATGGGAGCGATGGAGAATAAAAGCCTCAATGTCTTCAATGACAAATATGTATTAGCCTCAGCTGAAACCGCAACAGATGCTGATTATGCGAATATCGAGGCTGTGATTGCGCATGAATATTTCCATAACTGGACTGGCAATCGCATTACATGTCGCGATTGGTTCCAATTATGTTTGAAAGAGGGATTAACAGTTTTCCGTGATCAGGAATTTTCATCTGATCAACGCTCGCGTCCTGTCAAACGCATCAACGATGTGCGTAATTTACGCGCCACTCAATTTGTTGAAGATGCGGGCCCACTTGCACATAATGTGCGCCCCACTATCTATCACGAAATAAATAATTTCTACACCTCAACCATTTATGAAAAAGGTGCTGAAATTATTCGTATGCTCAAAACATTAATTGGCACAGACCATTTTGCTGCTGGAATGGATCTTTATTTCAATCGATTTGATGGTACGGCAGCAACAATTGAAGATTTTACCGCCTGCTTTGCTGAGGCCTCCGGCCGCGATTTGCACCAATTTATGCGCTGGTATGAACAGGCTGGGACACCGCAGGTTTACATGAAAGGCACATGGGATGATACACGTCACACATATACATTGACGTGTACCCAGCACACAGCACCCACGCCGCAACAAGATGTGAAACTGCCTTTTGTTATCCCCATTGCCTTAGGATTATTAACAGCTAATGGCACACCTATTAAACTCATGCCCCACGAGGATAAACATACATCACAAGAATATGAGCGTGGTGTATTTGAACTCTCAGAACCCGAACGCACCATCACTTTCGCACATGTGACCCAAAGACCTATTTTATCGGCATTCCGTGGTTTTTCAGCTCCCGTCAATGTTCACATTGAACAATCGTCTAAGGATATGGTTTGCTTACTGGCGCATGACAATGATCCCTTCAATCGCTGGCAAGCGGCACAAAATTATGCCTTAAGCCTATTGCGCCGATTAACAGATGATGTGCGATCAAAGCGTGAGCTGAAAGCAGATCCTTCTTTCATACATGCCTTGTCACATGTGTTGAAAGATGGACTAAAAGATCCAGCATTTACATCTCTCGTTTTAACCCTTCCATCCGAAGGAGATGTAGCGCGTGATCTTGCTCATGATGTTGATCCCGAAGCTATTCATTATGCGCGGCATTATCTTAGAGCTTATATCGGCACATCACTTAAGGGTGCGCTGAGTGAGCTCTATCACGCGCTCAATGGGCATCAGACTTATTCGCCTGATGCCGCTCAGGCTGGGCAACGTATGTTGAAAAATACTGCCCTTGATCTTTTGACTGCGGGTGACAAAGAGGCCGGCAGCATATTGGCGCAACAGCAATATGAGCATGCGCATAATATGACTGATCTATTTGCAGCATTAAGTACGCTGACGCTCAATGAATCGCCAAGCTCTCGCGCTGCGCTTGAGGATTTCTACCTTCGCTTTAAAGACGATCACCTCGTTCTTGACAAATGGTTTGCGCTGCAAGCGTCATTCCCGAGCTATTCAACACTCACGCGTGTTAAGGATTTGCTTGCCCAGCATGCCAAGATCATGACAAATCCTAATCGTCTTCGTTCACTTATTGGAACGTTCAGCCTTTCCAATCCCATGGCTTTTAATGCGCCTGATGGGAGTGGCTATAGGCTTTTAATAGAGATAGTGAGGGAAGTTGATGAGCGAAATCCTCAAATTGCAGCCCGTCTTTTATCAGCATTTCGCAGTTGGCGAAGTCTTGAGACCTTGAGGGCTAACGCTGCCCGAACGGCACTGGAGTCACTTGCTGCAGAAGTAAATCTCTCAAAAGATGTTCGTGATATCGTAACGCGAGCACTTCAATGACTCGGCAATTGCGGTGTAACCAAAAAAAATAAAAAACTTTTCGTAAACTTTCTATTAAGGACTGGACAAATCACCCGTCTCGGATTCAGATGGAAGTGATTCGGAGCGATGCGGCACATGGCTCGGAATCACTGACAATGAGGGGGCCATAATGGTGCGTGCAAACGCTGCCACAGGAATCGTGTGTGCGGGAGAGCAGATTGAGCGCGGTGAAATTCACAGCGCTTTCAACGCCAGCGCGTCAATGCGGGCGGGGGGGATTAAACCCCAGTATTTCTATAAAATTTTATGGTGCAGCCTTATCGCTCTTATTTTTTTAATCGGCGAAGATATATACCATGCCCGTGTAAAAACATTGTCTTTTGCAGCTCACGAGATTGAGATGTTAGCGCAGACAATGCCCACGACACCTGTGCAAATGAATGATGAACATGAAATTGCTGACGCCATACCGCCCTATTTTGCACATGAAAATATAGACGTATTCATCCTCCATCCAATGGATGAGCGCATGTGGCATGTAACAAGCTTGGGGTTAACAGAGCAGCATATTGATGCCAAAATATTATCAATTCTTCGCAATACGCATGAAAAAACCCAAGATATTGAAATTGAACATGATCGGGTTGTGTTAGCGCATATTAAGCCTCTTAACGACGGCTCTCACATAATCATTTTTGCAAAAGATAAGAACATTATTTTAGAGATGTGGCGGCAACATGCATGGATTGAAATAGCTGCCCTGTTAGCTTTTTGCGCCAGTATAATTGTTGCATTACGCATTTTTAAAGATCAGCTCTATCACGCAGAGAAACTCGACCACTATGTCACGCAAACAAAACTAGATGTTGAAACAGCGTTATTACGCGGTAAATGCGGTATGTGGGATTGGGATCTCGCGACTGGTCATATTGTGTGGTCAACATCAATGTTTGATATGCTTGGCTCAACATATCATCGCATTCCCCTCTCATTTGGTGATGTAGCCCAATTCATTCATCCCGATGACAATGATCTCATGACATTGGTTGAAATGCTCATTGCAAGTCAAGAGCGCCTCTTTGATCATACATTTCGTCTGCGCCATATGGATGGCCATTGGATATGGGTTCGCATTCGTGCTGAGCTTGTTGAAAAACCTGACGCTGACCATCTCCACCTCATCGGCATTGCCATTGATATCAGTGATCAAAAGAAAATGGCTGAGCAAACAGAACAAGCCGATTTACGCCTAAGAGATGCGATTGAATCGATATCAGAAGCATTTGTCTTATGGGATCAAAATAATCGTCTCATCATGTGCAACACCAAATTCCAAAAACTCTTTGGTGTGAATGGCACTCCCACAGGTAAGTCATATCAACGTATTATGATGCATAATTTGATGACATCTGACTTAGAGCATATATCTGCGCCGACAATAGCACGTTCATTTGAAACCTTATTGCCAGATGGGCGCTGGCTACAAATTAATGAACGCCAAACAAAAGATGGCGGCTACGTTTCTGTTGGCACTGATATTACAGCACTAAAAACTCATGAAGAAAAACTCATTGATTCTGAGCGGCGACTTAAAGGAACTATCTCAGATTTACGCCGATCACGTCATGCGCTAGAAGCGCAAGCGAGCGAAATGGCTGAGTTAGCTGAAAAATATCTTGAAAAAAGTGCAGCTGCTGAAGCAGCAAATCTCGCAAAATCAGAATTTCTGGCAAATATGAGCCATGAACTTCGCACGCCACTGAATGCTATTATAGGCTTTTCTGATGTCATGCATCACGAAACATTTGGCCCGCTGGGTAGTGAGCGATACATGGAATATTGCGATTATATTCGCAAGAGCGGAGAACATTTGCTCAATATGATTTCAGATGTGCTTGAAATGTCTCGACTTGAAACTGGCAAGATAAATACAAACCCACAAAAATTTAGCTATGATGATGCGATTTTGTTGGCATTGGCTCAAGTCGAAGAATTAGCAGATGCCAAAACTATTCGCCTCAGTGCTGATCGTATCCCGCAGGCTCTCATTTACGCAGATCAGCAGGCCGTAGAAAAAGTCATCGTCAACCTTGTTAAAAACTCAATAAAATTTACACCTGAAGGAGGACGCATTCGTTTGCGCGCACGCATGCACGAGCGTTATCTCAATCTCTATGTTGAAGATACCGGTATTGGGATGAGTAAAGACGTATTGGCACGTCTGGGCCGACCATTTGAACAATTTGGATCACCACTTGAAAATGGCGTCCGCGGATCAGGGCTTGGTCTTGCTATTGCCCGCTCGCTCGTAGAGCTTTATGGCGGGAAAATGTCGATTAAATCGATTGTTGGGAAGGGAACAATTATACGCCTACAATTACCATTGTTTAGAGACGAAGAAGACATAATACACAGACATAGTCAGGCGGCTTAGCTTTTAATAATTTTATAAAAGACAGATCGGTTCAGTTTCTTTTGCTCTGATAAACCTTGCTCCAAGGATTTAAAATCAGGAAAATGCAATAATGAAGAAATATGCTTTAATACGCTTGAGGCGCATTTTTCGGGCTCAAACTGATCACGCAATGCTAAATTAATCGCCTGCTGAAGCGCGGAGAGCATATCATAGCCGTGGATTAAAATATCGACATCATCCTTTGAGATCAAATGAGAGGAATAGGCTTGTTCCAATATTTTACGGGGATGCCGCATTAATAGATTTTTATATTGATGCCCGTAACTAAGCGCGAAATATTGAGCACAAAAGTCAATATCAACAAGTCCGCCGGAAGCATTCTTAAGATCCCATAAATCATTGTGAGATTTTTCTTTTTCAATTAATTGTCTCATGTCTAAAATCTGCAGAGATAAATTATTTATATTACTTTGCGACGTAAGAAAATGTTGAATATCTGATTTGAGCTGATCACATAAAGCTGAACTACCAGTAATCGGCATAGCACGGGTAAGTGCCATAAATTCCCAAAAATCTGCATTATAGTGATAATAGTCAACAAAAGACTTATACTGACTTGCAACAGGCCCTTGTGTTCCCGATGGACGAAGACGCATATCAACATCATATAAAACGCCACGTTTTGTTGCTGCTGTTAAAGCTCTAATAACGCGCTGAGTCAGACGGGTGTAATATTGATTGGGATGCAAGGAACGATGACCGCCAGATGACCCCTGAACTAGTTCATTAAAACGATACACACTAATGAGATCAAGGTCTGAATTGGCTGTCATTTCCTCAGAACCAAGTTTGCCCATGCCGATGATCGCATATTCACCATCTTCAATAATGCCATACTCAATCTCAAATTCTGATTTAACCGCAATAAGAGTGGCATTAATTAGTTCAGATGCCAAAGTGCTGAATAAGACAGCACCCTCCTGAGGTGTCACACTTTCAGTTAAAATTTTAAAACTAATAAGAAAGCTTTCTTCATGATGCAAATCACGGAATGCATCTAGCCGATCTTCCAATTGAAGATGATTATTTAAAATAAGAGATAAGCGCTCATGATAACGATCCCGATCAAAAAGATGATCCTGATATAGTGGATCAATAGCGGCATCTAACACATGCGGGCGGGATGAAATGATTTCTGTTAAGCGAGGTGCGCCACCTAAAATATCAGAAAATATGTCGCGGACCTTTTTATTCGATTTAAGAATAGATAATAGTTCAATAGCGGCGGGCATATTCGCTAAAGCGGCATCAAATGCCCTTAGAGCTTCATCAGCATCACCACTATCAGAAAAGGATTGTAAAAGCAGAGGAACGAGTTCTGTTAATACTTCACGCGCGCGTGCACTTTGTAAGGCAGAGTGCCTACCAAAATGCCACCCGCGAATTGTTTCAATTGCTCTCACCGCATCTTTGAAGCCGAGTTTTTGGAGCGTGTCGAGCGTTTCAGGATCATCCGTGACGCCCGTAAAGACAAGGCTTCCCATTTGACTATCAAGCATTGGGGCGGATTCAAATAAGCGTGCATAATGATATTCAACGATATTTAAAATTTTAA
>Ga0164296_1001860_pt1 | contig 21736 bp, 18 predicted proteins | sample GEODES057metaG_FD_113533 | JGI IMG/M metagenome (GOLD analysis project Ga0164296, IMG submission 113533) | Dystrophic lake water microbial communities from Trout Bog Lake, Wisconsin, USA - GEODES057 metaG | ecosystem: Environmental > Aquatic > Freshwater > Lake | place: USA: Trout Bog Lake...
ATGACATGAGGTTGGAAAATGGCATTGAATGCGCAATCCAAGAGTTGACTGATTTTGTAAAAAGAAATACTAACCCGTAAATCAGATCTTTTAGAATGGTGGTCTGGTCAATGCTTGTTTAGTTTTGATTTGAAATCGCTTGACCATTCATCAACCGGTTTAAAAGTCGGATCTGCTCTGACCACTTTTTCAACTTCACTCCAAATTTCCTCATCACTCTTGTCCAAATCAAGTGGATCCCCATGAGGTTGTGCTACATACCAAGGCGTATCTAAGTAGACCTCAACCGTGTTTTGTTCTGGGTCAATAAAATAGATGGACAATGCATTTCCATGACTGATACCTTTCATATTCGATGCACCTTTGGCCAATGCCTTTGATTTTGCGAGGCGCAATGCACTCAAATCATCAACTTTAAAAGAGAGCTGCATAACAGTACTTACCGCTCCTTCGGGCCTATTTTGGGCCAACGCCAATTGATGATGTTGATTGGGTTGACTGCTCAAAAATGCAAGTTTAAATGGGAATGTCCTTCCGTACCCCTCATCTGTCAAATGAAGACCAAAGACAGATGTGTAAAAGTCAACCATCAGATCCACATCAAAACAAGATACACCGACGTGAGATAAGTTGGGTGCATAAGCATTGGACATAGCAAACTCCTTGTATTTTCTAATCAAACGCCTCGATATTGATTTACCTTTGACCGTCGTGAACTGAAACAGCCTCTTTTGTTAGGCCGCCTAGGCGAGAATGAACACGGCCTCCTGTGCCCATGAGCAATGCAAACAGTATCTCATTGGGTCTTGGCGCATCTTGAATTCCAATTTCCATGGAGTTGTAATGGCTGCGAACATATGATGCATGAATGTAGTGCAAAGGAACCATGAGTCGATATCCAGCCGCAGCAACTGCCTTACCTGCTGGTACCATGGCCTTGGGCTCACCTAAAAGTGCTCTCATTGCCCAACCACCTGCCTCGTGCCATACTGCACCATGTTCAAGCTCACCATTAACACCAACAATTGCTGCTTTGCTATAAACCTCTATGTTTTCTTTGCCCAATGTGTCAATGAGTTCCTGAGCCAAAACGGTTCCCAATGATCGAAGTTCAGCCATGAAAGGCATTAAATTTTCTTCATAGCGACCAGCATATGGGTTCTCAATCACTGCACAAGCAGCGGCAAGTTTGAGTGGCTTATCAGATACTGGACCACCCTCATGGTATGTGGTCTCAATGGTTAGATTTCGTTTTCTGATCTTGATCAAAGACATGTTGTGCTCACTGTTTGGGAATGTTTGAATCGGCGACCAATTGGGTCCATCTTTGCAATTGGCTTGAAACCATTGACTTCATCTCTTCGGGGCTGCTTGCCCTCACCTCGCCTCCCATGTCCTCAAGTTGAGATTTGACGGAACTTCGTTGAAGAGATTTACGGACCTCTTCATTGAGCCTAGAGATAATGGCCGATGGTGTGCCTGCTGGGGCCATGAGACCAGCCCAAGAGCGTGCATCGTAGCCTGCAACACCTTGCTCAGCGACGGTTGGGACGTCAGGAAGCCCTGCCCATCTCTGAGGACTTGTGACTGCAATTGCTCTTAGTTTTCCCGATTTGATGTTAGCCAGTGCTGCAGTTGGGGGTGTAATGATGAAAGGTAACTCGTTACCCAATAGTGCCGTAATGGAAGCTGCGTCACCTCGATATGGAACATGTAGGAATTCAACGTGAGCCAACTTACCCAGTAACTCTCCTGCCAAATGGTGGCCAGTTCCAACTCCAGCCGTGCCATAACCAACACTTTGAGGTTTACTTCTTGCTTCGTTCAAAATATCAGTCAAGGACTTGAATTTAGATTCAGCATTAACAACCAACAAGAATGGGAAATAAGTAATGGTGGAGATCATTTCAAAATCATCCACTGTTTTATATTGCAATTTATTGTAGATAGCACCTGCAACGGAGTGCCCGCCCATGGCCAAGAGAAGCGTATAACCATCAGGTTTTGAGCGAGCAACAGAAGCTGCAGCAATGTTGCCTCCTGCACCGGTTTGTGCTTCAACCACAACGGATTGCCCCAAAGCCTGAGCCATATCTGTACCGACCACTCGGGCAATTGAGTCTGCGTTTCCACCCGCTGCATAACCTTGAACAATTTTTATTGGTCTATCGGGATAGGTTGCTGAAAAAGTTGGAAATGAAAAACCAGTTGTAGCCAAAGCACCATAACCAATGAGGGTTCTACGCTTCAATTTTGTCTCCTGATAAAAAAGTGATTCTTGTTTGCGTAAATCACTTCTATGTTTGCTTATTTTTGGTCAACAATTGGGTTGCTTAAAATACCGATCCCTTCAATTTCGACTTCACAAACATCCCCGGCTTTCATGAAACGAGGTGGCTTTCTTGAGAATCCGACGCCTGATGGTGTACCTGTGATGATCACATCACCAGGTGCTAGTGTGAATATTGTTGACGCATAGCTGATCAAGCGAGCAGAGCTGAAGATCATTTGACCTGTATCACCAGATTGCATAACTTCACCATTCAAGCGCACTTCAAGCTTGAGCTTTTGATCGTGTTTTAGTTCTTCACAAGTCACCATCCAAGGACCGAAACCACCTGTCGATTCAAAGTTTTTACCTGCAGCAATTTGTTTTGCATGGAATTGATATTCGCGAACACTCCCATCGTTGTATATGGAATAGCCTGCAATGTGATTGGGAGCATCTTGTTCGGAGATGTTACGCCCACCTTTTCCAATGATTACAGCCAATTCACCTTCCCAATCCAAGGAGTCGGAAACCTTGGGTCTAACAATCGGAGCATTGTGGGCGCATTGCGAGCGCCAAACTCTTAAAAAGATGGGAGGCTCTTGAGAGAGCTCAACCTTCAAGCCTGCACCTAAAGCCTCTTGGTGATGATCCATGTAATTGCGAACTGCGCATACAATTTTTTCTGGCTTGGGAATAACTGGAAGTAATTCAACACTTGAAAATGGACCCACTGCATCTCCTTTTTTGACCAACGAATCTCGTTGATCAAAAAGTTGACTTCCTAAAAACTCAGCCAATGTATGTATTCCTGTTGTCTTAGCAAGATCAATGACTTGATCATTGATAACTGCACCCCAAGACTCATGGCCGTTATGTAAGTAGGAAATTAATTTCACAAAGACTCCTTTTGATTTTTTTAACTGAACATTGGTTGATGAACATCCACGCACTAAAATTATTATTGTGCATAAAAACCACTTTTAAGCATGGTACTTACCCGAGTCTTGTCTCTTTTGGTACCGGTATGTTTTATGATCAGCAAAACCATTGAGCAAATAACGCATGAACGAAATCACTTTCGATGAAGAATTACCTTTAGCCGAATTGGCTTATAGAGAGCTTCGCCGAGCAATTGTTCGTTGTGAGTATGAGCCTGATGAAAGATTAAGGGTTGAGGAGTTGGGCAAACGCTTTTCAATCAGCAACACACCTATTCGAGAAGCTTTGAGTCGATTGGCCGAGCAAGGACTTGTCAGATCCATCGACAACAGAGGATTTAGAGTCGCTCCTTTGACAGTGGCGGGTATCTCAGATCTGACAAGGGTTCGACTCTTGATTGAGTCAGAAGCTTTGCGTGATGCCATAGCGAATGGCGGAGACGCTTGGGAGGCCAACATGGTGGCAAGCGCACATGCACTCTCTCTGATAGAGCAACGCTTGGGAGAAACTCAGGTGGCACTAGATAACCACTGGACAGAGCGACATCGAACATTTCACCTCGCTGTCTACTCAGGTTGTAGTTCACCCCTACTTAAGGTTATGGTCGAACAGCTATTTGACAATGCTGAACGTTACAGAAGGTACTCTGCAAGTCATCGTAAAACTGAACGCATCAAACATGATGAACACACTAAACTGCTGAACTGTATACTCTCCAGAAATTTAGATTTGTCACTGGAACTTTTACGCCATCACATCGTATCTACGATGAACACGGTAACTACTGCACTCACAGCACTTAGTCAAAAAAGTAAAAAATAAGACTTGATTCAATTCGAAACGGGTGTTTCGCAGTTGCCGTGTATATTGATTCTGACCACTTTTTGATGAAATAAAACATCGTGATAACCGTTGAATTCAACGGTTTTTCTATCCAATGTAATTTGACTCTCTCGACCAGTTTCTTTATTTTTGGTTCTGGCTCCCAACACTTTCATTGTCGAAAGATTGGTTCCAATGTTTTCAACCGTCTCTATGGAGTTGACAATCATTGCAAATATTTTGGGTTCATTGATATTGAAGAATATATTGTTACCAATGACGTGAGCCTCCATGGTGACTGGTCTCACTTTAAGTTCTAAGTTATTCATCTCTGGAATAACTCCACCCAACTCACACTTGACGGTGTAAGTTTGAGCCGCAGACAGGCGACTCAACCCCAAAAAAAACAAAATCAAGAAGAATCGAAACATAAAAAAACCGCAAAATCACCACAAGTAATCTTGTGACTTTTGAGCGGTTATCACGATTAGATCTGATGGAATTTTTCCTTGATTTCTTCCTCACTCCACATCTCAATCGCTTCAGCCTTGTCGTGTGTAATCCAATTTCTTTGGACCATCAAGCTAAGAATGGTATCGCGCTTTGCTGGTGGTTCAGCGTCTTCCATGACTTGCTCTCCAAAGAGCATCACCATGATGGTTTTACCCACAATGTTCAACAAAATACCAAACAAAACCAAGCCAAGTAACATCGTGACACAAGCGATGGCTCTACCCCCAGCGGTGACAGGGAACATATCACCATAACCAGTCGTTGTGAGTGTCACCATACACCACCACATTGAAGCTGGAATCGATGTAAAGAAGCGTTTGTCCTCGGGAATGATGTTGCCGCTGATTGGATCAACTGGGAAAAACTTTGAAGCCTCAGGAGGCGAACCTTCTGGCAGTGGATGATCTTTCAATTGGGAATCCAAGGCTGCTTGACCTGCGGTCAAGGCATCAGAGGAGTACAAATTTCCCTCTACATAGAACATCAAGGTGCTTGAAATCATCACCACTGAAAACAATGCAATGAAGTAAATTCTCAAGTTGGTGATGATGGGGTTGGCAGACTCAACGCTATTGATGATATTTTGCAAAGCAATTCGAGCCATTTTCAAAACTCGAAGCACCCTCACCACTCGAAGCACTCTTAAAACTTTAGTCCCTTGGAGTCCTGCGAAATTCAAGACTTGAAGGAATGTTGGCAATATTGAAATCAGATCCACCAAGCCCCAAAAGCTAAAAATGTATTTGATTCTGTCTCTAGCAAAATAGACGTTACCCAGGTAGTCAAATGTAAAAAAAGCAACTGCAACGTACTCGATCAAGAGAAGCCAGTGAACATTCTCTGATGCAAATGGCTCAAGAGTTTCAGCAGCAAGTGACAAACAAGATACAAAAATCCAAAAATTGATGATATTCACCCAAAACCGAAATACAGAGGAGATGGGGTCTGTGAACATTTTTCCAATGAAGGAATCATCAATTCGATGCGTTTCAGAAGTGATACTCATTTTTTCCTCAAAATGAATTGGATGAAATAAAACTTAAACAATCACACGAGTAAATCTCAATAACTTATTGGTAAGTGAGGGATTTCGTGTCAACAGAAAGTAAAGGACTGCAAATTTAAACACAAAATAAGTAAACAATCATTATGAATTTCACTCACAACTGAAAAAATCCTTAGCCATTCAAATTGCTATTGAAGAATTAACCGTGTCGCGATTGCGATAAAGTACGACAATAATTGACTTGCAAGATGAAAATTGAATACAAAAATGTTCAATTTTATGATTTTATTAATATTGATTACTTTAAAAGCGTCAATGAAAAAGAGGTCCACCAAACAATCACGGGTGCAAGTAGCGCAAAAATAACAGTAGAGACGAGTACCCCTGCTGCTGCCGTTTGTCCATAAGGCGTTAAACGTTGAGTGTATATATAGTTGACCACGGCTATTGGCATTAGCATTTGTTGAATGAAAACTTGGCAAGCCAAGGGTGGTAAGTCCATCAAGTAAACCAAAATTGAGCCTCCTATGGCGCCAGTGAGCATTCTCACTGCAGCTAAAACAGCACCCTGCTTGAAACTACTTCGTTGAATGGTGCAAAGTGCCACTCCAAGACTGATCAACATCAGTGGTATTGCTAATGAGCCAACCAACTTCGTGCTCTCCAAGATGGGGCCAGGAACCTTAACTTGAGCTGCTCTCAACAGAACAGCCGAAATACCCATAAAGGCTACGCCGTATGGGAATTTACCTTTCTGATTTGCATTTTTATGATTTGCCCAACCCAAGATACTCACACCAAGAGTATGTTGAAAAAAAGAAAAAATGGCAAAAAAGGCAACAGCAATCACAAGTCCATCATCCCCAAAAGACAACTGAGCCATTGGAAGGCCAAGATTGCCAGCGTTGGGAAACGTTGCACATGGCAGCAAATACCAAACGGGTAATTTAAGAATTTTCAATAAAACGATGGCAATGATTGCCATCAAGAAAATACACAAAACAGCAGATCCACCAACCTTGAGCAAAAGACTATTGTCCAATCGCGTGGATACCAAGGTGTAAAAAACCAAACAAGGAGTAGCCAAAGAAATTGATAAATTGGAAACAAATTCGCTAGGAAATTCTTTTCCGCTTAAGCTCCAGTAGGCACCAATCAGTGCGCACACGATGACAGGTAAAAGCTGAGTTGAGAGCTGAGCGTAGCTCTGTAAGAGATCTAGATGGTTCATGTGAAGCGCTTATTGTTCTGCTTTAATGTTGTTCTCAAGCGCCACTTGTCGCCAAAGTGAAATCTCTGTGCTGATTAGTTTGGACATTTCTTCTGGAGTGCTAGTGGTTGGCACCACATAGAGTGCAGAAAGGCGTTTTTTAACATCAGGCATGTCAATGATTTTGACCATTTCCTCATGTATGCGTTTGATAATTGGAGCAGGTGTTCCGGATGGTGCCAATAAGCCAGTCCAAAAAGAGACATTCAAATCAATTCCCAACTCTGACATCGTAGGAACTGAAGGTAATTGGGCAAGTCTTGTAGCTGAGGTGAGTGCCAAAGCTTTGACACGGTTGCCTTGAAGCGCAGGAGCTGCGGCACCTGCATCTACCAAAGTCATGGTCACATCGTTGCTAATGAGGGCCGTTACGGAATCGTTGCTCCCTTTATAGGGGATGTGAGCAAACCGAGTACCCATCTTTTTATTGAACAACTCGGTAGCCAATTGAAATGCGGATGAGCTCGCACTGAAATTGACTTGGGTCGAATTTCTTTTGGCATAAGACACCAAATCATCTACACCTTGAAAATTTTGATTGCTCGAAGTCAAAAGCAAAAGTGGAAAAGTACAGATGAGTGATATGGGCGAAAAGTCTTGAACACTATAGGGAAGTTTGTCGTATAAAACATGGTTAAAAACCATGGGCCCACTCGCTCCCATGAGCAAGGTATAACCATCTGGCTTGGCGTGAGCCACATATGTGGCTCCCACAATAGATCCGACACCGGGTTTATTTTCAACAATGACCGACTGTCCCAAAGAAAGGGATAGCTTTTCAGCGATTATGCGAGCAATCACATCGCTGCTGCCTCCCGCTGAAAATCCAACCACAATTGTGATCGGTTTGTTGGGGTAATCTGATCTAAGTTGAGCTTGCCCCAAAAGGCAAGTCAAACTTGCAAATACAAGAATAAAAGAGCTTCTTAAAAGTTGGTTCTTTAAAGTACTTACTGTGCGCATGGGTAATTTGCTCTGATGACTCACCCAAGATGGGTAATCTGAAGGAAGAGGTTAAAATGATGCAAGGTCTAGTGTGTCTGTGTGCACAGAGGCGATTAGCACCTCATCTCAATCACATGTTCATGATAACTGAATTGACTATCCTAACCGGCAAGAGCCTAATTTTTTAGCAAGATTGCTTTGAATCAAAACGACGACAAAGACCAAGGCCTTTTAGCGCCATTTCAATTGCCAGTGTTTCGCATGCTTTGGTCATGCTGGCTTATGGCCAACATTTGCATGTGGATGAACGATGTTGCTGGCTCATGGATGATGAGTACCATGGATGTCACTCCAGTTTGGGTTGCATTGGTTCAATCGGCCTCAACTTTGCCCGTCTTCATTTTGGGGCTACCCTGTGGTGCATTGGCAGATATCTTGGATCGCCGCAAATTTTTAATCTTCACCCAAGTATGGGTGGCTATCGTGGCCTCCATACTTTGTGCACTGGTATTTTTTGGCAATTTATCTCCCACTGCCCTTCTTATTCTGACCTTCGCCAATGGCATAGGTTTGGCCATGAGATGGCCAGTTTTCTCCTCTGTCGTCCCTGAACTGCTACCCAAGAGTCAGTTACCTTCGGGATTGGCCCTGAATGCCGTATCCATGAACACTTCCAGGGTGGTAGGACCTTTGGTTGCAGGAGCTTTGATTGCCTCAATGGGATCAGCCTATGTCTACTTGTTAAATGCGTGCCTATCTGTGATTTCAGCTTTGTTGATGTCGACTTGGAAACGCGAGGCCACCCCAAATCCTTTGGGGCGTGAAAAGCTTTGGAGTGCAATTCGTATTGGAGTTCAATACATATCGCAATCAGATCATTTCAAAGGCGTGTTGGCAAGAATTGGAATATTTTTCTTCAGCTCAACGGGACTGATCGCTCTTCTTCCTTTGGTTGCAAAAAGGCTTCAAGGTGGAGACGCTCAAACGTTCACCATCATATTGGCCTCAATGGGTGTTGGAGCTATTTCTGCCGCAACTGTGATCAATAAGTTCAGAAAACTTTATTCTAGAGATGCCCTAATCAATAGAAGTTGTTTCGTGCAAACCATTGCAATGATTGTGATTGCCTTTAACCACATCGAGTTGGTCACGATGGCATGTATGTTTTTAGCAGGTGCTGCATGGATTACAACGGCAAATACCCTATCTGTTTCTGCTCAAATGGGCTTGCCCGATTGGGTCCGCGCCAGAGGGATGTCCACCTACCAAATGTCTATCATGGGTGCATCTGCTTTTGGAGCAGCTCTTTGGGGTCAAGTTGCAACCTACTTCTCGGTGCCAATTAGTTTGACTTGTGCTGCCATATCGGGTCTTTTAGGCACTGCTCTCATCAATTACTTTCGACCTGACCCAGGCTTACAAGAGGATTTAACGCCCTCTCACGCTCTTATACCACCCGCCTTTGAGAAACCTCCCGAAGATGGTCACATCATGATGTCGATTGAATACCTGATCGATCCGAAACATTCTGAAGAATTCATGGACTTGATGTTGGAGTCGCGAAGAAGCCGCCTTAGACACGGGGCTTTGAGATGGGAGCTTTTGCACGATGTAACCCAACCAGGCCGTTACATTGAAATCGTGGAAGACGAATCTTGGACAGCTCATCTGAGACGCTTTGATCGAATGACTCAATCGGACATTTCTATAAGAGACCGTAAATTGGCTTTTCACACCTCACAAAAGCCACCTGTGGTTCAGCGTTATGTCATGGAAGGAACAGTTCACCAACATGTTCACAAGGATTAAATTTCTTTTTTGTTTGGCACTTTTGCTAGCTAACTGGCTAAAAGCAAGCGCTCAAAACGATCTTTATTTGCCCAGAGAAAAAAGTTGGATAGCCAAAGACTTTGTTTTTCACACTGGCGATTCCATCAAAGAGCTCAAGCTCGCTTACACCACACTTGGTGACCCTAGGAACCCAGCCGTCTTGGTCCTTCACGGTACAGCCGGTAGCGCGAAAAAAATGCTACTGCCCTCTTTTGGCGGTTTACTATTCAAATCTGGGGGTGTTTTAGATGCTTCTAGGTATTTCATTATTTTGCCCGACTCAATAGGTGCTGGTCAATCCAGTAAGCCATCTGATGGTCTAAGGATGAAATTTCCCCAATACAACTACGACGACATGGTTGAGGCCCAGCACTTACTTGTGACACAAGGGCTTGGGATCAAGCACCTTAGACTTGTGATGGGAAACTCCATGGGAGGTATGCAGACTTGGTTGTGGGGAATCAAGTACCCAAAAGAAATGGATGGTTTGGTTCCAATGGCTTCTACACCAGGTCCTATGTCGGGTAGAAACTGGATGCTGAGACGTTTTATCACGGATGCTATCAAACAAGATCCAGGATGGCTCAATGGCAATTACGTTGAGCAACCTAAAAGTCTCAAACTAATCACAACTTATTTTTCAATAGCGACAAGTGGCGGTACCCTAGGACTTCAAGATAAGGGACCAAGCTCGGACAAAGCTGACGCTTACGTTGATCAGTTGTTGGAGCAACCCATGAAGGACGATGCAAATGATTTGATCTATCAGTGGTCTTCTTCAAAGGATTTCGATCCAAGTCAGAACTTACAGATGATCCAAGCTCCAGTTTTAGCCATTAACGCTCAAGACGATGAAAGAAATCCTGCACAGCTAGGGTTTATGAATCAGGCTGGCATGCAAATTAAGCAATTTAATTTGTTTTTGATTCCTGAGAGCAAGTTGACCTCTGGTCACGGAACCACCTCTCAAGCCAAGTGGATTACTCAAGCTTTGGATGAGTGGCTAAAAAAACTCTGAACAGGGTTTGAAAAAAGAAGTGATCTCAGTTGTCCATTTTTAAATGGGCTTGATTGACTAATTTTTCAAATTTTGCAGCCTCAGTGCTCACGTATGCAGCGAATTCTTCTGGTGTGTTGCTGGGTACGGATAGATTATCGTTGTCCATTTGAGTTTTGACTTCAGCAGAGGCCAAAATTGCATTGACTTCTTTGTTCATGCTTTGAATGGCCAATTTGGGCGTTCCAATTGGAGCAAAGAGTCCACCCCACAATGAGTAATTAAAACCAGCAATAGCTGTCTCTGAAATTGTAGGAACGTTTGGAAGAGAGTTCATGCGATGAGGGGTTGTCACCGCAAGCGCTTTTAATTTGCCGCCTTTAATTTGTGGCATGGCAGCTGAGGCACTGCTAAAAAACATATCTAGCCGTTGCGACATCAGGTCAGCCATCAAAGGACCAACACCTTTGTATGGGATATGTACCATATCTGTTTTGATACCTAAACTAAGGGCTGTTGCAGCCAAGTGGCCAGGAGTTCCTGCACCAACACTCGCAAAACTCAATTGACCTGGCTTACTTTTTGCCGCGTCGATCAAATCCGTGATTTTTGAATAAGGTGAATCAGCTGCCACTAAACACACCAAAGGTGCATTGCCAATTAAGACAACAGGTGCAAAGTCCTTTACAGGATCAAATCCCATGTCCTTCATCATGGCTCGGTTTACAACGATTTCACCCGTTTGCCCTAAGAAAAAAGTGTATCCATCAGGCTTAGCCTTGACAGCTATTCTTGTTCCAACTACGCCAGATACACCTGGCCGATTATCTACAACCACTGATTGCTTGTAGATCTGGGATAGGCGATCAGAAACAATCCGAGCGAAAGCGTCTCCTTGACCTCCGGGTGCATAAGCGACAATGATCGTGATAGGCTTACTGGGCCATTCTGGTTCTGCTGCTTGGACAGATACAAAAACCATTGTTCCAAATAAAAGAACGGTGGTTTTTAATTGTTTGAGTAAACTAATCATCGTTTTTTATACAAGAGGTTCAATTGGCAAAGCATTATGGATGGTTCATGATACATCAAGCTGACCGAACCCCCCTCCTCCAGGAGTATGAATCTCTATGATGTCCCCTTCATTGACGTGTATCTGATCATTGTGGTTTAAGGACTCACGCTCACCATTTGCTCGAACAATCCAATTTTCTCCAGGTGCGCCATGCTGTCCTCCACTCATTCCAAATGCAGGGAAAATTCGTCCATTTGAAAGAATTGACAACGTCATTTCCTCTAAAAATCTAATTTTTCGAACTCCGCCATCTCCTCCTGAGTATTTCCCAATTCCACCTGAATTAGGCCGAACAGCAAAAGACTCCAAAATCACAGGAAATCTTTTTTCCAACACCTCTGGATCGGTCAATCGTGAATTGGTCATGTGCGTTTGAACCATACTTGTTCCATTGAATCCACCATAGTTTTGACCAATTTGGTCAAAATAACCGCCAGCACCACTTCCTCCTGCGATGGTTTCATAGTATTGATGCTTTGAATTTCCAAAGGTTAGGTTGTTCATGGTTGGTTGCGAACTTGCCATGACCCCAAATGCTCCAAAAAGAGCGTTTGTGATACACATGGATGTCTCTACATTACCTGCTACAACTGCCGCTCCTGAACTTGGATTGAGCATTGATCCTTTGGGAACAATTATGCTGACATTTTCTAAACATCCAGCATTCAATGGAATTTCATCATCAATCATTGATCGGAGAACATACAAAACTGCGGCAACCGTTACTGCTTTCGGGGCATTGAAGTTATTGGGTAGTTGATCAGAGGTTCCTGAAAAATCAATCTCGGCTGATTGTTTGTCTGGTTTTACGTTAACAGATACAACAATTTTTGCTCCGTTATCCAAATTCAACGTATAGGATCCATTTCGAAGCTTTCTAAATAATTTTGAAACTGCACTTCTTGCATGGTCTTGAACAAACTGCATGTAGGCCTCGACAGTTTTGAATCCGTACTGCTCAATGCTTTTTTTAAGTTCTTGAATCCCTTTTTCGTTTGCAGCTATTTGGGCCCTCAAGTCAGACATGTTTTGTTGCGGATTGCGACATGGATAAGTTGCATCACTGAAAATATGCAACATAGCCTCTTCCTGATAGATGCCTTTATCAACCAATTTGAAATTGGTGATCATCACGCCCTCTTCTTCAATACTTTTTGAGAAAGCAGGCATAGAGCCGGGCGTAATGCCGCCAACATCGGCATGATGCCCCCTGGAGCCTACGTATAAAAAGGGCAGCGTCTCAGAATACTCCTTGATGAAGCAAGGTGTGATGACTGTTATATCGGGTAAGTGAGTACCGCCGTGATAAGGATCGTTTAATACAAACACATCACCATCACGCATGGTATGTGAATTTGCTTCAATTACGGACTTAACACTTTCCCCCATTGAGCCCAAGTGCACTGGCATGTGGGGAGCATTTGCAATAAGCTTTCCTTTACCATCGAAAATGGCACAACTGAAGTCAAGCCTCTCTTTGATATTTACAGAATGAGCAGTGTTTTGCAATCTCAATCCCATTTGCTCCGCAATGTTCATGAAAAGATTGTTGAAAATCTCTAGTCGAATTGGATCAGATTTCAAGACCTCGATGTTCTTTGATTTTTTGGGTTCATCGCGAGTCAAAATAATATGTTTCAATGAATTGACCATAGCACACCATCCAGGTTCTACAACAATGGTGGAGTAATGTTCGGTAATGAGAAGTGGTCCTTGGATAACATCACCTGGCAATAGATTTTCTCTCTCAATCAATGGTGTTTCTTGCCAACAGCCATCTGTATAAATTTTCACTTTGACTGCAATGTCGCTTGAAGGAATCTCTCTTTTTACGGTTTGAGATGCCTCACGCACCACTTCATTTAGAGAATTGCCTTCGATTAAGCCCTCCATGTTGATGGATTCAATTACCAAAGGTTTTTCCTTCATCAAGAATGAAAATCTTTTTAAATAAGCATCCTCAAAGCTCTTTTTTATGTTTTCTAGATCTGTGAATTTAACTTCAAGACTGGTATCACTTCCTGAATATTTAATCTTGAGGTGAACTTTGTATTGAACTGTTTCGTCTTCGTTGGTCAATAATTTAACTTCAGAATCGATCAATTTTCGCAATTCTTCAGAAGTAGACTTGGCAAGCTCTAAACTATTTAACGACAAGGGCAATTCAAGTGTTCTCTCTTTAATGATGCTTTGATCAGCCAACCCCATGCCATAAGCACTTAAAAGCCCAGCAAAGGGATGAATCATGACTCGTTTCATACCCAATGCATTGGCAACCAGACAAGCATGCTGCCCTCCAGCACCTCCAAAGCATTGCAAGGTGTATTTGTTGATGTCATAACCTTTTGCAACTGAGATTTTTTTAATCGCATTGGCCATCTGTTCAACTGCAATGGCTACAAAGCCCTCAGCAACTTGCTCTGGTGTCTGATTGCACAATCTTGAAAAATCTCTAAAGCCTTCTATGACAGGTGTTATGCTCAAAGGCTCTTGTGCACTTTCGCCAAAAACTTTCGGAAAGTAATCTCTTTGAATTTTCCCTAAAAGTAAATTTGCATCCGTCAATGTCAAAGGTCCCCCCTTGCCATAGGATGCCGGACCTGGGTGTGCTCCTGCACTTTGTGGTCCAACTTTGAATGAATTGCCATCAAAGCCAAGTACAGAACCTCCACCCGACGCAACTGTATGTATGCTCATCATGGGTGCTCGGATCCGAACACCGGCAACTTGAGTCTCGTAATCACGCTCAAATTCACCTGCGAAATGGCTGACGTCGGTTGAAGTGCCTCCCATATCAAAACCAATGACATGCGACTCACCAGCCGTTTTTGCAGTTCTAGACATACCCACGATTCCCCCAGCGGGACCGGAGAGAATTGCATCTTTACCCGCAAATAAATCTGCTTGCGTTAACCCACCGGAGGATTGCATGAACAACAACTTCACATTGGGCATTTGTTTTCTGACACCATCAACATATTGATTCAAAACTGGAGTCAGATAAGCATCAACAACCGTGGTGTCACCGCGACTGATTAATTTGATCAAGGGCGCAACTTGATGGCTCAAACTGATTTGTTCAAACCCGATCTTCTTTGCCAGCTCATATGCTAAAAGTTCATTTGACGGGTATTCATAGGCATGCATGAAAACAATTGCTAGGCTCTTAATACCAAGTGCTTTAATTTCGGAAAGCCTCTCAAGTAAGTCCTGCTCACCCAGTGGGGTTATGACACTTCCATTTGAGTCAATACGTTCCTGCGCTTCCACTACTGTTTCATACAAGAGCTCTGGCAAGATAATATGGCGCTCGAAGATTTTGGGTCTATTTTGGTAAGCGATTCGCAATGCATCCCTGAAACCTTTGGTGATTAAAAGTGCTGTGCGTTGTCCTTTCCTCTCCAAAAGTGCGTTGGTGGCAACAGTGGTTCCCATTTTTACGCACTCTACCAGGGAGCTTTCGATTGGAGCATTTGCTGGCAAATGCAATATTTCTCTTATTCCTTGAAGAGTTGCATCCTCATAATGCCCTGGGTTAAGAGAAAGTAGCTTCTTTGTGATCAATTCACCATTTGGAGACCGTCCTATGATGTCGGTAAATGTTCCGCCTCGATCTACCCAAAATTGCCATTTGTTAATGTTTTCGGGTTCTTTTTGCGAGTTCATGTTTAAGTCAAATAAAAGAGAAGATCTAGACCAAAAAAATCAAAAAAGTTGAAATATTAGCTTATCATTTAAACACACTGCTTGGGTGAGTTCTGCACTCAAGAGCTTTAATTTTTATTGATGTTGGTTCTTAAATGAGGAGTTTCGGCATGAGCATTATTTTCCGTTTCATTTCTTTTTTAATCGCCCTATTCTTTTGTACAGGATCTTTTGCTCAAATCAAATGGGATCTGCCTTGTGCCTATCCCGCAACCAATTTCCATACTGAAAACTTGGTTCAATTTGCACAAGATGTTGAAAAAGCCACGGGTGGCAAATTGATCATCAATGTTCATGCCAACGCTTCATTATTTAAAGCCAATGAAATCAAGCGTGCTGTTCAAAGCGGACAAGCTCAAGTGGGTGAAATTTTGCTGGTTAATTTTGAGAATGAAAATCCAATGTACGGCATTGATGGCATGCCCTTTTTGGCAACTAGCTATGCACAATCCAAAAAATTGGCCAATGTACAAAAACCATTTTTAGAAAAATTACTTCAAACACAAGGTTTGAAATTGCTCTATACCGTGGCTTGGCCACCTCAAGGTATTTATGTCAATAAAGAAATTAACTCTGTATCTGATATGAAGGGGCTTAAATGGAGAGCTTACAGCCCTGCTACAGGAAAAATTGCGGAATTGATCAACGCTCAACCTGTCACCATTCAAGCTGCTGAACTCTCTCAAGCCTTAGCGACAGGCGTAGTCAATAGCTACATCAGTTCGGGTTCAACTGGTTACGACACAAAAACATATGAAAGCGTAAAGTACTTCTACGACACCCAAGCATGGTTACCCAAAAACGCCATCATTGTTAACCAAAAGGCTTTTGAATCTCTAGATAAATCCTCACAAGATGCCGTTTTAAAAGCAGCGGCTGAAGCAGAGAATAGAGGATGGGCTTTGAGCCAAGAGAAGAATGACTGGTACTTGAAAGCTTTGGCAGAGAAAGGCATGAAAATCATGAAACCGTCTGCACAATTGATGTCAGATCTCAAGCAAGTTGGATTGGTCATGCTCTCCGATTGGGAGAAAAAAGCTGGTGAAGATGGCACAGCTTTGATCGCGAATTTCAACAAGAAGTAAATCCGGGATCTAATAGCAATGCGACGTTTTTTAGATCGACTATACATATACAGTGGCGCCCTCGGTGCCACTTTCATCGCTCTCATTGCAATACTCATGGTTGGTCAAAGCGTGTTGAGGGAATTTGGGGTCAGAACCGGAGCTGTCAATGATGTTGTTTCCTGGTTTTGTGCTGCTGCTTCGTTCTTTGCGATGCCTCACGCTTTTAAACATGGAGACTTTGTTCGCGTCACCCTCATTTTGGAAAAGTTAAATCCTAGAGTGAAGCGATATTTTGAGTTGTTTTGTCTCTCTATTGCTTGTGTTAGCGTGGCTTACCTTGCATTTTGGGCCAACAAATTCACTTATGAAAGCTATCTTTACGATGAAAAAGCTCAGGGACTATTGCCAATATCAATTTGGATTCCTCAAGCTAGCTTTGCTTTGGGATCCATATTGTTATTGATTGCAATGATTGATGAGTTCTTCATTGTTCTACTTGGAAACACCCCATCTTATGTGATCGCGGTTGAAGAGCGCCATGCTGCTGGTGATTTTTCATCAGACGTCTAAGGAGAAATTTTGGATACTTTGGCCATTGGAGCGTTGCTCTTATTTTTAATGTTTCTCCTCTTGAGCGGCGGTGTCTGGATCGCCATGACACTCGCAATTTGCGGCTGGGTCGGGCAAGCTTTTTTTACCTCAACTTCTCCTGGAAATAATCTTTTTTCTTCCTTTTGGGAAAGCAATTCGAGTTGGGAACTTGCTGCACTACCCTTATTCATTTGGATGGGGGAAATACTCTTTCGATCTAAACTCTCTGAGGAAATGTTTGAAGGCCTATCTCCTTGGCTGAACCGTATTCCTGGAAGACTCATGCACACGACCATATTGGGTTGTGGCATTTTTGGTTCTGTATCAGGCTCTTCAGCTGCAACTTGCGCAACAATCAGTAAAGTGGCCCTACCAGAGCTTTTAAAGCGTGGTTACGATGAGAAGATGATATTGGGTTCTTTGGCTACTGCAGGAACCCTCGGTATCTTAATTCCTCCCTCCATCACAATGGTCGTATATGCTGTAGCTGCAGATGCATCTATTATTCGAATATTTTTAGCAGGATTTTTACCTGGTTTTTTATTGATGGGCCTTTTTTCTGGTTACATCATGTGGTGGAGTTTGAAACATCCTGATTTGGTTCCAGCCAAGGATGCGCCAACCACATTCATGGAAAAAATTAAAAAAAGCGAAAAATTAATTCCATGCAGCGTGCTTATTTTGTTCATCGTTTGGGTTCTGATTGCTGGCTATGCCACTGCAACTGAATGTGCGGCCTACGGTGTGTTGGGCTCACTAGGTTTGGCTTATTGGAGCAAATCATTGACATGGCAAACTTTCAAGGATGGACTGATGGGAACCATGCGCACGAGTAGCATGATCATGTTCATTTTGGCTGGAGCTGCTTTCTTGACCAAAACCATGGCTTTCACTGGAATACCAAGGGAATTGGCTGAATGGGTTGATCACATGCACCTATCTCCATATGCCTTGATTGCTGTACTGACATTCGTCTATATCATCTTAGGTACAGCACTAGATGGCATCAGCATGATTGTTTTAACCAGCGCTGTCGTACTTCCAATGATTCAAAAGGCAGGGTTTGACTTGATTTGGTTTGGTATTTTCATAGTTTTGTTGGTCGAAATTGCTGAAGTTACCCCTCCAGTCGGATTCAATCTTTTTGTACTACAAAATATGACTGGCAAGGACTCAAATACCATTGCCAAGGCTGCCATACCGTTTTTTATTTGCGTTGTGGTTTGTATCGTCTTGATTACTGCATTCCCTCAAATTGTGACCATCGTTCCCGATGTTTTGATGGGCAAGGCTTGAGTTTTACGATCTAGGTTGAGTATGGTGATTGAATAAAACTCAAACTAGATACTTTTTGAAGTGTGCAATGGTTCTTTCCCAAGAAAGTTTTGCAGCTTGCTCGTCGTAACGAGGGGTTGAGTTGTTGTGGAAACCATGTTGAGTTTTAGCGTAAGTGAACTTTTGGTAGTCGATGTTGTTACTCTTTAGCTCTTTCTCGTAATTTGGCCACATGGGATTCATGTTGTTGTCTTTTTCAGCATAATGAATGAGCATGTGTGCTTTGATGTTTGAGACTCTGCCCAGATCAGGAGCGGCGCCATAATATGGTGCTGCGGCAACCAGGTTTGTCCCCATTTCTGTTGCTAAAAAGTTTGTTGTACTTCCTCCCCAGCAAAAACCTGTAACTCCGAGTTTCCCGTTTGACAAGCCATGTGATCTTAGAAATTGAGCACTGTTGAGCATATCGATTCTGAGTTTCACACCATCTAGACGACTTTGAAGTTCTCTTCCATCGTCGTCGTTTCCCGGATAGCCTCCAAGAGGAAACAATCCATCTGGCGCCAAAGCCATAAAGCCTTCAACTGCAACACGCCTTGCAACGTCTTCAACATAGGGATTGAGCCCTCTGTTTTCATGGATGACCAGCACCACTGGGAAAGGTCCACTCCCCTGAGGTTGGACCAAATAGCCACGCATTTGAGAGCCGTTACCGCCAGGTGAGTCATAGGTCACGTACTTGGCTTTAATTCGATCATCGGTGAAAGAAATGGTCTGTGCTTTTGCGTAATCTGGCATTAAAGCTTGCGCCATGATCAGACCAGAAGCGGCTACACACGATGATCTTGATAGAAAATCTCTTCGACTCATTCCTCCGTGACAGTAAACGTCATAAAGTTCAAAGACTTGCGGATCAATCTCCAAATCGACTGATTGTGATTTCGATTTCATGGCTTGGCGTTCTCAATTCTCAAGGATGACGTTTTCGCAATTCGAATTTTTGTATTTTCCCTGTAGAAGTTTTGGGTATGGTTTCAAAACGAATTTCTCTAGGAACTTTGTAATTTGCGAGTAGGGTCTTACAGTGATCAATCAACTCTTGAGCAGTCACTGAGGAGCAGTCCTTCAATTCCACATAGGCCAATGGGGTTTCCCCCCACTTTTCATCGCTTTTGGCAACTACAGCGCAAGTCATCACGTGTGAGTGTCTGTAGAGTGCATCTTCAACTTCGAGAGAACTGATGTTTTCTCCTCCAGAGATGATGATATCTTTGCTTCGATCTTTGATTTTCAGATAAGTATCGCTATCCTTCACGGCCAAATCACCGGTATGGAACCAACCCCCTTCAAATGCTTTTTCAGTGGCCTGAGGGTTCTTTAAATAGCCCTTCATTACAATGTTACCTCTAAACATGATCTCCCCCATGGTGTCTCCATCCGCTGGTAAAGCCTCCATGTTCTCGGGATTGAGTAAAGTCATTCCCTCTTGCATGCTGTAGCGTACACCTTGTCGTGCATTCAAGCGTGTTTGTTCTGATAAAGAGGCATGAGCCCAGTCGGGTTTCTTCACTGCAACAGCAGCTGGACCGTAAACTTCTGTAAGGCCATAAACGTGCAAGATATCAAAGCCGATTTTTGACATGCCCTCGATCATGGCAGCCGGAGGTGCAGCACCTGCCACCATGGCTTTCACTGGATGATCAATTCCAGCTCTCATGTGCTCAGGGGCTGCAATTAAAATATTATGAACAATGGGAGCAGCGCAGTAATGATCTACTTTGTGTTTCCTAATGGCATCGAAGATCAGTTGAGGATCAATTTTTCGCAAGCAAACATGTGTTCCCCCAAGCATCGCTATCGTCCAAGGGAAACACCACCCATTGCAATGGAACATGGGTAAAGTCCAGAGGTAAATGGGAAACTGTGGCATGCTCCAAGTGGTTGCATGGCAAATTGAATTCAAATATGCACCTCTGTGGTGCGTCACCACACCTTTTGGGTCGCCAGTAGTTCCTGAGGTGTAACTGACTGCAATTGCATCCCACTCGTCTTGAGGGCCAGGAAGATGGCCCATGGGTTCATGCGCCGATAACAATGACTCGTACTCGTGAGTCCCGATCCTCTTTCCCTGTCCTTCGTACTCTGAATCACAAACGTCAATCACGATCGGTTGACGATTGAATTTCTCCTTCAAAATCTGCAGGGCCTCTGAAATAGTTTTGGAGAATTCCAAATCGGTCAGCAAAACTTCCACTTCGCAATGGTTGAGTTGCCAAGCAATCAAGGCCGCGTCCAGTCGAGTGTTTAAAGTATTGAGAACAGCATTGATACCAGGCACTGCATAGTGCGCCTCCAACATCTCAGGAGTATTAGAGAGCATAGCGCTTACGGTACTGCCTCTTTTTACACCAAGGTGAGCCAATGCACTGGCTAGGCGGGCTGAACGCTCTCGGACCTGTGACCATGTATAAGTTCTGGAGCCATGAATGACTGCCGTTTGATCAGCAAAAACCTCTGCACTGCGCTCTACAAAACTAATGGGCGACAATGGAACAAAATTGGCTGGATTTTTGTTTAAATGATCATCAAAAATAGAGCTCATGGCTTTAAATTCCCTCTTTCATTGGACTTTTCTGAAGTCAAGTCTGCCATATAGTAGAAATAATTCCAATCCGCAGTGACACTGATATCAACATTCTTTGAGCTTGATCAAAGTCATGAAAACCAATTTGAGAATATCAAAACATACTAGGGTATTTATTATGTACAAACCATTGAAATTAGAATAAGTTAACTGTTTGATTTTATTGACCTTTTTATGAGGAGAAGTCTCTTGAAAAATGCACAAAGTGCCTATCAACTGATCACATACATCGTTGACAAAATACCCAAAGCAGGTGTGGTCGTGGACGATCAGGTCTTTGAAGCGAGTAAGTTACTTGAAAATTCGCAGTTGAGTTCTGTCATGACAATCATGCAAGATTGGAGCAAAAATCATAAGTTATTGGCTCAAAAGGCCAAGGCTATTCGCACCAAGGAGATCAAACCTAAAGGTATTGCGTTTAAGAGTTGCAAATTGGCAGCTCCCTTGCTCTATCCCGGGGATATTTATTGTGCTGGGGCCAATTACACAGATCACATGCTGGAGATGTCGGTAGTAACTGGACAACCGTTGGGTCCCAACATGAAGGAATTGGGTGAAATGCCTTGGCATTTTTTGAAATCTTCTAGATCCAGTATTGTTGGACCCAATGCCAAAGTGCCATTGCCACATTACTCAAAAATGGTGGATTGGGAAATTGAATTAGCCGCTGTCATTGGTAAAGCATGTCACAGAGTAAGCGCCAAAGATGCAATGAAATACGTCGCTGGATATACCATTGCCAACGATCTGTCAGCAAGAGATGCAATGCGCAGACCCAAAAATCC
>Ga0164296_1001861_pt1 | contig 21733 bp, 16 predicted proteins | sample GEODES057metaG_FD_113533 | JGI IMG/M metagenome (GOLD analysis project Ga0164296, IMG submission 113533) | Dystrophic lake water microbial communities from Trout Bog Lake, Wisconsin, USA - GEODES057 metaG | ecosystem: Environmental > Aquatic > Freshwater > Lake | place: USA: Trout Bog Lake...
CAACGGCAGCGCGGTAAGGAAGGCGCACAAATCCTCCACATCCGCCGGGCGCACCAGCACCTCGGCCGGCCCGCCGACGCGGAACCAGGTGGTCGGGCCCAGCGCAGCATCCGCCTGCACCCGGCCACGCAACGGCGGCAGACTGTCCAACAGATGCGGATGGGCTTGGGCGGTCATCATCTCAGGCCATTCCGGCCGGCGCGCTCGCCCTGCAAGGCCGCCAACTGCGCCGGCAGCGCATGCGCCCAGCTGGTGATATTGCCCGCCCCGAGGCACACCACCAGATCGCCCGGCTTGGCGATCGCGCTGACCATTTCCGCCAGATGCTCCGGGCCAGGCAACGGGACCACGCTGCGATGGCCGCTCGCCCGCAGCCCCTCCACCAGCGCATCTCGGTTCACCCCTTCGATCGGCGTCTCCCCGGCGGCATAAACATCGGCCACAATCACCGTGCCAGCTTCGTTCATGCAGGTGCAAAACTCGGAGAACAGCGACTGCAATCGCGTGTAGCGATGCGGCTGTACCACGGCGATCACGTTGTTCGCCCCGGTCTGCCGGGCCGCTTTCAATACCGCGGCGATTTCCACCGGATGATGGCCGTAATCGTCGATCACCACGATACCGCCAGCATCCCCGGCACGCGTAAAGCGCCGTTTCACGCCACGGAAGTTCAGAAACGCCATTTTGATGCTTTCGGCATCGATATCCATTTCCAGCGCGATCGCAATCGCCGCTAGCGCGTTCTGCACATTGTGCTGGCCCACCATCGGCAGCCGGAAAGGCCCCAATTGCCGCGTCCGCCCGCGCGCCCGGTCGGCCACGCTGACATGGAAGGTGGAGCCGTTGGTATCCGCGTTCAGCCGCTCGCCGCGCACATCGGCCTGCGGCGAGAAACCGTAGGTGATAATCCGCCGATCAGACAGGCGCGGAATCATCTGCTGCACGGCGGGATGGTCGATACACAGCACCGCAAAGCCATAAAACGGCACGTTCTGCACAAACTGCTCGAAGCCGCCGAGCATCGCCTCCGCCGTGCCCCAATGGTCCAGATGTTCGGGGTCCATATTGGTCACCACCGCCACCGTCGCCGGCAGACGCAGGAAGCTGCCGTCGCTCTCGTCGGCCTCCACCACCATCCACTCGCCTTCGCCCAGGCGGGTGTTGCTGCCATAGGCCTCGATGATGCCGCCATTGATCACCGTCGGATCAAGCTTGGCCGCCTCCAGCACCGCCGCGACCATCGAGGTTGTGGTCGTCTTGCCGTGGCTGCCGCCCACCGCGATCGACCAACGCAGCCGCATCAGCTCGGCCAGCATTTCCGCCCGCCGCACCACCGGGATCAACCGCTCGCGCGCCGCGCGCACTTCGGGGTTGGCGGATTTCACCGCCGTCGAGGTCACCACCACCTGCGCGTCGCCCAGATTGGCGGCATCGTGGCCGATGGCGACATGAATGCCGGAGGCCCGCAGCCGCTGCACATTCGCGCCCTCGGCGATGTCGCTGCCCTGCACGATGTAGCCGAGATTGTGCAGCACCTCGGCAATCCCGGACATGCCGATACCGCCAATACCGACGAAATGAATGGCACCAATCGTGCGCGGCATCGCTCTCATAGTCTGGTCTCCTGATGGGTATGGCGCTGGACCAGATCGGCGAGGCGCGCGGCTGCGTCGGCGGTGGCAACGATGCGGGTGGCGGCGGCGGCGTCAGCCAGCAACGCCGGATGGGCAAACAAATCGGTCAGTCGCGCCGCAAGCGCCTCGGCGGTAAAAGCGGGCTGCGGCAGCATCCAGGCCGCACCGGCATCGCACAGAGATTTGGCGTTGGCGGTCTGATGGTCATCAATCGCGGACGGCAGCGGCACCAGCAGCCCCGGCCGCCCCGCCACCGCCAACTCCGCCACCGTGGATGCCCCGGCGCGGGTAATCACCAGATGCGCCGTCGCCAGCAATCCGGCCACATCGGTGAAAAACGGGCTCAACGTCGCCGTCACACCGCAAGCGGCATAGGCGGCGCGCACCCGCTCCAAATCCTCGGTCCGGCATTGCTGGGTCACCGCCAACCGGGCGCGGTCGGCCGGCGGCAGCAGCGCCAAGGCCGCCGGCACCACATCGCTGAACACCCGCGCGCCGAGCGAGCCGCCCAGCACCAGCACATGCAGCCGATCCTGCGGCAGCACGTAAGCGCCACCGGCCAAAGCCGCCACGGCCGGGCGCACCGGATTGCCGGTCACCTCAGTCGCCATCCCGACCGGAACCCCCGCCGTCGCAGCATGGCTCAGCGCCAACCTGTCGGCTCGGCGGGACAAAAACCGGTTCGCCCGCCCCAGCACCGCATTCTGCTCATGCAGCACAATCGCCGGACGCGGACGCAGCAGGGACGCCCCAAGCACCGGCGCCACGCTGGGATAGCCGCCAAACGCCACCACCACCGAGGGGTGCAGTCGGGCCAAAATCCGCCGCGCCTGCCAGGTGCCCAACGCCAACGCCACTCCGGCTCGCACCGCCTTCACCGCGCCGCGCCCGGCAATGCCCGCGCCGCGCAGCACAAACCGCTCGCAATTGGCGAAAACCGGGGAGTTCAGTCCGCCAGAGCGCGAATCGGTCATCAGCACCACCCGCTCGCCCCGGCGCAGCAATTCGGCCGCCAGCGCCTCGGCGGGGAAAAAATGGCCGCCAGTGCCGCCTGCGGCCACCACGATCGGACGTGCCTGCGGGCCTCTCATGCCAATTCGCCCACGGTGCGGCGGCGGGTCAGCGCCAGCAGCATGCCAATTCCCAGCGCCACCGCCAGCGCCGACGACCCGCCATAGGAAATAAACGGCAGCGTCATCCCCTTGGTCGGGATCAGCCCGAGGGTGGAGGCCATGTTGACGAACGCCTGCAAGCCGAACCCGGCCGCCAACCCGGTCACTGCCAGCACCACAAACAACTCGCGCTCCTGCAACTGCTTCAGCAACGCCCGCAGCACGATGAAACCGAACACCAGCAGAATGAACAGGCAGATCAACAAGCCGTATTCTTCGCCCGCCACCGCGTAGACAAAATCGGCATGGGCGTCGGGGATCATATCCTTCACCCGCCCCTCGCCGGCGCCACGGCCCAGCAGACCGCCGCTGCCAAACGCCTGCAAGGCGTGGTCAATCTGATAGGTATCGCCGGCGCCTTTCGGATGCAGGAACCGCTCCACCCGCTCATGAAAATGGCCGACAAAGGTGTAGGCCGCGAACCCGCCAGCCACCATCATACCGAACAGCCCGCCGACCACGACGAGGTTCAACCCGTTGACGAACAACTGCACCAGGAACACCCCAAGCAGCACCGCCATCATGCCCATATCCGGCTGGGACTTCAGCAACAACGCGATCACTGCCATAATGGCACAGGCCACCGCCGGCCAGGCCATCCGCCGCAGCCGGTCGGTCTCCCGCTTGCCCTCGGAAAACAGCCACGCCGCCACCACGGCAAAGCACGGCTTGAGAAACTCACTCGGTTGCAGCGACAGCCCGGGCAGGCTCACCCAGCGCCGTGCACCCTTGATCTCCATGCCGGATATCAGCGTCATCAAGGTCAGCAGCACCGCCAACGTGCAGCCGGCCAGCGCCAGCATCCGCACCCCACGCGGCGACAGCAGGCTCACCCCCACCACCACCACGGCGGCGAGCAGGAGAAACACCACCTGCTTGAAAATGAACATGTCGCGCGAGACATGGATGCGCTCGGCCACCGCCGGGCTCGCCGCCAGCATCATCACATAGCCGGTGCCGATCAGCACCGCGACGCCGATCAGCGTCAGCCGATCCACCGTCCACCACCAGCGGCCCAGCAGCGAGGTATCAGCGCGCGAAAAACCGCTCATTGTCCGCCCTCCCGCTGCGCGATAGCGCGCACCTGATCGCGGAAATGGTCGCCGCGCTGGTCGAAGCCGGTAAACTGGTCCCAACTCGCGCAGGCCGGGGATAGCAGCACCACCGGCGCCAATCCGGCGCGCGCTTCCGCCCAAGCCTGTTCGGTCGCCACGTCCAGCGTGCCCACAATCCGGTGCGGCACCGCATGCGCGGCGAGTGTGGCGGCGAAAACGGGCGCGTCGCGGCCGATCAGCAGTACCAGCGCCAAACGCGGGAAATACCCGGCCAGCGACTCAATGCCGCCTTCCTTCGCCATCCCGCCAGCAATCAGGATCATCCGGTCATAACATTCCAGCGCCCGGGCGGTGCTGTCGGCATTGGTCGCCTTGCTATCGTTGACGAAGCGCACACCGCGAATGCTGCCCACCATTTCCTGCCGATGCGGCAGGCCGGGATAGGTCATCAAGCCGTGCATGATCTCGCTCCGGCTCAGCCCGATATGCGCCGCCATCGCGCTCGCCGCCGCCGCGTTTTGTGCGTTATGGCTTCCTGGCAAAGCCTGTGCCGCCGCTAAATCGGCGATCACGCCGGCCGCATCGCGCAGCACGCTGCCATCCGCCCACACATCCGCCACCCCGCTGCCAGATACCGTCAGCACATCCGCCGGCGCAGCCCGCAAGTCCGCCGCCATCGCTCGCGACAGCGCGTCCTCCACCCCGACCACCGCAAGGTCGCCCGCCACCTGCCGGTCAAAGATCGCCCGCTTGGCCCGCGCATAGCCGGCCATATCGCCATGACGATCCAGATGATCGGGGCTGAGGTTGAGCATGCAGGCTTCACTAAACCGAAGCGAAGTGATTCGCTCCAACATGTAAGACGACATCTCGATCACGTACACGCCGTCATCACCGAGCAAGGGCAACGCCAGCGAGGCCGTGCCCAAATTGCCCCCCGCCGCCACCGGCCGCCCCGCCATTTCGAGCATATGCGCCAGCAACGCCGTGGTGGTGGATTTGCCATTGGTGCCGGTCACGCCGGCAAACCGCGCCTGGGAGCCGGCGGCGCGCACGGCGCGATACAGCAACTCCACATCGGACAAAATCGGCACCCCGGCGGCGCGCGCCGCCACCGCAATCGGGTGCGGCTTCGGCAGCGTATGCGGTATCCCAGGCGACAGCACCAGCGCCGTCAGCCCAGCAAAATCCGGCATCCGCACATCCAGCCCGATCGCCGCCGCACGGGCGGCGGGATGATCGTCCCACACGGTGACCGCGGCGCCCATCGCGAGCAGCCGGCGCGCCACCGGCAGACCGTTCTTGCCCAAGCCGACGACAGCGAAACGCTGCCCAGCGAACAGGTTCGGGGGAAAGCTCATCGGATTTTCAACGTCGCCAAGCCGACCAGCGCCAAAATCACGGCGATGATCCAGAAGCGAATAACAATCGTCGGCTCTTCCCAGCCCTTCTTCTCAAAGTGGTGATGCAACGGCGCCATCAGAAACACCCGCCGTCCGGTGCGCTTGTACCAAAACACCTGGATCAGCGAGGACGCCAATTCCACCACGAACAGCCCACCAACCACGCCCAGCACAATCTCGTGCTTCACTGCGACCGATACCGCGCCCAAAGCGCCCCCGAGCGCCAAAGCCCCGGTATCGCCCATAAAAACCCGCGCCGGTGGGGCGTTGAACCACAAAAAGCCCAGCCCCGCCCCGATCAGCGCCGAGCAGAACACGCATAACTCGCCCACCCCCGGCACGAAATTCAGTTGCAGGTAATCGGCGAAAATATGGTTGCCGACCAGATACGCGATCAGCATGAACACCCCAGCGGCGATAATCGTTGGCACAATCGCCAGGCCGTCCAGCCCGTCGGTCAGGTTCACCGCGTTGGAAAATCCCAACATCACGGCAGCCCCAAACAGCGGGAAGAACATCCCCAGCGGGATCAGCACATCCTTGAAAATCGGCACCGTCACCCCGGTGCCCAGCGGCCCATGCGTCAGGTTAGCAATCGCCCACGATGCCACCAGTCCCAGCCCCAACTGCACGATCAACTTGCCACGCGCAGAGACGCCGGCATGGTTGGATTTGGAGAGTTTGATGTAATCATCAACAAACCCGAGCGCGCCGTAGCCCAGCGTCAGCGCCATCACCACCCAAACATACAGATTGCGCAAATCCACCCAGATCAGGGTGGACACCACCATGCTAGCCAAAATCAGCACCCCACCCATGGTCGGCGTGCCCTGCTTTTCCAGCACATGGCGCTCCGGCCCATCCGGGCGGATCGGCTGGCCGGAACCTTGCACGGATTTCAGCCAGCGGATCAGCGGCGCGCCGAACATCAAACTCAGCACCAGCGCCGTCAGGCATGCCGCACCGGACCGGAAGGTCAGATAGCGAAACAGGTTGAACGCCAAAGACTGGTCGGCGATCGGGCGGGTGAGAAGAAACAGCATTAGCGCACCCCGCTCTGCAATGGGTTCGGCGGTGCCATCGCATCCACCACAAGTTTCATCCGGCTGCCGAGGCTGCCCTTAACAAGCACCGCATCACCCGGCCGCAACGCCGCGGCCACCAATGGCGCGAGGCGCGCGGAGTCATCGGCGTAGCCACCCTGCATCGCCATCGGCAGGCGCTCAAACAGTGCCCGCATCAACGGTCCGCAGGCGAACACAACATCGGCATGCGCCATCGTCGCTGCCAGCAGCCCGAGATGTTCGTCCGGGCCACGCGCGCCGAGTTCCAGCATGTCCCCCAGCACCGCCACCCGCCGTGTCGCCGGCTGCAACGCCAGCACCGCCAGCGCCGCGTTCACCGAGGCGGCGGAGGCGTTGTAGCTTTCATCCAGCAGCAGCGCCTCACCACCCGGCACCGCGATAATGCGCCGCAAACCCCGCCCCGCCGCTGGGGCAAAGCCCTGCAACCCCGCGGCGGCGAGCGCCATGTCGGCGCCCAGCGCCTGCGCCGCCGCCAATGCCGCCACCGCATTCATCGCCATATGAGCACCCGGCGCGGCAATCCGCAGCGCCAGCGACGCATCGGCGATCCGCACCGCGATGTCAGAGCCATCGGCATCGCCGACCTGGCTCACCAAACGCGCCGCAACCTCGGCGCCGTCGCCAAACAACACCACCCGCGCGGTGCCAGCCTGGGCCAGCAGCCGGGGCAACAGCGGCGATGCGGCCGGCAGTACCGCTACCCCACCCGCCGGCAGCGCCTGTAGCAGCGATGCCTTTTCATCCGCAATCGCCTCGATGCTGCCGAGATAGCCGATATGGGTCGCTTCCACCGTGGTAATCACCGCCACATCCGGCCGCGCCATGCGTGCCAGCGGCAAGATCTCGCCGGCATGGTTCATGCCGATTTCCACCACGCAATAGGCGAAATTTTCCGGCAGCCGCGCCAGCGTCAACGGCACGCCCCAATGGTTATTGTGCGAGGCTTCCGCCGCCCAGGTTTTGCCGCAGGCCGACAGCGCCCGTTGCAACATGTTCTTCGTCGTGGTCTTACCGACGCTACCGGTGACTGCCGCCACCCGACCGCGAAAGCGCGCGCGGGCAAATACCCCCATCGCGTTCAGCGCCGCGAACGTATCCGCCACCTGCAACAACGGCGCATCATCGGCCACCCCATCGGGCAACGCATGCACCAACGCGCCCGCAGCCCCCTTCGCCAGCGCATCGGCAACAAAGCGATGCCCGTCGCCATTTTCGCCCACCAAGGCCACGAACAAATCGCCCGGCTTAACGCTACGGCTATCAATCGAGACGCCGCTGGCATGGAACGGCCGCCGCAGCAGCCCGCCGGTTGCCCGCACCAACTCCGCCGGGGACCATAGCACGCTCATGCCGCCACCAGCCGACGCACGGTCGCCACATCATCAAACGGCAGGGTTTCCCCGCCGATCTGCTGGCCTTGCTCATGCCCCTTACCCGCCACCACCAACACGTCACCGGGGGCAAGGTCGTTCATCCCCGCTGCAATCGCCGCCGCCCGGTCGCCGATCTCCACCCCCGCCGGGCAGCCCGCCAAAACGGCCGCGCGGATGGCGGCCGGGGCTTCACTACGCGGGTTGTCGTCGGTCACAATCACCCGATCGGCATGGGTCGCCGCAGCCGCCCCCATCAACGGGCGTTTCCCCGGATCACGATCGCCGCCGGCACCAATAATCACCACCAACCGCCCCGCCGCATGCGGTCGCAGCGCGGTCAGCAACCGCTCCAACGCATCCGGTGTGTGGGCGAAGTCTACATAAACTGCCGCGCCATTCGCCAGCGTCGCCGCCAGTTCCATCCGGCCACGCACACCGGCCAACTGTGCCAACAGATCAATGACATTCGCCACTCCCGTCGCCCGCGCCAGGCCGGCGGCAAGCAAGGCATTTTCCGCCTGAAACGCGCCAACCAGCGGCACCTCAACCACGCGCGCCACGCCATCAACCTGCAACGCCAAACGTTGCCCATGCGCCAACGGCGTGGCGGCCACCAGCCGCACCCGATCCCCCGCCGCCCCGACGAATTCCAGCCGCAAGCCGCGCGCCTTAGCGATGGCCAGCAGCGCCGCCCGGCTCTCGGCGTCCACGTTGCCGCTCGCCAACGCCGGCGCACCCTCGGGCAGCAAATCCCCAAACAATCGCAACTTGGCAGCACGATACGCTGCCATCGTGCCATGATAGTCCAGATGATCGCGCGTCAGATTGGTGAACGCCCCGGCGCAGAGTCTCATTCCGTCCAGCCGGAACTGATCCAACCCGTGCGACGACGCCTCTATGGCCACATCGGTCACGCCATCGCGCGCCAAAGCAGCCATGTCCGCCGCCAGGCTCACCGGATCAGGGGTTGTCAGCCCAACCCCACCCCGATGCCCCGGCGCGATCAAACCCAGCGTCCCCAAACTCGCCGCGCATCGCCCGGCTGCCGCCCAGAGCTGGCGGGTGAACTCCGCCGTGCTGGTCTTCCCGTTGGTGCCCGTCACCGCCACAATCCGCGCCGGCTGGGCGCCAGCCAGATCGGCCGCCAGCAGCGCCAATATCCGCCTTGGTTGCGGGTCCAGCAACAATGGCACCGCGATCCCGTCCGGCAACGTCGTCCCCGGCGCCGCCAACACGCCAACCGCCCCGCGTGCCACGGCATCGGCAATAAAGCCCCGCCCATCGGCCCGGCCGCCCGCCAACGCTACAAACAGCATGCCCGGCCGGATCGTACGGCTATCCGCGCTCACCCCAACCAAACCGGGCCAGCGGGCTTTCATTTCAGCGAGGCCGGATCGGTGCCCACCATCAGCGATAGGTGACATTTTCGCCCCCGACCGGGACAACCGCCTTCACCTCACGCCGCAACGGGGCCGGCGCCAGCACGGAGGGGGCCGTCAGCGCCGGCGGCTGAGCGCGCGGCGGCTGGGCAGGTAGTTGTTGCGGCGGCACTTGCTGCACCGATCGCGGCGGCGGCACACGCGGCGCGGCGGCGACCGGCGCCGGCACCGGGGCCACGCGCGGCATCGGCACGCCGGGTTTACCCGCCGCCACCGGCGGGGTGGCTGGCGCCGCACCGCGCGTCGGCTCCAGCGGAATATAGAGGGACGCCTGAATGGCGGCGGCATTTTCCGTGTCCGGCAGCATCCCCAGCATCGGCGCGGCGCGCGCAATCACCCGGCCAACCGCCGGCGCAATCACCCACCCCGCCGTCGCATACCCATGCGTGTTGGCGTTGGCATGCGCTTCATCGAGCATCATATAAACCGCGTAACGCGGCGCGTTCATCGGAAACACAGAGGTGAACGCCTGCACGTTCACGTGCTTCTTGTAGCCACCCGGCCCGGATTTCTCCGCAGTCCCGGTTTTACCGCCGACGTAATAGCCCGGCACCTCGGCTGCTTTGCCAAACCCGTCGGACACCACCAACCGCATCAACTTGCGCATGATGTCCGAGGTTGATTGCTGCATCACCCGCTCGCCCTGCACCGGCGGATCATCGTCATTGCGCGCCAGCAGTGTCGGGCGCACTTCCACTCCGCCATTGGCCACTGCGGACGTGCCGCGCACCACATGCAACGGCGTCACCGCAATGCCATGCCCGAAGGCGATGGTCATGGTGGCGATATCTTTCCAGTTGGCCGGGCTCGGTGCCATCGGCCGCCGCGTTTCCGGCAACTCGATCGGAATACGGCTCAGCATGCCAAGCTTCTGATGCCATTCCCGCTGCCGTTCCGCCCCCACCGTCAGCGCAATTTTCGCCGCACCGATATTGGACGAATAGGCAATGACCTCCGGCAGATACAACGGCCGGTGCTTGCCCTCGAAATCGTTAATCGTGAACCGACCAACATGGATCGCGCTCGACGCATCATAGACGTTCCAGATCTGCGCCACGCCGCTATCCAGCGCCATCGCCGCCGTTTGCAGCTTGAAGGTGCTACCCGGCTCATACAGTCCCAACGTCGCGCGATTAAAACGTTGCTCGTTACTGGCTTTGCCGAAATTGTTGTTATCAAAATCCGGCAGATTCACCATCGCAAGAACTTCGCCAGTGCGCACATCCATCATGATGCCGCAGCCACCCAACGCGGTGAAATCGGTTACCGCCTTGAACAACTCATCCCGCATCACCGCCTGCACGCGCAAATCAAGCGACAGTTTCAGCGGTTCAGGGTTATCGCGTAACCGTGTGTCGAAGAACTTCTCAATCCCCGCCACGCCTTTTCCATCAACGTCTACGCCACCGAGCACCTGCGCCGCCACCGTGCCGAGCGGATAGCGCCGGCGCTCGGAATGCTCGAAATCAATGCCCGGAATACCCAGCGCGTTAATCGCCAACACTTCGCGCTGGCTGATCCGCCGGGCGAGGTAGACGAACTGCTTGTCGTCCTTCGATAGCAGTTTCTTCAGCTCCACCGGATCGAGCTTCGGCAGCACGCTGCGCAACTTCACCACGATCTGATCGACGTCGTACAACACTTTCGGATTGGCGATCAGATCGGCAATCGGCAGCGACAGCGCCAACGGCTCGCCATTACGGTCGGTAATGGTGGCGCGCGGCGCTTTCAGGCCGAAATCCTGCGGGCTGATCGGCGCACTCACCCGCGACAACCCCGCCACATCGGTCGGCGGCGGCGGCTCGGGATGGCGCACAGCGGCCACCTGCTTCGGCTCCACCGGCAAAATCACCGTCGCCAACGTTAGCTTAACCACCACGGCGGCAAATAATGTCGCGAACCCACCGGCCACCACCACCAAACGCCCGCGTGAGGTTTCCAACGGATCGGTTTTTTTCGTCCGCACCGTTTCACGCTGCGGCACGGCGCCGGCGCGCGGCGCCCCAACCCGACGGGCCAGCCAAGACCCTTTCGGACGGATCTCGTCATCGCTCATCGCGCCGGTCCATCAAAATTCGGCACCGAGGATGGTGCCGGGCGCGACCGCGCCATGCCGAGCGCGGAGGTAAAGGCCGGGCGCGGCGCATCCGGCACCGAGCGCACGGCGCTCACCTGTTGCAATTGCGGGCGCTGCGCGGCTTGCGGCCCGGGTGGTGACATCGGGGCAGCCACCGCGACCGTATGCGTCGGCGGCGCCAAGGGTGTCGCGGCAATAGCCGTCGGTGCCGGGCGGACCGTCGCGGCAGGCGCGGGCGATTGCACCGGCGGCGCCGCAGGCCGCAGCGGCGTCGGTGCGGTGGCGAACACCGTCGGCTTCGCCGCCACCGGCGGCGCACTGGCAACCACCGGCGGTGGGGCCGGGCGCGGCGGCGGCGGAGCGGCCGCCGGCTTGGGCGCCGCCGCCACCACCGGAGCCGGGGTCACGACCACCGCCGGGGCCGGCGGCGGCACCGGCGGCAATTCGAACAACTCAGTTTCCGGCGGCTCGGGCGGCGGTTCCGCCGGCGCCAGTTCAATCGCCGGCAGTCGGCGCGAAATATCAGCCAAGGTCGTGAACTGCGTCGGCGCCGTGGGGCGCAACGCCAAATGCTTATCGGCCAGTTCCTGCAAGCGCGCCGGATCGTTCAGCATCTGATATTCGGCGCGCAAAATGCCAATGCGCCCCTTCACGTCATCCGCCGCCTTGAGCGTATGCGCGATATCGCGATCCAACATCTGCGCCTGATGCTTGCTCTGATACAGGTAGAGCATCGATCCTGCGGCAAACAGCCCACACAGCAAGGTAAAGGGACGGATCATGCCACCCCCCCTGACATCGGCAACCGCTCCAGCGTCCGCAACCGGGCGCTGCGGGCGCGCGGATTGGCGGCGCATTCGGCATCGCTTGGCTTCACGGCTTTGGCGCTCACCACCCGAAATCCCGCCACCTTGGCCGGCAGCAATCCACGCGGATCGTAACGCGACGGCGCCGGCAGCCGCCCACCTTCGGCCGTCATGAACGTCTTCACCAGCCGATCCTCCAGGCTGTGGAACGAAACCACAACCAACCGCCCGCCGGGCGCCAGCAAACGCGCCGCCTGCGCCAGGGCGCGCTCGATCTCACCCAATTCGTCATTCACCCGGATGCGCAGCGCCTGGAAGCTGCGGGTCGCCGGATGGTGGCCGGACCGGTCCGGCGGCAATACCGCGCGGATCACGCCGGCCAAACGGCCCGTGGTCGTAATCGGCGCCTCATTACGCGCCGCCACAATCGCCTTGGCGATCCGGCGCGAGGCGCGCTCTTCGCCCAAAGTGTAGAGCGTATCAGCCAACTCAGCTTCAGGCAGCGTGTTCACCAGATCGGCCGCCGTCACGCCGCTATGGTCCATCCGCATATCCAACGGCCCGTCAAAACGGAACGAAAACCCGCGCTCGGCCTGATCGAGCTGGAACGAGGACACACCCAGATCCAGCACCACGCCATCGAGTTGGCGAACGCCCCGCTCCTCCAACAAGCCCAGCATCTCGCCGAACCGGCCATGCAGCAGATGCAATCGGCCCGGGAATTCGCTGGCCAAGGCCGCGCCACGGGCAATGGCATCCGGATCGCGATCAATCGCCCACAACGTGCAGCCAGCCGCCTGCAAAATGCCGCGCGCATACCCACCGCCGCCGAACGTCCCGTCGAGGTAAATCCCGCCATCCCGCGGTGCCAGCGCCGTGAGCACTTCGGGCAGCAACACCGGGATATGGCCTCCAGCGTCGGTCATGGCGTCCCCCGCTGGGCCGGCAGAGTCATGCGCAGCAACTTGGCTTGCGACAGCGCTTCAGCCACCCGGCGCTCCGCCGCCGCCGGCTCCCAGATCTGGAAGTGCGACCCGGCGCCCAGAAACACCACCTTATCGCCCAAGCCTGCATATTCGATCAGCTTCGCCGGCAGCACGATCCGGCCTTCGCGGTCGGTCTCCACGTCGGTTGCCACCGAATTCAACGCCAAGGCCAGCGTCTCCTCTTCCACGCTAAAGCGCGGCAGGGCGGTCAGCATTTCCTCCTGCGCGTCAAACCCCGCCGGAGACCAACCTTCGATGCATGGGAAATTATGGGACGGGCGCAGCACAATTTGCAGCGTCTCCGGATTTTCGCCGCCCTTCAGCGCCGTGCGGAAGGCAGACGGGATCGAGACGCGGTTCTTGGCGTCCTTCTTCCCATCATGATTTCCCCGAAACCGGCTCATCCGCGTGCGACCTACCCTGAAGGCAAGTTTCGAATTTAGCGAAAATTGCGCTCAAGTCCATGGGATTCTGCCCCACTTCATGGGCATTTACTCCAAATTCATGGGATCACAAACCGTTCGATGGGTAAAGCCAAGCGGAGTCAGACCATTAGCCCGGCGCGGGCGAACGGCTTTGAAACGAAGATTTTTCTGGAGACATTCGAAGCCTGAGGAATTTGCCAGACGGCCTGTAAGCCGGGTTCTGTCCGCCCCCGCTTGCGCGGCAACGGGACGACCATTCCTCTGGGACGCACATTGCTGCGCGCCTCACGCGACCAACCCGGGCGACGGGGCGGAAATGCCCCTGCGTCAACGCTTTCGCGCCTCGCCGGCCGCCCCTATTCGGTCTTGCTCCCGGTGGGGTTTGCCCTGCCGCCCCTGTTACCAGGGGCGCGGTGCGCTCTTACCGCACCGTTTCACCCTTACCCGCGAGGTTGCACCATTGCTGGCACAACCGGCGCGGGCGGTCTGTTCTCTGTGGCACTTTCCCTGAGGTCACCCTCGCCGGCCGTTAGCCGGCACCGTATTCCCGTGGAGCCCGGACTTTCCTCCAGCAGGGTTGCCCCCACCAGCGATCGCCCAGCCGTCTGGCCGGCCGGTCATGCGCCCAGCGTCACGCCACGTCAATCAGTCTCGCCAGCGCGAACAAGCGCGCCAGGGTGCCGATATCCGCCTGCCCCGTCACCGCTTCCGGCCGCCAGTGGCGCTGAAACGCGCGCAACACGCTGGACAAAGCCGGGTCCAGCCCGCCCTCGGCGGCCACCCGATAGCCAACAACCGCCAGCGCCGCCCGCACCTCGCGCAGCACGGCGACGTCGCACACCGCGCCAGATGTCCCCAAATCCGGCACACCGTGCGGCCACAGCCCAATGCCGACTTCGGCGAAGCCCGCCCAGTCGAATTTCTCCCCCGGATCGTCCTTGCGGTCCGGCGCGATATCGCTATGCGCCACCACGTCGCGGGCAGCGATCGCATGGCGGGACAAAATCTCCAGGCACAGATCGCATATCACCGCCAGTTGCAGCACGGGAAACGCGGGGTAGCCGTGCGAATGGCCGGGATTGGCGATTTCAATGCCGATCGACCGGTCGTTCAACCCCGTCCGTCCACGCCAATAGGACACGCCGGCATGCCAAGCCCGCCGGTCCTCCGCCACCATGCGCCATACCGTGCCATCGGTTTCCACCAGATAATGGCAGGACACCTCCGCCACCGGATCGCGCAACAAATCCAGCGCCGCCTTGGTATCGGTCATCCCGGTATAGTGCAGCACCAGCGTGTCGACCGGCACGCCGGGCGGGCGGGCATTATGATTAGGGCTCGGCAGATCGCGGATCGGCAGCGCCACGCCTACAGCCCGCGTTCGCGTTTGATCCGATCCCAGGCCGCGTTGATCCGCGCCACCTTGTCGCTGGCACTGCGAATAAACGCCTCTGGCACCCCACGGCTGGCCAGGCTGTCCGGGTGGTGTTCGCGCATCAGTTTCTTCCACGCCGCCCGCACCTGCTCCGGCGCCGCATCGCGGGTGACGCCGAGCACCGTATAGGGATCATCCCCAACCTCCGCCGGCCGTGCCGCCGCCACGCCACGCGCCCGGTCCCAAGCCGGGCCACCCAGGCCGAACGCGGCCCAGACCTGGCGCAAAAACGCGTCCTCCGCCTTGGTCACCGGCGCATCGGCGCGGGCGATGCCGAACAGCGCCGTCAGCACTTCCTCCAGCACGAACGGGCTGTCGGCAAACGCATTGCCCATCCGGGTCGCATAGGGCAGGTAGCCATCGGCACTGTCGCGCGCCTCGTCGAACAATTTGCCAACATCGCGCACCGATTCCTCCGGAATGCGGAAATAGCGCTTGAAAGCCGCGATCTCGGCCCGGTTGACCGGCCCGTCGCATTTCGCCAGCTTGGCCGCCAGCACCACCACTCCGAGCGCGAATACCTGATCGCGCTGACGCGGCGCCGCCGCGATGCGCGGGGTGCCAAAACCGGCGGCATTGAAGTTGAATTGCCCGAAGCCGCCATTCTCCGCCGCATGGCCAAGCGCCGCCCCGACCATGGCGCCCATTGGACCGCCCATAGCGAAACCAGCCATTGCCCCGACGATTTTACCCCACACAACAGCGACCCCGGATAACCTGAAGGCCCGCTGTCTATCACGCAGAGGTTAGCGATGCCAAAACGCCGACTTGCCGGAGACCGGCGGTATCAGCATGCTCGCCTCCCGATTATGTGGCAGCAAGGCTTATCATGACAGCGTGGCAGTTCTGGATCGATCGCGGCGGCACCTTTACCGACATCGTGGCGCGCGACCCCGCGGGCACACTCAGCACGCATAAACTGCTCAGCGAAAATCCGGAACGCTACCGCGACGCCGCCATTGCCGGCATCAAGGGCGTACTGGGTATCCCGCTCGGGTCGGCCATCCCGCCCGGGCTGGTCGATTGCGTGAAGATGGGTACCACAGTAGCCACCAACGCCCTGCTGGAACGCAAGGGGGAGAGGACGCTGCTGGTGGTCAACCAGGGCTTCGCCGACATGCTGCGGATCGGCAACCAGGCCCGGCCACGCTTGTTCGACCTGAAGATCAGCTTGCCCAGCCTGCTCTATGAGGATGTGGTAGAAATCGCCGGCCGGGTCGGCGTTGATGGCGGCGTGATAGAACCGCTGGATGAAGCCGCTGCCATCGCCGCCTTTGCCGCCGCCCGTGCCAACGGCATCGGCGCGGTCGCCATCGTGCTGATGCATGCCTGGAAATATCCGGCGCATGAGCAACGTCTGGCAGACCTCGCCCGCGAGGCCGGCTTCGGGCAGGTCTCGGCCAGCCACGCCGTCTCGCCGCTGCTGCGCATCGTGCCGCGCGGCGATACCACAGTGGTGGATGCCTACCTCTCGCCCATCCTGCGCCGCTATGTCGATCAAGTCGCCAGCGAGTTGCAGGGCGTGCGGCTCTATTTCATGCAGTCCAATGGCGGGCTGGCCGAAGCCAGGCATTTCCAGGGCAAGGACGCCATCCTGTCCGGCCCGGCCGGCGGCATCGTCGGCGCCGCCCGCACGGCGGAAACCGCTGGCATTTCCCGCATTATCGGCTTCGACATGGGCGGCACCTCCACCGACGTGGCGTTGTACGACGGCGCGTTTGAGCGCGCGTTTGAAACCTCGGTCGCCGGGGTGCGCATGCGCGCGCCAATGATGGCGATCAACACCGTCGCCGCCGGCGGCGGCTCCATTCTGCATTTCGACGGCGCCCGCCTGCGCGTCGGCCCGGACAGCGCTGGCGCCAATCCCGGCCCGGCCGGCTACCGGCGCGGCGGCCCGCTCACCGTCACGGACGCCAATATCTGCGTCGGCAAGATCGTGCCAGCGCATTTCCCGGCCATTTTCGGACCCAACGGCAACGAGCCACTGGATGCCGAGATTGTGCACGCCAAATTCGCCGCTCTCGCCGCTGAGGTCGAACGCGCCACCGGCCAGCCGCAAGCGCCGCGGGCCCTGGCGGAAGGATATCTCCGCATCGCGGTGGCCAACATGGCCAACGCGATCAAACAGGTCAGCGTGCAAAAGGGCCACGATGTCAGCCGCTTCGCCCTGCAATGCTTCGGCGGCGCCGGCGGCCAGCACGCCTGCCTGGTGGCGGACGAGTTGGGCATGGAAACCGTCTTCATCCACCCCTTCGCCGGGGTGCTGTCCGCCTTTGGCATGGGGCTGGCCGACCAGGCGGTGATGCGCGAGCAAGCGGTTGAAACTGCCCTCACAGACGCTGTGCTCCCTGAGTTGCAAGCGCTGTCAGACCAGTTGGCCGCCGAGGCGGAGGCCGAGTTGCGCCGCCAGGGCGCAACCGATGGCCATCTGCGTGTCAGCCGTAAACTGCATGTGCGCTATCTCGGCACCGAGGCCGCGCTCATCATCGACCTTGCCGACCGCGCGACGATCACCGCGGCCTTTACCGCGGCCCACCGCGCCCGCTTTGGTTTCGCCACCCCCGATCGCGGCCTGATCATCGAAGCCGTGGCGGTGGAAGCCGTTGCACCCGGTGAACCGGTAACCGAACCAAGCCTTGCCCCGCGCGGCACTGCCCTGCTCAGCCCGGTCGATCAGGTCAGCATCTGGAGCGGCGGCGCTGCCCACACCGCGCCGGTCTACGAACGTACGACGCTGGCCGCCGGCGACCGGATCGCCGGCCCTGCCCTCATCCGGGAAGCCAACGCCACCACCGTGGTCGAACCCGGCTGGACGGCGGAGGTCAGCGGTCTCGACCATATGCTGCTGCGCCGGACCACCGCGCGCGACACCCGCATCGCCGCCGGCACCGAACGCGCGGACCCGGTGCTGCTGGAGCTGTTCAACAACCTGTTCATGAACGTTGCCGAGCAAACCGGCGCGGTGCTGCAAAACACCTCGCAAAGCGTCAACATCAAGGAACGGCTGGATTTCTCCTGCGCGATCTTCGATGGCACTGGCGCGCTGGTGGCGAACGCGCCGCATGTGCCGGTGCATCTCGGCGCGATGGGCGAAAGCGTGCGCACCGTGCTGGACCGCCGCGCCGCCACGCTGCGGCCCGGGGACGTGGTGGCGCTCAACAACCCCTATAACGGTGGCACCCATCTGCCGGATATCACCGTTATCACCCCGGTGTTCGCCGCAGACGGCAAAACCATCCAGTTTTTCGTCGGCAGCCGCGGCCACCACGCCGATATCGGCGGCATCACCCCCGGCTCCACCCCACCGGTCTCCCGCACGCTGGAGGAAGAGGGCGTGGTGATCGACGATTTCCTGCTCGTCGATGCCGGCAGGTTCCGCGAAGCCGAATTCCGCGCCATCCTCGGCGGGGCGAAATACCCCGCCCGCAGCCCGGACGTGAACGTCGCCGACATCAAAGCGCAGGTGGCCGCCAACGAAAAAGGCGTGCAGGAACTCCAGCGCGTGGTCGGCCAATACGGCTGGGACGTGGTCGCCGCCTATATGCGCCACGTCATGGACAACGCCGAGGAAAGCGTCCGCCAAGTGCTGTCGCGCATCGGCAACGGCAGCTTCGACTATGTGATGGACGATGGCTCGCCGCTCAAAGTGCGTGTCTCCGTCGATCAGCAAACCCGCAGCGCGGTGGTAGATTTCACCGGCACCGGCCAGCAGCGCAACGACAACTTCAACGCCCCGCCCGCCGTGACCCGCGCCGCGGTGCTGTATGTTTTCCGCTGCCTCGTCGGGGCGGACATCCCACTCAACGACGGCTGCCTGAAGCCGATCCAGATCATCATCCCGCCCGGCACCTTCCTGTCACCCTATCCCGGCGCGGCGGTCGTTGCCGGCAACACGGAAGTCTCACAGGCCACATGCAACGCGTTGTTCGGCGCGCTCGGCGCCATTGCCTGCAGTCAGGCGACGATGAACAACTTCCTGTTCGGTGACGCCACACGGCAATATTACGAGACCATCTGCGGCGGCACCGGTGCCGGGCCGGGCTTCGACGGCACGGATGCGGTGCAAACCCACATGACCAACACGCGGATGACCGATCCGGAAGTGCTGGAACTGCGCTACCCCGTGGTGCAGGAACTGTTCGGCATCCGCCGTGGTTCTGGCGGCGATGGCGCCTTCCACGGCGGCAACGGCGCCATAAGGCGGCTGCGCTTCCTGGAACCGATGACCGCCGTCATCGTCGCCTCGCGCCGCAACGTTGCCCCGTTCGGGCTGGCCGGCGGCGCGGACGCATTGCCGGGCAAGCAGTTCGTCACCCGCGCCGATGGCAGAGTCGAACCTCTGACGGGCACCGATCGGGCGGAGCTATTGCCGGGGGATCGGTTTACCATCGAAACGCCGGGTGGGGGCGGTTATGGTAAAAAGTGAAGTGCAGATCTTCTTTGTTTGAAAACAAAGAAGCAAAAAAATCTGAAACAACCTAGCCGTTGGCGTACTCTCGCCGGCGAGAGTACGCCAACGGCTGGACTGTGCTAAAAAGTTTTTTGGTTCTTTTTGTTCACAAAAAGAACGACTTGGCCTGATCTTCTTGCCACCCAAAGTTGCCTAGGCGCCCAGAAAGCACCAAATACCCGCTATGTCCCAAACCGCCGCCCACCCAACCGATCTCGACACCGCCCGCGACGTGCTGGCCACCGAAGCCGCCGGCCTGCGCGCTTTGGCCGCCTCACTGGATGCCCGCTTCGCCGCGGCGGTCGATTTGCTCATCGGCGCCAGCGGCCGCGTCGTCGTATCCGGCATGGGCAAATCCGGCCACGTTGCCACCAAAATCGCCGCCACTCTCGCCTCCACCGGCACCACGGCGCTGTATGTGCACCCGGCCGAAGCCTCGCATGGCGACCTCGGTATGATCGTTGAGGGCGACGCAGTGCTGGCACTGTCCAATTCCGGCGAAACCGCCGAACTGGCCGACCTGATCGCCTATACCCGCCGCTTCGCCATCCCGCTGATCGCCATTACCGGCGGCGCCAAATCCTCGCTCGCAGTGGCGGCCGATGTGGCGCTGATCTTGCCGCCCGCCCCGGAAGCCTGCCCGATGGGGCTGGCTCCCACCACCTCCACCACCATGCAAATGGCGTTGGGGGATGCGCTGGCCGTGGCGTTGCTCACCCGGCGCGGCTTCAGCCCCACCGATTTCCGGCGTTTCCATCCAGGTGGCAAATTGGGCGCCAAACTGCGTCGGGCGCGCGACCTGATGCATGTCGGCAGCGAATTGCCGCTGGCCGGGCCGGACACCCCGATGCACGCCGCCCTATTGCTGATGACGGAAAAACGCTTCGGTTGCCTCGGCGCCATCGATGCCGATGGGAGGCTGATCGGCATCCTTACCGATGGCGATTTGCGCCGCGCTATGGGGCCGGACCTGCTCTCCCGCCGCCTGGGCGATGTGATGAACAGCAATCCACGCAGTATCGGCCCGGACGCACTGGCGGCCGAGGCGCTGCATCAAATGAACACCGCCGCCAGTCCCTTCACCACCCTGTTCGTCGTAGATGCCGGGCACAAGCCGCTCGGCATTCTGCACATCCACGATCTGTTGCGGGCCGGACTGGCCTGAACATGGCGCGCATTCCGGGCCGAGAACTGGGCGACCGTCGCCCCGACCGCGCCCAAAGCGCCCTCGGAACCACGCGCCGCACCCAGCCGACCCCCACGCAGGATTTGCGCCGGCGCTGGCTGGTGACGCTGGCCAAACGCGTTCTGCCGCTCGCCGCCCTCGGCCTGCTGGCCTTGCTGACGTTGTGGCCGGAACTGAGCACCGATGCCGACCGCGCCCGCATCGCCTATCGCCGAGGCAGCGTCACCCCGGAAGGCGGCGTGCTGCGCGATGCCTCGTACACAGGCGTGGATGAAAACGGCGAACCCTACCGGCTCACCGCCCGATCCGCACGCCAGATCATGGTCGGCGGCACACCTGAGCGAACGGTGCTAACCGCCCCCACCGGGGACATCGCACTGGCCTCCGGCGGCTGGCTGATGGTGCAGGCGGCGCAGGGGGTTTATATGCAACGGGACAACCAGCTGGATTTGTCCGGCGAGGTCAGCCTGTACCGCGACGATGGGATTGAAATGCAAACCAATTCGGTCACTCTGGATCTGAAAGCCGGCGCGGCGATCGGGACCGAACAAGTGCATGTGCAAGGCCCATTCGGCCAGTTGGACGCGCAAGGCTTCATGGTGACCGATCGCGGGGCCTCGCTTCATTTCGTCGGTCCGGCGCATCTCGTGCTCGATGGGGCCGGCAAATGAAGCGCATCCTCGGCCTGTTGGCGCTCGTCCCCAGCCTGGCGCACGGGCAGGCGTTGGATCTCACCCGTGGTGGCCCGATCGGCATCTGGGGCGAAGACCTCGAAGTGCACGACCAGGAGCGCTACGCCCAGGCAACCGGCGATGCCCGCGCCACCCGAGGCGACGTGACCGTGACCGCGGACACGCTGGTTGCGCGCTACCGCAAAAAAGCCGCGTCCAACGGGGCCGCCGCCACTGGCATGGGCGGCAATGAAATCTACCGTCTCGAAGCCCGTGGACACGTGCATATCTATACCCCGACCGACGAAGCAAACGGCGATGTCGCGGTCTACGACATCGATCAGGCCGTGCTGGTAATGACTGGCGGCGGGTTGAAGCTGACCACCCCGCAGCACGTCATCACCGCGCGAGACAGCCTGGAATACTGGTCCGACAAACACATGGCGGTCGCGCGCGGCACTGCGGTCGTGCTCACCGCGGATGCACGGCGCATGGCCGCCGACACGCTGGTTGGCTATACCGCCACCACCCCGGCA
>Ga0164296_1001862_pt1 | contig 21733 bp, 22 predicted proteins | sample GEODES057metaG_FD_113533 | JGI IMG/M metagenome (GOLD analysis project Ga0164296, IMG submission 113533) | Dystrophic lake water microbial communities from Trout Bog Lake, Wisconsin, USA - GEODES057 metaG | ecosystem: Environmental > Aquatic > Freshwater > Lake | place: USA: Trout Bog Lake...
AAAAAATGCCCCGATACCTCAAGACGCCTCAGGGTTTTTGTATACGCGGCAAAAAGTTGCCACATTAGAGGAGCATTAGATGAGCACTAGACCCAAGGATTACAACGCAATAAAGCCTCGTTTGTGGCTTGAGTGTGCCTGGATTTTGCCTTGCGGGGGCCTTGCTTAAAGACGTCTGAGAGAATTAAACAGAAATCATTGGCCCAATTAAAGAGTTGGTTTTGCAATAACTCGGCACACATGTGCGTCCTCGACGCCGTATTTGGCCATTCCGTACCCTTGGACTTGGTACTGAATTTGGAATTTATAGATGTTTTGCATCTTATGGATCAGATTTGTAGGGGAGATAAATCGTCTGAAATGGGCCTGGGCTTGTTTGGGGTTTAGTGCGTCCTCCTCTGTCCTAAACTCGAGTGCAACAACATCCTCGGGGTTTTGACAGATGCGCCGGATGAACTCAAAAAGCTCGTCCTCCCTCTCTTCTTGAATTGCGTGAATAAAAAAACGAGAGTAAATGACTTTTTTTACCAATGGGGTCGACTCGAACATAGACTTGTGATGCTCTAGATCGCTCACATCGCTATTTATAAAGGTGCTTATTGTTTTGTTTGAATTCATCATTTGAGAATTACAAAATTCAATGGCCGCAGAGCTCTTATCCACACCAATAACATCATGGCCTAAATAGGAGAAAAACAAAGAGTCCCGGCCATTCCCACAGCCGATGTCTATAAACAAGGGGTGATTTTTGAATTCATTTGCTATAAAGGCCGCAAACTGAGAGGGTGGAAATTGATTGAGTTGTCTTGTGTAAAAGTTTTCCCAATAAAGTTGGGCTGATTTTTCTAGCTCGCTGCTTTCTTGCAAAGACTGTTCCCCATCCAACTTAAGTTGGAGCGGTGAGGGGGGGATGACCTGCTCTATTGGTTTTAGTTGGTTCATGTAGAGTTGACTTTTAAATGACTGATGGGCGATCAAGTGGAGATTTCTTGCCACTTTTTTGCGGTCATTTAGATAGAGCAAGTTAAATGCCTAGCCATGAGCCTAGCCATGTGCTAAGTTATTTGTCCAGTCCCATACACCCCGCCCCGAGACTTAAATAACCAGACTTTAATGGGGCATAGAAAATTAAATCGCCCATCCAATTGAGATAGGCAGATAGACGCTTTACAGGTCCAAGCAGCAGTAGTTTGGAGAAATAGAAGGCCCAGCTGTTTTTTATTTGGCTGCGTTCATGGCCTTGATAACTTTGTCGGTGACGTCAAGTTTAGGGTTGATGAAAGCGACTTGTTGGAGGATTACGTCGTATTTCTCGCTTTCAGCCATTTGTTTAATTACTTTATTGGCCTTATCCAGGACCAATTTAAATTCGTCATTCTTTCGGTTTTTTAAATCTTCTTGAAACTCTTGGCGCTTAAGCTGAAGCTCTCTGTCTTGGTCAACGAGTTGACGTTGACGTGTGACCCGCTGGGTCTCGGACATCGTACTTGCGTCTCTGTCAAATTTATCGGCATCTGACTTAAGCGTGTTTCCCGCGTCCACCAACTCTTTCTCGCGCTTAGAGAACTCACCCTGCAGTTTGTTTTGAGCTGCGACGGCCATATTGGATTCGCGAAACACCTTATCGGTGTTGATATACCCAAGTTTTAGGTCATCTGCGCTTGCATATCCAATTAAACCGGCCAACATCAGAGCAGTAATGAAATAGTTGTTAAATTGCTTTTTCAAGTGGAATCCTTAAGTTAAAAAATTAATGGACCATTCTATCGCCAACAAGATTTTTGATGACTTTTCGCCAGGGGCATTTTATTTTTTAGACTTGGACGGACAAAAAAGATGAGAAAAAATCAACTCAAAAGTAAATAACCTCAATCGATCCTCTAAAGAGGGGGGTTGGAACAGGTGTTAAAGCGCCTTGAATTGGCTGGAGAAGAGCTAACCTAACCTAATAAAGAGATGACAAATTTTTTCAAAGCGGCCCGAATTGAGCAAAAAAAAACCCACTGCTTAGGTGGGCAAAAAAAGTAAATGGTTATTTACCTCGGAGATAGTCACAATATTGCAATATATGTGCCGAGTAATAATGCAAGGAAAATATTAAAAAATGGCCCCTAAACCACTTGTTTGCATTGTTTTGGTGCGCCCAGTGATCTAAATTCATTGAAAGTATCTGCAAGTACCGTTTCGCCCATTCAATCCGTGCACTAATGGAGGGATACTGTGGGTGCAACATCCCTTTTTGGGTGCTGGCAAAAGCCAAACTTATTCAAAGGGACTAATTTAAAGAGACTAATTCAAAGAGACTAATTCAGGGGTACTACATCATGGTGAACTTAATATTTTCTAAACGCTCGTTATTTTTAGTGGGTTGTTTACTCTTTTGCTCTGCATTTGCCCAAAGCGACTATCCCAATAAAGTTATTACTGCTGTAGTCCCGTTCCCAGCTGGGGGCTCATCGGACATGGCCGCACGTGCGGTGAACTTGAAGATGGGTGAGTTACTGGGGCAAAATGTAGTGGTTGATAACAGGGGAGGCGCCACAGGAACAATTGGGGCCGGCTTTGTGCGTCGCGCACCCAGTGATGGCTACACCTTCATGATTGCCCCGATTAGTGTCTACGCTATCAATCCGGCTTTGTTTGCAAGTTTGCCCTACGATCCACAAAAAGATTTTGATTTATTAAGTGTGATGGTAAGGGCCCCCAATGTGTTGGTGACTAGAGCAGATTTCCCAGTCTCTAGCCTCAAGGAGTTTGTCGACTACATGAGAAATAACCCCTCCAAAGTATCGTTTGGGAGCTCGGGAAACGGCTCCTCAGATCATTTGACTTTGGCGCTATTTTCGCAAAAGGTTGGCGTATCCGCTATTCACGCCCCCTACAAAGGCAGTGGCCCCATGCTTGGTGACTTGTTAGGCGGACAAATTGATGCATCATTTCAAAATCTAAACTTGGTTTTGAACCAAGTTAGAGCGGGCAAATTAAAGGCTTTTGCCATCACAAGCGCTAACCGATCTCCTCTTTTGCCGCATGTCCCCACCTTAAGCGAGAGCGGTATCCCAGACGTAGAGGTCTACTCCTGGCAAGCCGCAGCAGCACCGAAAGGGCTCAGCCCAAGCGTTCTCGCAAAACTTCACTCTGCGCTCATTAACGCACTCCAATCGTCTGAGACAAAAAAATACATGACTGATTTGGGTTTTGAGATCGTTGGAAATACGCCCCAAGAGTTTAGAGTTTTCTTAGCAGCAGAAACTCAGCGATGGAAAAGAGTGGTGGAACTGGGCAAAATCGTCGCCGATTAAGTTCTAAAATTCAACTGCTTGAGCCTCAAAAACTTAGCACGTGTAATCTAAAAATCTTAAACACATTCCATGCAACCTCAAACATTTGATCGCACCGCTTTGGTACTTTTCTCAGGCGGGCAGGACTCGACCACTTGCCTTATTTGGGCGCTTAAGAATTTTGACAAAGTCGAGACCATTGGTTTTAACTACGGACAAAGACACCAAGTTGAGATGAGTTGTAGAGTCAATGTTTTGAGTGCGATACGTAACTCTTTTGAGCTATTGAGCCCCAAGTTGGGGGAGGACCACATTCTAGATTTGGATATCCTAGGGAAAATAAGCGATACATCTCTAACACAGGAAAAGGCGATCGAGTTTGAGGCCTCAGGCCTGCCCAATACGTTTGTTCCAGGCAGAAATCTATTGTTTTTTACTTTTGCAGCCACTCTGGCTTATCGACGTTCTTTAAAACACTTGGTTGGTGGGATGTGTGAGACCGATTACTCAGGTTATCCGGACTGTAGAGACAACACATTAAAATCTTTGCAGGTCTCTTTGTCGCTTGGAATGGATATGCCTGTTGTGATAGAGACCCCTTTGATGTGGTTAGATAAGTGCGCAACATGGCGCCTAGCTCATGAGTTGGGCGGTGAGAGACTACTCTCGATCATTGTGAACGACACCCATACGTGTTATTTAGGTGATAGAACAACGCTGCATGAATGGGGCTATGGTTGCTCAACATGCCCGGCCTGCGAACTGAGATCAAGCGGCTTTGAAAAATACCGCCTCGAACAGTTGGTTTAACCGACATTTCCCATCGGAAATTTCTAAGGGGCAAATACAGGGCTGAAAGTGGCGGGTTTATAAAAGGTTTTGGTCTTGTGCCAAACTCCCTCAAACCAGCTTCATTGCCGGACATCCCTCACCAGGCTCGGGTAGTTTTTTCTTCCCGCCTTGCTGATTTAGGCGGCCTTGGCAAAGAGCATGTACCTGAGGCTATTGAGGGCGTGCTGAATTTGCTTGGGGTTGACCTTGAAAGTCGTATTCCTCAATAAGCCGCCTTTAACGTTTAGTGGTTACAGTTTGTAATTGCCCATAATTCGTGGTTCTTTAAAGGGCGCGCTCATAAAGTAAGTGCAAGATTTTTTATTAGGTGCATGCTCTACAGTATTTCCTCGTTGGTACTATGTAAATCCCCTAGGTTTTAACATACTCAACAATGTTATAGTTTTAGTTGTTAGAGCTTATAAACGAAGATGAACTCCACCAATTACTATGCCACTGAGGGGGAATTTCTCGTCAGAAATGCGGAATCGATCGCCTACACTTTGCATAGGGTTAAATCACCAAGCACAAGACAGCGCATCACCCTTGTTCACTCACTGGCGATGAACCGGGAGTTTTGGGCTCCAGTGGTACTGCGTCTCATCGAGCACGCTGATGTTTTAACCTTTGATGTTCGGGGACACGGAGAGTCAACAGCGGGCAGCGATAAATTCACCTCTGACCTATTTGCAGATGACATAGCCGCTCTCCTCAACCATGTGGGATGGAATAAAAGTGCGATCGCAGGAGCCTCCATGGGGGGGTGCATTTCACTCGCATTTGCAGCGAAATATCCCGAAAAAACTACTGGGCTTGGTATGATTGACTCTACTGCTTGGTACGGCGCGGATGCACCTGTTAAATGGAAAGAGCGTGCAGACAAAGTCCTCAAAGAAGGCATGAATACGCTTGTTGATTTTCAGAAAACGCGGTGGTTCTCGGACGCGTTTCGCGAGAACAATCCCTCTGTCGTCGCACAAGCTATTTCCATATTTGAAAAAAATGATGTGAATGCTTTCGCAAATACATGTCAAATGATGGGCGACTTTGACTTGCGTGGCTCCCTAGGAACTCTTCAAATACCCACCAGCATTATTGTTGGGTCACAAGACTACGCCACTCCCATAGAGATGTCAGAGTTGCTGCACAAATCGATCCCTAATTCCACACTACAAATTATTGATAATGCACGACACTTAACACCCCTTGAGTGTCCGCAAGTGGTGAGCGACGCCTTAGTGCGCTTACTTAGCAAGACGACAGCATGAAAGTTACTGGACAAATTGAGCTAAAACTCCCCGCTCCACAGGTTTACAGCAAACTCAGCGATGCAAGATTCTTTGCCTCATGCATTGAAGGCGTTAGTAATTTAGTGGAAAAAGCACCCGATGTTTACACGGCAACACTTGAGACTAAAGTTGCCTACATCAAACTAAAGTTTGAAATCTCAGTTGAAATTATTGAAAAAGTAGAGCCCACCCGAATCGTCGCTAAATCCGAGGGGACTCCCATAGGAATGGTGGGTCGACTTGTATCCACATCCTCAGCAAATTTGACCGAAAAAGATGGGCAAACCCTTGTCGATTACGAAATTGATGTGTCCTTAACCGGTAAGCTCGGTAGTCTGGGGCAACCCGTTATCCGTTCAAAAATTAAAGAGATGGAATCTCAATTCACAAAACACCTAAAACAAGCCTTTAATCTTGTAGAGGAATAAACTATGAAATCATTTGAGTTTTTTGAAGCGCCGACAATCGATAGTGCTCTTAGTGCATTAGACGCTGACGACTCACAAATTCGGCCTCAAGCAGGCGGAACAGCGCTCATGCTTATGATGAAAAGCGGCGTATATCAGCCCTCTAAATTAGTCAGTCTACGCGGTATAGAGCAGTTAAGGAGTATCCGCGTAAATAAGGCCGGTGAGCTCATTATGGGCTCCATGACCTCATTAAGCGACTTAGAACACTCTGAACTAGTTCACTCCCACGCACCTGTAATTTGTGAGGCTATGAAAAGGCTCGCTAATGTACGAGTACGAAACACAGCCCGTCTTGGCGGAGCTTTAGCACACGGCGATCCGCATATGGATTTGCCTCCCCTTTTATCTGCTCTTGGGGCAAGCGTCACCGCAGTCAGTAAAAAAGGAAGTCGCACCATTGCAGTGATCGATTTGTACAAGGGCTACTACGAAACCGCGCTACACGCCGATGAGCTCATTGAGGAGGTCTGCATTCCAAATCTAGAGGGATCTCATTGTGCATACATGAAATGCACTACCCGCTCAGCAGAAGATTGGCCCGCGCTGGGTGTTGCAGTTAAATTCAATCTGGTCAAGGACCATTTGCAAGATGTACATATCGTATTTGGCTCCATTGGAGAAGTTCCAATGAAGATGAAGAAAGTAGAAGCCCTGCTTGAGGGCAAGCACGCAACGAACGAAACATTTGACTCAGCTTGCGAATTAGCTCACTCACTGGTCGAACCCTTGGGGGATGCCTTGGGCAGTGCTGAATATAAGAAAGAGCTTGTGAAGGTTTATCTCAAAAGGGCACTCTTACAAGCTATGAACAACGAAGGAGCCGTTAAATGAACGCGCACATTCCCTCCCAACTCACAGAAATTGGTAGAAAGATTCACCGCTTAGAAGCAAAATCAAAAGTCACTGGAAAAGCCAAATACACACACCACCTGAAGTTACCAGGGATGCTCTATGTGAAAGTGTTTAGATCAACGGTGGCGCACGGTCGAATTATTAAAGTCGATGTCAGTGAGGCTAAGAAAGTAGAGGGTGTCTACGACGTGTTTACTTCTGGGGACATCATGAAATTCATTCCTGAGCCCTACTACGGACCTGCCTTTTTAGATCAACCCATTTTGGCAATTGACAAAGTGCGCTATGTCGGCGAACCCGTTGCAGTTGTTCTCTCCTCAGACCCGCATATCGCAGACTACGCGACTCAGTTTATTGAGGCCGAGTACGAGGAATTGCCGGCTGTTTATGATGAAGTAGAGGCCATGACCTCCAAGGCCGTTGTTCATGATGAGTTGCGCCCCTCGGGGACCTTTCCAGATTTAAAACATCTTAACGGCAAGAAAAATACCAACATTGCACTCGATTACCATTTAAAGCGGGGTGATGTTGAGCAGTCCTTCAAAGATGCGGACTTTGTTTTTGAGCACACCTTTAAAACGCAGCAAGTGATGCATACGCCCCTTGAGCCTATGGTCTCTATTGCCGATGTGAACCTAAACGAACAATGCGTAACGATTTACACAGCCTCTCAAAGCCCCTCATTTGTTCGCTTAGAAATCGCTAGACTGTTGGGCTGGAGAGAGAACCAGGTAAGAGTCGTCGTGCCGCACCTTGGGGGAGGGTTTGGTGCAAAACTCTACATTAAGCTTGAAGCATTGGTGACGGCTTTATCCATGATGACGGGCAAACCCGTCAAACTCTCACAAACCATGGAGGAGCAGTTTTATACCATTACCAAGCACCCCACCACCTTCAAAATTAAGAGCGCGGTTAACAAGAGCGGCAAAATTATTGGAAGGCGTTGCGACGTTTGGTGGAACGGAGGGGCCTACGCCGACATCGGTCCAAGGGTGACACAAAAATCTGGCTTTACTGCAGCAGGGCCGTACGATATCGAAAACGTTGAAATTGAGTCCTACGCCCTTTATACCAACCGTCCTCCCTCAGGTGCGCTCAGAGGGTTTGGCATCCCTCAGCTTGTTTGGGCTTATGAAAGTCAAATCGACATCATTGCACGTGAGTTGTCCATTGATCCACTAGAGATTCGCCGTATTAATCTCTTAAAAAATGGACGCCCCCAAGCCACAGGTACCCTCATGAAGGACGCGGCAATCGATCTTGTGCTCGAACGCTTAGCCATGCGCATGAACTGGTCTTCGCCTCAACCTAAGAAGAGCGGTACGGTTAAATCTGGACGCGGAATTGCAATTGGCTTTAAAGCCTCTGTTGCGCCCACAACCTCTACGGCGCTTGTCACCATCAACGCTGACGGTAGTTGTATCCTCTGTATGAGCTCAGTTGATATGGGACAAGGCTCAGATACCGCGATGGCACAAATTGTTGCTGAAGTACTGAACCTAAAATCCGAGAATATCCGTGTCGTTAATCCCGATACGGATAGCACTCCCTACGATATGGCGACTCTAGGCTCGAGATCGGTTTTTCACATGGGTAATGCAGTTAAGTTAGCTGCTGAAGATGCAAAAAATAAGCTGAAGATGCTTGCACTGGATGCAGGCCTTGGAGGAGATTACTCTGGCCCCTTTACGGATATCTTCATCAAGAAGTACGGCATGCAAGCGGGCTCACTCGTAGGCTTTGGCGCTTACATTCCAAGCTACACACCACCCGATAAAAAAGACGGATCGACGAGCAATGCAACACCGTTTTGGATGGTGGGCGCAACCGGTGTTGAATTGGAAGTGGACTCACAGACAGGGCACATAAATATCTTAAGAATGATCAATGTGGTTGATTGTGGTAACCCGCTCAACCCAGCAATTGTCGAAACACAGCTCTCAGGAGCGGCCATTATGCAGCTTGATTTCTCAATCACCGAGATCATGAAACTGGATAACGGTCAAGTGACTAACGCATCGTTCTCGGACTACAAAATCCCAGGCTTTAACGACATTCCAATCGCTTTTGAAAATGAGATGGTTGACTCCTATCAATCCAACGGTCCTTACGGTGCTAAAGGCGTTGGAGAGAGCGCGACTTTTGGCGTCTCCCCAGCTATCGCCAACGCTGTAGAGGACGCTGTCGGTGTGCGCTTAACTGAGCTCCCCATGAGCCCTGAATCGGTATTCACAGCTCTTAAAGAAAAGCTTAACAAGCAAGCAGGAGCATAACTTTATGGCACAGACTATGCATGAAATAAGTTTTACATTAAATGGACGCGCACAAAAGGCCCAGGTGCAAGCGCACCAAAACGTAGTTGAGTTACTGAACTCGCTCGATTTATGCGGAGCCAGAGAGAGTTGCGGGCAAGGACTTTGCGGCACTTGTACCGTTTTAATCGACGGCGAGGCTGTATCGGGTTGCTTAGAGCTTGCGATGAACGTCAACAATAAATCTCTTGAAACGGTTGAGGGACTGGGCAAAGGCACTGATCTACACCCCATTCAAGAAGCTTTTATTGAGGCGAATGCTTTTCAATGCGGCTTTTGTACACCAGGGTTTATCTTGATGACCAAGACGCTCCTTGAGCAATACCATCACCCAACAGAGGACCAAATCAAACACTACCTGTCGGGAAATCTGTGCCGCTGTGGAGCCTATCCCGAGATTATCAAAGCGGTGCTACTTGCAGCCCAAAAAATGCATTCTTGATTCCTGGTTTCAGATCTTTCAGCCCACGCTTTTTATATTTCTTACAGTACCCAACAACTTAATTTTTAAACGGAGATAATAAATGACAACCGCTGAAGCTCCCTGGTATAAGTCTTTAAACAAGAAGCAATGGAACTCACTCTTTGCTTCCAACTTAGGCTGGATGTTTGATGGGTACGAGACCTACGCGCTTATTCTCACCATTGGTGTCGTTCTAAAGCAATTGTTAGACCCTTCTTTGTATCCCAAAATTCCGTTCTACGCGGGCTCCATCATCGCTATTACTCTCTTGGGTTGGGGAATAGGGGGATTGATTGGGGGCGTGCTTGCAGACTATATTGGTCGCAAGAAAATGATGATTTACTCCATTTTGTCTTACTCCATCCTGACGGGCCTAAGTGCTACGGCACAGGACTGGACAACATTTGCTATTTTGCGTTTTGTGGTGGGTATTGCAATCGGTTCTGAATGGGCAACAGGCACCGCAATGGTCGCTGAGTTATGGCCCGATAAGCACAGGGGCAAAGGTGCAGGACTCATGCAATGCGGGTTGGGCATTGGATTTTTCATTGCCTCCCTAACCTGGTTATATGTCAGCCCCCTGGGTGCTGACTCCTGGCGAATCATGTATGTGATTGGAGTTATCCCCGCGCTTGCAACACTTTGGATTCGTTCCGGAATTCCTGAGTCAGCGCTTTGGGAAGAGGTAAACCAAAAACGACTTGCCGCTGTGGAGCGACAAAAAGCGGGAAATGTTTCAAGTCACGATAAAGAGCTCACCCGTTTCACCTTGGTGGATTTGTTTTCTAATAAAGAGTCTAGAAAATACACGCTCATAGCGTTACTCATGTCCTTAACCACAACGCTTGGTTGGTGGGGGATCTCTACTTGGGTTCCGCCCTACATTGCGCAAGAGGCTGCTAAAGCGGGATTGGTTGCACAAAAGTGGGCTAGTTATGCTGGCATGGCTTATAACTTTGGCGCTGTGCTGGGATACATTGGTTTTGGATTTCTTGCTGATCGCTTTGGACGTAAGCCCATTTCGATTTTATTCTTTGCAATGGCCCTGATCCTTACCCCTGTTTTATTCTTGTGGACGCATGATCTTCAGTTACTTTTGTTAGTAGCAGCTCTTAATGCTTTCTTTAGCCTGGGTCAATATACTTGGATGCCAACATGGTTGCCTGAGCTTTATCCTACTCGCATGCGTGCAACTGCTGTTGCCTTTGGTTTCAATGCGCCAAGGTTTGTAGCTTTCCTTGGCCCCTTGGTTGCAGGAACTCTCATTGTTGAGTTTGGAGGGTTTGGAAACTCTGCCGTCATCGTTTCTATGATTTATTTTCTTGGAATAGTTGCGGCCCCGTTTTTACCCGAAACGCGCGGTAAAGCATTACCGCAAACTTAAACCTACAAGCCCTGCCTTAAACGTCTTACTTGTTGAGATCCTCCCCTGCCTGTCTAAAGGCAGGGGATTTCTAAAGGGCTAAACACGAGTTATCTCACGCTTAGTCGCCTCGCAGAGTTACTGCTTCACAAGGGCTAGTTTCGTCTTAGGCTTACGCGCAAGGCCAGAGCCTTCCTCTGCACAGGCTGCAACGCGGTGTCCCCGCGCCAATATATCCAGTGCGCTTACCACATCTGCGTTGTCGGTGTGCCCACACTCCACACACTCAAACTTGGCTTATGTCTGTCGGTTTTCCTTGGCAAGGTGCCCACACGCCGGACAGGTCTGGCTGGGGCACTGCGGCGATAACGCCACGAGCATCCCGCTGTTGCAGCTCAGAGTTCGTTTAAGAAAAAACTTTTTTAAAAAAAGCAGCAATATCTTGAAGCTCGTTTGGGTGTACCGAGTGCGCCATTGCATACGTATGCCAATCGACCAAGTAACCCATGGAGGTCAAGAGATTTTTTGAATCCTCGCCCCGTTTAAGCAAAACAACGGGATCTTGAGTGCCGTGGGCCATGAAAATGGGGGTTAATTGGTTAGCTGCATTTGCTGCGCTTTTGAACGTATCGGCTAAAGGCAAATACCCCGATAAGGCAACAATTCCAGCCAAAGAGTGGGGCAGTGTTAGCCCGGTATGCAGCGCCATTGCGCAGCCCTGGGAGAAGCCGGCGAGTACTATGTTTTTGTAAGGAATGCCTGCATTTGCTTGCTGTGTAATTAGCTCTGTGATGGACGTCGCAGATTTAGCGATTCCTTCAAAGTCTTGACGACTAATCAAATCACTGCCTGTAATGTCATACCATGCCGGCATCACATAGCCCTGGTTCCAGGTCACAGGCATGCTCGGGGCGCTTGGAAAGATAAAGCGTATGGGGGGGCAACCAGCCAAGTCCAGCTCCTCAACGATGGGAACAAAATCATTTCCGTCTGCGCCCAGGCCGTGTAACCAAATCACAGCGCACGTCGGATTTGGAGCGGTCTCTAGGACTATAGTTGGGAGTTTAGACATATTGGACGATTCAAACTAAAATTTAAAGATGGGTGTGATTTTAACGCTACCGGGCGGCTCGCAGAAGGTTCTTAAAAAGATCAAGAGTCCCCCACAGGACGAGACTTTTAAAATGCTTATAAATCTAATCAGTGATTCTTAGTGATTCTTAATGAGTGCGTAAAGTTTTTTCTTTTTTTTGTAAAAAAATATGCTGCCCCAGTCCCCAACAACAGACTCTGCTCGTTTAAAGCGGACGGCCAACAACCAAGCGCTACCCGTTTTATACACGTTCAGAAGGTGTCCATACGCTATCAGGGCGAGACTTGCGCTGTGTATCAGCGAGGTTGAGTGTGAGCACCGAGAGGTAGATCTTAAGAATAAGCCGTTGCATATGCTTGAGCTGTCTCCCAAAGGCACAGTGCCGGTGCTTTGGCTAACCGGGGAGGGGGGCCGGGTGATTGATGAGAGTCTGGCCATTATGAGCTGGGCCCTTGAGCGCAAGGATCCCTTAAGTTGGACCCCTAGCACTGAGGACGGAAAAGCCTTGACGCGAAAACTGATTGAGATCAATGATGGTGACTTTAAAAAACACTTAGACCGATACAAATACCCATCCCGCTTTGGTTTGCAAAGTGGACAGGCTTTCAGAGACGCTGGACTTTTGATCCTAGAAGAGCTTGATCAAATACTCAGCAAGCAAGCTTTTTTGGCAGGCCCTTATTTCTCGTTTTTGGACGCGGCTTTAGCGCCATTTGTCCGTCAGTTTGCACGAACCGATGCGGTGTGGTTTTCGCAGCAACCCGTGCATCATCTCATTCGGTGGTTAGATTATTTTGAGAGTTCCGATGTTTTTCAGACTGTGATGAAAAAACAAATCTCATAACCAAAACATGTCGTGTTTATTCTGAGTTGCTTGTACCTTTGTTTGCAAGCATGGGTACTAAGTCTTACTATTGTTCATCACTCATATCCGTACGACTTTATGATGTCCTTGGCTCTTTTGCTCCTCAAGTAGGACATAAATGCTTTGGCTGCAGGCGTGTTTTTACCGCTGCTCAATAGCACTGCGTCTTGCCTGATGGGGGAGTGCATCGATTGGGGAACTTGCCAGGCCGAGCCTTCTTTAATATGTCCATCAAGGTAGACCTGGGATAAAGCGACGAACCCCAGCTCAGCGGACTGAGACTCTACGAATAAATAGGCTTGTCCGATGTTTTCTCCCCAAACGGTCTTACTCATTATTTGTTTTTCCAGCCCCAGTTTGGCCAGTGTTTGTAGTGCTGCTAAACCGTAGGGCGCTAGTTTGGGATCAGCAATAGCTATATGCTTAAAGGCATTCTTTTTTAAAACCTCCCCTGCCTCGTCTATGAGGCCAGGTTGCTTGCTCCAAAGTACCAACTTACCCGTGGCATAAGTAAACCGCGAGCCTGGTTCTGTGAAACCTTCCCTATCAAGCTTAGCAGGCGTTTCTTCGTCTGCAGCTAAAAGCACTTGATACGGAGCCGCATTCTTAATTTGCGCGTAAAACTTTCCCGTAGAGCCGATAGAGAAGTTTGCCCTGTGTCCCGTTTCTTGCTCAAAAGCAGTCGCTATTTTCTCGAGGGGAGAAGCAAAATTGGCTGCCACTGCGATCAAAACCTCCCCAGCCCAAGCCTGAGCGCAGCCTAGGAGGAACAAGGCGAGAGATATTTCTTTAATTGAATTTTGCAAGTCACGCCACAAATGATTAAAAGCTTTAAGTTTATAGCCAGTTAAAGCTTCAGTTATTTATCCCTTTGCTCTTTTTGAGAAGGGACTATGGAAGCTAGATTTAACTGCGTTAAATTATAGAAACTGAGGGCTGGGGTTTTTCAACCGTCATGGTTCCCTCAATCTCTAGTTCGTTGACTGCTTCAATTTGAGTACGGGCAGGGTTGTCCTCGGAGAGCAATGCGTGATCAGAGGGCGACTCATTGGCATCTGATATTTGCGCGCTCTCGCTTTCAGTTTGGGGCTTGGTGACTCGAAACTCGGCTGAGATTAGCCGCTCAAACAACTTTTTCTCTTTTGCAATAGACTCCTTAAAAGCTTTGCTTGTTATGGCTAGCACTGAATGTAATTCTTTTAAGTTGTCAATGGATTCGTTTAGCAAATCGATTGAATCTATTCTGTCTCGTTTCGTAAACTCATCAAGCATTAACGCTCCCATTTGTTACCTCCCGAGGATAATCTAAAATTGCCAAATAAAATATAGGGCTATTAAGAAATAGTTTCGACTCCAGTTGTCTTTTTATGAGTCAGTTAATAGTTTTTTTGAAAAATATCGGCAATTAACGCGTTTTTTGCTTAATGTCAATCATTTCATCGAGTGGTCGTGCATGGATGCCCCTGCAACTGCTTGAACGGGTAGATTGACCTCAAGCTCCCCAGAGGACGCAAATTTCAACTTGACTCGCACAACGTCGCCCACGGCAAGAGGCTTTTTGAGCCCCATTAGCATCAAATGTAAGCCGCCTGGAGTTAGCTCAACGCTTGAGTCAGTTGGTATTTCAAGGGCCTTGATTTGACGCATTTTCATGGTGTTGCCCTCCATGCTCATGCTGTGGAGTTGTACTTCGGTTGCAACTGGGCTGCTTGCGCTGATTAATTGATCACTTGCCCCTGTCGCTGCAATCTTCATAAATCCTGAGCTCACACTTTGCCCCGCCACGGTTGCTTTGCTGTAAGCACCAGTTACGGATATGCGTGCACTTTTGGCGTCCTGCGCGTTGGCGCAAAGGCCCACGGCTGAGAGGACAAAAAGGGTCAAAATAAGAGCGAAGTTTTTCATAAAAGCCTTAGACTTTGCTAAGTAAATGGGTTGATTGCTTTGATTTTAAGCTTTGTTTCCTGTAGATTTAGTTAATTACGCCGTTCATTCCCTTGTTCATATGTCATTTAGATGAAAAACCCATTAAATAGTAGCTGTAAGCGACGAAATGTGTAGGTGCTTTTTTTGTTTTTCCTGGAGTTTCTATTAGAATGGATTTAGTTTTTTAGAGAGCACATCATTATGGTCGGTAATTCTTTTAAGTCCAATCCAAACTCCAACCCAAGCGCAGCTCAAAATTCGAATCCCAATGCGGGATTCAATCCAAGCAATGCTTCCTCCGCAAAGCCCAGGTTCCAAGGGCAGGATATTTACATCGGAGAAGGTGTTGTCATTCAAGGCACTTTTAATGTGCCTGGTAAAGCTGAGATTCACGGAACTGTTAACGGTGAGCTTAAGGCTGATAATTTACTGGTGGGTTTGCAAGGCAAAATTACCGGAAAAGTAACTGCACGCGAGATGGATGTGTTGGGTGAAATTAACAAAGAGATTCACTGTGAAGAGTACCTCCACATACGTGCCTCTGGTATTGTCTCTGGCGCCCTTGAGTACTCCGACTTGGAGATTGATCGGGGTGGTAGGTTTGCTGGCTCCATGGTTCAAAAGCCTACCAGGGTAAAGTAACAAAGACTTCGCTTAGAGGCTCAATGCGTAAAACGCCGCTCTCTCAACACTAAAAACTGTCAAACCTATAAACTGTCAAACATAAGGTACCTCATTCCAATTGGTTGTGTAATTGGGAGACTTTCTAGTTTGTTTCATTTGCCAGTTTTGTCCGCTTTGTTTATCCAAGTAGGTGCCCTGCGTTGAGACCGTGACAGTGCCCCGTCCATAGCGTTTGTTCAGCTCATCTAAAGCGCCCATGAGTCTCTCATTGGGTTGATGCGCAGGCTCCCACATATCCATTTGCCTGTGTGTTGTTGGCGTGATCTCGCTCAGCATAACGCCAGCCTTTTTGTAGCTGTAGCCGGATTTAAACATTTTTTCTACTAAATAATTGGCCCATGTATTGACATATACCGTATCGTTGGTGGGTTGGGGTAAGGGTACGCTTATGCAAGGGTTGTACTGGGGTAATTCAGCTCTAAAGCGGTTAGTGGATAAGAAGACTTGGATGATGCAGGCGTGAGATTGTTGAGCTCTCAATTTTTGACAGGCGTTGGAGACAAATAGTGAAACCGCATCTTTGAGCGCATTCACATCTGTGATCATTTGCCCGAACGAGCGGCTGCAAACGATTTGTTTTTTTGCGGGCTCCACTTGCGTCATATCGATACAGGAGAGCTCGCGCAGTTCACGTTGCGTTTTCTCCATGACGACCCCAAACTCGGCGCGCAGTGTGGGCGTATCTGCAAGTTTTAAATCTTGAGCGGTGTAAACGTTGTATGCGCTAAGTCGGTTCGTTAAACGCCGGCCGACCCCCCATACCTGAGATACCTCTATTTTGGAGAGCAGGGCGTCCTTTTGTGATTCGTTTAGATCGTTGAAGTTAAACACACCCTTGGATTTTGGATGTTTCTTTGCAACTTGGTTAGCCAGTTTTGCAAGCGTTTTTGTAGGTCCGATGCCAACGCATACGGGAATCCCCGTCCATTGTCCAACCGTTTGTTTAATCTTGTAGCTGACATCTCTTAGCTCTCTGATGCCGCTTAAGTCCAGAAAAGACTCGTCAATGGAGTAGACCTCCTGGGTGGGGGTGAATTGGCTAAGAATAGACATCACTCGGTTGGACATGTCTGCGTACAACGCGTAGTTTGAGCTAAGCGCCAGTATGCCGTGCTCCCTCTCCAGCTCCTTTGCTTCAAACCACGGTTGCCCCATCTTGATGCCAAGCGCCTTGGCTTCGTTGGAGCGAGAGATGACGCATCCGTCGTTGTTACTAAGAGCGACCACAGGGGTGTGGATGAGATCGGGACGAAAGACTCTTTCGCAACTTACATAAAAATTATTACAGTCAACTAACGCCAATTGTCGGACGTGCGTTGACATCGGCGTCGGCGTCAGGTCGTGCATCGTGTATCTGCCAACGGTTACTAGTGAAGTTTATGCAGGTTATAGGTGACGACGCCCCAGACTGTTAACTCCTCCTCATTTTTGATTAAAAGAGGGGGGTAAAGTTTGTTTTCTGCAATAAGCTTGACGACACCTCCTCGTCTGTACAGTCGCTTAACTGTGAACTCATTGTTAAGTACGGCGATAACAATATCGTTGTGCTTGGGCTCTAGCGATCTGTCAACAACGAGCATGTCGTCTTGATAGATACCAATACCACTCATCGACTCCCCCTTAACTCGGAACAAAAAGGTGGCTTCCTTATTGCGTATGAGGTGCTCGTTTAGGTCAATTCTTTTTTGGGTATGATCTGCTGCAGGTGAGGGGAAACCTGCGGTCATGTGCCAGGGGCATAAATCCAGCATAAGAGGGCTTGATTCAAAGGCGATGGGCACTGAGAGAGGTAGTTTAGAATTCTTCATGACATCTGTAATTATATACAGTTTTAGGCCGAGCTCTGCTGAAGCCTTAATTGCGCCTGCACACGGTATCGGAGCGCACAAGGCTTTGCAGCCGATTCGGTAAAATCAATAGAACGATTGGATTTATGAAAAAAATATTACTCTTGTGCTTCTTTGTCGGGTCGGCGTTTGCGTGCGCGCCTGTCTGGTCCAGTGAGACAGTTGTTTTGTTCAGGCACGCTGAAAAGCCCGTTGCAGGCCTGGGGCAAATCACCTGTCAAGGGCTACGCCGAGCTCTTGCGTTGCCCGATGTTTTGATCTCAAAGTACGGACGTCCCCTGGAGCTGTTTGCGCCCAACCCGAGCGAGCAAAAATTAGATCGGGGCGTTTTATATGCTTATATTAGGCCACTTGCAACGATTGAACCAACTGCTATTCGTTTAGAGATGCCCGTCAATTTGTCGTACTCAATCAGCAATTACGCACCTCTGGTTGATTATTTACTGGGCACGGGGATGGAAAACTCTACATTCTTTGTCGCTTGGGAGCACCACCAAATTGACGCTATAGCGAAATTGCTAATTGAGCCGTTTGACAAAGAATTAGCGCAAACGATTAAACATTGGCAAGACAACGATTTTGACTCTATTTACCGCATCACTTTAGAGGGCAAGGGCGAAGCGAGGAAGGCCTCTTTTTCGGTAGATCAACAAAAAATTAGCAATCTCTCGAAGACCTGCCCAGACGCCAAAGTTAATGACTAAGGCTGTGTAAGAGGTGACGAGCCTTGACCCCGGCACTGGCTTTACAGTTAGGGCTGCTTGGTTCCCCACCTGACCCGGTTGGCTGCTTGTCCATGCGGGAAGGCCCGTCAATTGCAGATTGTACGCATTATCGCCTAGTTAGCATTTTCAACTGCTAATTAAATTCAAACCTGCCCTCCTGAAATTTTTGTATGGGGCTTTAAAGCTTGGCCCCAACGGCTTGGGGCAAGGTGATCGCATTAGGGCATTAGAATACGCGCTATGTCTTACATTGTCTTAGCTCGTAAATACAGGCCCAAAAATTTTGCTGAATTGGTGGGGCAGTCTCACGTTGTGACGGCTTTGTCAAACGCACTCACCTCGCAGCGTCTGCATCACGCCTATTTGTTTACGGGCACCAGAGGCGTGGGGAAAACAACTGTGTCCCGCATTTTGGCTAAATCACTCAACTGCGAGGCAGGGATCACCGCAAATCCATGTGGATCATGCGACGCTTGCACGCAAATCGATGCGGGTCGCTTTGTAGACTATACGGAACTAGACGCCGCCTCCAACAGAGGTGTGGACGAGGTGCAGCAGCTTTTAGAGCAAGCGGTTTACAAGCCTGTTCAAGGACGCTTTAAGGTATTTATGATTGATGAGGTGCATATGCTCACCAATCACGCATTTAATTCGATGCTCAAAACTTTGGAGGAGCCACCAGAGTATTTAAAGTTTGTGCTGGCAACAACTGACCCTCAAAAAGTCCCAGTCACGGTGCTCTCCAGATGTTTGCAATTTAATTTGCGTCCCATGGCGCCTGAGACTATTTTGGAGCATTTGTCCTCAGTTTTAAAGACCGAGGAGGTTGCCTGTGAGGTGCTTGCTTTGAAACTCATCGCGCAATCCGCGAGGGGCTCGATGAGGGACGCGCTGTCCTTAACGGATCAGGCTATTGCGTTTGGGGCGGGTGAAGTAAAAGAGGCCCATGTGCGTCAAATGTTGGGAAGCGTGGATTTTGGGTATATTTTTGACCTAATCAAAGCGTTGTCTGAGGCAAACGGTCTGACTGTTTTCCAAATCTGTGAAAACATACGCCAAATGGGGATTGATGCTGCAAGTGTCTTAGAGGAAATGGCCCGCGTATTGCAAAGGATGGCTGTTGTTCAAAACGTACCTAACTTTGCTCAGATTCGGGAGAAAGACGAAGAGTCTATGGATCCGGATGAGCAACGCGTTGTGGGCCTAGCACTTCAGTTGCCCTCAGATGAAACCCAACTGCTTTACAGCATTTGCCTTCAAGGTCGAGCTGAGCTGGGCTTAGCTCCTGATGAGTACACTGGACTGACGATGATTTTGCTGCGCCTGCTCGCCTTTAAGGGGGAGCACTCGAAATCTGAATCGTCTTTGACTGATATCAGTGCGCAGTCGCAAGAGGCTCAAAAAAAAACTTTAAAAACTGAGCCCATCCAAGCTGCGCAACCCTCAAACGGTGCATTGGCTGCGCCCCTCTCAACTACGCCGATTTCCTCACCCAGGGCAGCTCCACCCCTAGGTGCCCAATCCACACCCTCAAAAGACTTAGCTCAAACCAATCCCCTAGCCCGCGAAATGACCTCTATTTCTTTGCCAGTCAAAGAGATGCCCTACAAAGCGGATGAGGATGAGTTGCTCTCGGATCAGCCGCAGTTGCCCCCCTCAAATTTGTCTCCTGGCGCCGGCGCCACTCAAGGCTCCCTCGGTGCACAGGCTTCTCACATTGACTTGAGCAGGCCTGTTGAATCTGCTCAGATGATCCCCGTCGCTGTGCACCATCAGTCTGAGCGCAGTCAAAGCCTTGAGATACCTAAGTTTGGGTTGGTGAGAGAGTTGGTTGCGACCCCAGAGGGAGACTTTTGGAGTGATGTTGTTTACCAATTAGTAGAATCTGGCAAAGTGCACGGGCTTAACCGAGAGTTGGCTTTGCAGTCTCAGTTGATTGGGCGTGAAACGGATAGCTGGATTCTTAGAGTTGAGAGTGAGAACTTAAATTCAACAAGCAACCGAGAAAAACTCCAAGCCGCTTTGAAACAGGCTGGCTACGACGTGACATTGCAGTTCGAGATTGGCGTGGTGCGGGACAGTCCCGCCAGACGAAATATTGCAAAAAATTTAGCTCGAGAAAAAGAGTTCCTTGAGCGAATTCAAAATGACCCGTTGGTGCAAAAAATGGTTCAAGAATTTGACGCAAAAATCATCATGGGTAGCATTAAGCCCATTGCTGCAGACTCTCTTACAGACAATTTAAAATAAACCACTTCAAAAAAACAGGAAACTCAAATGTTCAACAAAGGTCAACTATCTGGTCTAATGAAACAGGCTCAAATGATGCAGGAAAATCTTCGCAAAGCCCAAGACGAGCTTGCTTTGATGGATGTAAGTGGCGAGGCCGCCAGCGGCAAAGTAAAAATTGAGATGACCTGCAAGCACATCGTCAAAAGAGTGCATATCGACCCCTCCGTGATGGATGACAAAGAGATGCTTGAGGATTTGCTCACTGCGGCCTTTAACGATGCGACCCGCAAAGCCGAAGAGACCAGTGAGGCTAAGATGGGTAAGTTGTCTGCCGGCCTTCCTGCAGGGATGAAATTACCCTTTTGATGAAAACGCCAGGCGCCTTAGAGGCTCTTATTGAAGCGTTTAAACGTCTCCCAGGTGTGGGTGAGCGCTCAGCCTCCAGAATGGCCTACTATTTAATGGAACGCGACAAAGAGGGCTCTCAAATACTCGCCCAAGCACTGATAAAGGCGTTTGACAGTATTCAGCACTGCACGCGTTGTCACTCTCTTAGCGAAGACACAGTGTGCGCGACCTGCTTAGATGAGACGCGGGATGCAACGCGTTTGTGTGTGGTTGAGACGCCTGCCGATCAATCCGCCATCGAGAAGACCGCTGCCTACAAGGGCTATTATTTTGTGTTGATGGGCTCTCTTAGTCCGTTGCAAGGCATTGGTCCCAAAGAGATCGGCGTTCAAACGCTACTAGACAGAGCCGGTAACGGGCTCGTGCAAGAGGTGATCTTGGCGACTAACTTTAACGCCGAGGGGGAGGCTACGGCGTATGTGCTGACTGAGACCCTAAAGAAAAGGGGATTGTCCGTGAGCCGTTTGGCGCGCGGGGTACCCGTTGGCAGTGAGCTAGAGTATGTGGATATTGGTACGATCGCACATGCGATGGTTGATAGGCGACAGAGTTAATAATTTTGATGTTTAAAAAAGGACATTTTATGAATCAGCCTTTAAATAAAAGAGAATTTACCAAATCCTTGAGCGCCGCCCTTATGGGGTGGCGTTCGCTTGGTCTGGCTGGCCTAACTGGCTTAACTGGCTTAACTGGCCTAGCCCCCAAAGATCTCTTTGCTCAAAACAAACTTGAGAAAACAAAAGTCTCCATCGCTGTAGGCGGCAAAGCAACGTTTTATTACTTGCCCCTGACCTTGGCCGAGCAACTCGGTTATTTTAAAAGTGAGGGCTTAGAGGTTGATATAAGCGATTTTGCGGGCGGCGCGAAAGCGTTGCAAGCGGTAGTGGGTGGCTCTGCTGATGTGTGCTCGGGGGCGTATGAACATACGATTTATCTTCAAGCCAAAAATCAGTTCTACCAGTCCTTTGTCTTGCAGGGCAGGGCGCCTCAAATCTCAATTGGCGTGTCCACCAAGAACTTACCCAACTACAAGGGGCTTGAAGATTTGAGGGGTAAAAAAATAGGTGTCAGTGCCCCAGGCTCATCCACCAA
>Ga0164296_1001863_pt1 | contig 21732 bp, 21 predicted proteins | sample GEODES057metaG_FD_113533 | JGI IMG/M metagenome (GOLD analysis project Ga0164296, IMG submission 113533) | Dystrophic lake water microbial communities from Trout Bog Lake, Wisconsin, USA - GEODES057 metaG | ecosystem: Environmental > Aquatic > Freshwater > Lake | place: USA: Trout Bog Lake...
CGCCAATAAAGTCCTCTCTGCAATGCGGAAGAAATTTGGTGGGCATGTGGAGGCGAAGAAGTAGATGAATGCTCGAAAAGCGGTAATTCAAGACGCGGACGTTCTCGTTCTTTTCGGCGCAACGGGTGATTTAGCAAAGAAGAAACTCTTCCCAGCCCTGTACAGCATGTCGATTAACGATTCGCTGAAGTGTCCAGTAATTGGAGTTGCGTCAACGAAGTGGAATCACGCTGAGTTCACGGCTCACGCAGTGGAGTCCATCTACAAAGCTTTCCCGAACCCCGATCCAGAGGTCTTAGCTCAACTCGATGAAGAGCTTTCGCTCATCGTCGGTGATTATCAAGAAGAGAAACTTTATGAGGATTTAGCTGAAGCAGTAAAAGACAAACACAGTCCAGTTATTTACCTTGCAATCCCTCCGGCATTTTTTGGAAGAGTGACCCAAGGTTTAGCCCGAGTTGGTCTTACGGAGCGTTGCCGCCTCGTTGTTGAAAAGCCATTTGGCCGCGACCTGCATTCCGCAATGGCGCTACAAGATGTACTTGAAGAAGTCCTTCCGGAAGAGCGTATCTACCGTATCGACCACTACCTCGGAAAAGAATCCGTTGAAGATATATTGATCTTCCGCTTTGCAAATTCGATTTGGGAACCGCTCTGGAATCATCGCTACATCAACAGCATTCAGATCACGATGGCCGAAGACTTTGGCGTCGAAGGTCGCGGTGCTTTTTATGACGGTGTAGGAGCTATCCGCGATGTGATGCAAAATCACTTGCTCCAAGTGCTCGCACTTATTGCCATGGAGCCACCAGCAGACCTTTCATCAGCAACAATGGAAGACGAGAAACTTAAAGTATTCCGCGCGATCGCAGCGCTAAAGCCAGAGAATGTTATTCGTGGCCAATACGTCGGATACCTCGATGAACCGGGCGTTGCTACAGGTTCAACTACAGAGACCTACGCCGCGGCTGTCATGCATGTAGATAACTGGCGTTGGTCAGGCGTTCCGTTCTATGTTCGCACCGGAAAGCACCTCACGGAGAGCACCCTTGAAGTAATTATTGAATTTAAGCAGCCGCCTCGATTGCTCTTTGCGGAGTCCCAGGAGGGTTCCTCCAATTTGCTTCGATTTAGATTGGGCAAAAACGACGGCGTGGATATCGAGTTGCAGGCAAAATCACCGGGAGATCGTTTAGAGACAGAGCCTGTAAAGCTCACCGTTAACTTCTCGGCCGCGCTTGGTGAACGCCAGGAAGCTTACGAGCGCCTACTTCGCGCCGCTATGCAAGGTGACCATATGCGCTTTACCCGTATTGATTCGGTGCTTGAGACCTGGAGAATTGTTGAAGGAATTATCAACAATGAACCACACCTGTCGCCTTACTTTAAAGGAACATGGGGTCCAGAGCGTGCCGATGAACTCCCTCAGCACGGTTGGCTAGAGCTCTAAATAAACTCACTGGTTACGGTGTACGTCGCGTAAGCGATTCCATCAATAGCAACTAAGAGCGCATTGGGGTTGTTACTCACAACCTCGCTCAGCTCTTTGCATAGGGGAGTAGTTGCCCGCGAAATGACGGGGGCTGGACCTATAAGGACCATACGTTTTGCCGACTCGTCGCTCACTCGTCCGCCAAGACCACGTGATGGATTGTGGGAAAAATTGGTGACCGGATATTTCTGGGCGCCCCGCTCCTGAAAAAATTCCTGCACCGCAATTTCTGCTGGCGATTGGAGTTCAGAGACCAGGGAGAGAATGAGTGAATCAATATTTTCAGATGCAAGCGTGGTCGTTTTAGATCCCGCGAGCGGGGAGTTAATGACAACGAAATCATTGACACTAAAAACTTCCTGCGGTTCGCGTACTACGACCGCTTGACTTTGTGCTTTTCGATCTGCCCGGCGCTTTCTTCCAAACCAGAGGAATCTCATGCGTTGAGTGCCTTAATGAAGTCATCGTGCAACAAACCATTGCTTGATACACCGCTTCCGCCATGTGAGCCAGGCAGTCCGTCAATGTTTGTAAATGATCCACCGGCTTCGCGAACGACGATATCAAGCGCTGCCATATCCCAAAGCGCAAGCTTTGGCTCAACGGCAATATCGACAGCACCCTCAGCGACCAACATATGTGACCAAAAATCACCGAGCCCACGCGTGCGCCAAATATCTTCTTGGAGCTTTAAGAACGCTGCCTTACGTGCGCCCCAGCCTTCTAGATCTGAATACGAGAGCGAGGCGTTCTCTAAGCTCGTAACTTTTGAAACGTGAATCTGCTTTGGTGTACCACCGTTCTCAACGACAAATGCCCCGCCACCTTCGTGGGCGAACCAGCGACGATAAAGCGCAGGGCAACTGACAACGCCCACGACAACTTTTCCTTCAGGATTGCACAGTGCGATGAGCGTTGCCCATGTAGGAATTCCACGCAAGAAATTCTTTGTGCCATCGATCGGATCAATCACCCAGTAGTAAGAATCGCCGGTGAGGTCTGGAGTGCCGAACTCTTCACCGACGATTAAATCTGCAGGTCTTTCTGTAGCCAGCACTTCACGGATCGCTTTCTCCACTGCTTTATCTGCATCCGTTACCGGGGTGAGATCGGGCTTAGTCTCAATGACCAAGTCCAACGATTGATAGCGCGATTTCGAAATCAAATCTGCGGCATCTGCAAGTTTTTGAGCAAGCGCTAAGTCCTGGGCAAGATCTCTCATGGATTCATTTTACCTTCGCGTAATAGCCCACGTAGTCGAGCTAGTCGGGCCTTTGAGTGTGGGTCGATAATAACTTCATTGAGTGAACATTCTGCTTCATCGTGTGAACAATTTTTTGGACAACTTCTCATCGCTTCAGCGAATTCGCCAAAGGCGCCGATAACGCGATCGCGCTCTACATGGGCCAAGCCAAATGAGCGCACCCCAGGCGTGTCAATAATCCATCCGGAGTTAACTTTTAATTCAAGTGCCACGGCGCTTGATGATGTATGCCTGCCTCGCCCTGTCACATCATTCACATCACCAGTAGCTCGGTTCGCATTTTCTACCAAGGCGTTTACGAGTGTGGACTTGCCGACGCCTGAGTGCCCTAATAGGACGGTCCGTTTGCCTGCGAGATGTGATCGCAACTCTGTGAGATCAGCACCGCGTTGTACTCGCACTGATTCAATTCCCAGTTCCTTGTATGAACTCAAGAATTCCGAAGGGTCTGCCAAATCGCACTTGGTCATCACAATTAGCGGAGTGATGCGCTGATCGAATGCGACCACCAGTGCCCGATCAATAAAACCATGACGGGGCTCGGGATTAGCAGCGCTCATGACGATAGCTATCTGATCCACATTGGAAACAATCATTCGCTCCATGCCGGCATCATCTTCGACGGTGCGAGTCAGGACATTGGTACGTGGTTCAACGGTGACGATGCGAGCCAGGGTATCTGTCCGCCCTGAAACGTCACCCACTAGCCGCACTAAATCTCCAACAACTACTGATTTCTTGCCGAGTTCGCGCGCTTTCATGGCGGTAACAATTATTGGTTCACCGTTGTTCGTGACGCCCTCCAAGATTGCTGCGCTTCGGCCACGATCTACCGAAATAATGCGGGCGAGTGCTGCAGCAGAATAATCTGGTCGATCTTTTGTACGCGGTCTGGAAGAGCGTTTGGGGCGAACCCTGACGTCATCTTCATCGAGCTCGCGATGTGTCATCGATCACCGTTCAACATCTGACTCCAGGCGCCCGGAAAATCTGGGAGGGTCTTCTTTGTGGTTTCCACATTTTCAACTTCGATACCAGGGATTCGTAGTCCAATCATTGCTCCTGCGGTAGCTAGGCGATGATCTTCGTAGGTATGGAATACGCCAGCATGTAGCGGCGCAGGGTAAATGCGAAGTGCGTCAGGTTCCTCAACAACGTTGCCACCCAGTGCATTTATTTCGGTTGCAAGCGCGGTGAGACGATCGGTCTCGTGATTGCGCAAGTGTGCGATACCGCGCAAATAAGAAGGAAAATCCGCGAGCGCACAGAGTGCGGCGATCGAAGGCGTGAGTTCACCGACGTCATGGAGATCAATATCAATTCCGTGAATTGCCCCGCCGGTAATCGCTAGATCATCGCCGCGGAATTCAACGTTCGCACCCATTTGTGTAAAAATGTTACGAAGCTCATCACCTGGTTGAGTCGTTTGTTTTGGCCAATCGCGGATAACGACGGTGCCGCCGCAGATCATCGCGGCTCCCATAAATGGCGCAGCGTTGGAAAGATCAGGTTCGATGACGCCGTCACTACCTGGCATTGAAGTTGGCTCAACCCGCCATTCGTTCTCTGCAACATGAACGCTTACGCCTTTTTCGCGGAGCATCGAAATAGTCATTTCAATATGTGGCAAAGAGGGGAGCGATGCGCCGATGTGTTTAACGGTAATTCCATTGATCGTTGCGGGCGCGACCAAGAGCAGAGCCGATATAAATTGGCTGGATAGTGAAGCATCGACTTCAACGACTCCACCCTTCAATGGGCCGTTCGCATTGATGGTCATCGGCAAGCTATAGCGACCACCGTGTTCAATGCTGACCCCGAGGGATTCCAGCGCCTTGATAACCGGTCCCAGCGGACGCTCATGAGACCTGGCATCTCCGTCGAAATAAATGATCCCCTTCGCCATAGCAGCGACCGGAGGCAGAAAGCGCATGACAGTTCCGGCATTTCCAACGTCGACTGAAGCTGGTCCAAAGAGTGGCGCTGGAGTAACGGTGAGGTCACCGTTATCCGCGGTCTGAATATCAACACCGATCGCTTTGAGCCCAGCGATCATCAGCGCTGAGTCACGAGAATGAAGCGGACGTCGCAATACTGATGGTGAATTCGCTAGCGCCGCGAGAATGAGCGCGCGGTTCGTTACGGACTTGGATCCCGGAATGGTTAAAGTCGCCGAAACCGGTACATTTCCTCGGTATGGAGCTGCCCATAGATCGCTCATTTCGGTCATATCGGAAGCCTACCTGAGATACCTTTACGCTCATGTGCGGCAGATATGCGGTGGCTGTGATGTCCAGCGAGATCATGGATGCCTTCGAGATTTCAACGGGTTATGTCGGCCCAATACTGCCTGCTGATTGGAACATCACTCCAACCCGAGATATCTATATCGTGAGGGATAAGCCCGCGCAGGAAGGTGTGCAACCAGCCCGTGAATTAGCTACGGCCTCGTGGGGAATGATCGCGCCCTGGTCTACTGACCCGGTGCAAGCGCTGCGCTCGCAATCGCAAGCCATTAATGCTCGCTCCGAAACGGTTCACGAGAAGCCAACGTTTAAAAGCGCCTTTGCAAGACGACGCTGTCTAATTCCAGCAAGCGGTTACTACGAATGGGCGACAGAGTTAGGGCCATTTCCACCCAAGCAGCCCTTTTATATCCACGGTGATGGTCTCATTGCATTTGCCGGTATTTGGGATCGCTGGCGTGCGCCCGATGGAACAGTCAAAGAGAGTGCGGCGCTGATCACTAGGCCTTCGGTTGGTTTTCTAGCAACGGTGCATTCCCGAATGCCGACTTTCTTGCCGAAAGATTCATGGGATCACTGGCTTGATCCAACCGTAACTAATATTGATGAAATCCGCGCGATGATGCATCTAAAGGAGCCAGACAAAGGATTGATTGCGCATCCAGTGGCACCGCTGGTGAACTCAACGTCCAATAATGGTGAGCAGCTCATTGCGCCAATCGAACTTGGGGAGCCAGAGACGCTCTTCTAAGCTTTCATTTCCTGTCATCGGGAATAAAGCGCTCTCTCAGGTGGTTCCCAAGATGTGGGAGTAGCCTTGTCTGTCATGGACGCCAATACATCTGAGATCGCGCTGGTTGATCGCGCGAGTGAAACGGCTGTCCAGCAACGCGCTCGCTTTGAGCGGGATGCTTTGCAGTACACCAATCAGCTTTATGCGGCTGCGCTTCGCTACACCAAGGATCCGCATGACGCGCAGGATCTGGTTCAAGATACATATGCAAAGGCCTACGTGGCCTTTCACCAGTTTGAACCCGGAACAAATTTAAAGGCGTGGCTCTATCGAATCCTCACAACTACATTTATCAATACCTATCGCAAGGATCAACGTCGACCCCAGATCAGCGATGGCGAGCTAGAGGATTGGCAGATTTACGATGCCGCCAGCCACACCAGCGATCAAGGTCGCTCCGCCGAAGATGTCGCCCTTGATGGCATTGCGGATTTGGATGTGAAGGCTGCGCTCGCTGCGATGCCTGAAGAATTTCGGATGGCCGTCTACCTGGCAGATGTCGAGGGTTTTTCCTATAAAGAGATTGCTGAAATCGTCGGAGTTCCCTCAGGAACTGTGATGTCCAGGTTGCACCGCGGTCGCAAAATGCTTCGCGAATCCTTAGCTGAATACGCCAAGACCCGCGGATTTAATAAGAAAACTGGGGGTGAGAGCGATGAGTGAGTTGCATGCAATTCCTTGCGATCAAGTCCTGCAGACCCTGGTGCTTTACATCGACCATGAACTAGCAACAGAGCAGGATTATCAGATCTACCAAATTCACTTCCAAGAATGCCCACCCTGTCATGAACTTCTGGTTCATGAGAGCGAATCCCTTTCGTTCATGCAGAATTTGCTTCGCTCGGCATGTAACGAGCAAGCACCGGAAGATTTGCATGATCGTATTCGTAGGCAAATTTCGGTGATGTCAGCGACAGCTCAAGTCGAATATTTCTCCCAGACCACAATTACTAATTTCTCCTTTGATGGAACCACATCAATTCAAGTAACACAGGAGTTCACCACCGAAATTCGCCACGACTTAACGGATGGCGAATAACCTCATAATTTGCGCTTGATCCGTTAAGTTTTAGGCATGGATCACGAACAATTCCTTGGTTCAGTCGGTATGGCTTCTCTTACCGTCAGACCATTGGATACCGGGGTGGCGCAGGGGATTAACGACCTACCGGTGCTCGCTGCGAACTCCGCGCTTAATGTTGTAGAGAGCGCATGTTCGGCCGCGATTGCAGAATTTTTTGGAACCGGTGAAACCTCATTCACGATTTCAGCAAATATCGTAATGAAGGGCGCCGTATCCATCGGGAACGAAGTTCGCGCCATGGTTCGTGCGACTGAATGCAACTCCAACGTGCTCACCTTTGAATGCGAAATTCATCAGGACCAACGAGTAATCGCCGTCGCACAAGTGCAACGGCGATTAGTAGATCGTGTTTCTTTTATGGCCAGGAGCGCCGCGGAGAATCTGCCGCGCACCATTGCGGCTAGTTAAGCTTTCTTTGTTGCCCAGAAAATATCTGAGATCTCATCGATCTTTGCAAGCAACTTCTCTGCTACTGCAACATCGGTAGTTCCCTTGGTTCCTCCTGCGCCTGCGAGCTTTGTTGCCTCGTTGAACAATGAGTTGAGTTGTGGGTATGCCTCAAAGTGAGGTGCCTTGAAATAGTCGGTCCAGAGAACCCAGAGGTGGTGCTTCACCATTTCTGAACGTTCTTCTTTCACTGCAATTGCACGTGATTTGAAATCTGGATCAGAGCTAGCAGCGTACTTTTCCATTGCGGCCTTAACGGAGAGCGCCTCAATTTTTGCTTGTGCAGGATCGTAAACCCCACACGGTAGATCGCAGTGCGCTAATCCAACGAGTGTTGGCTTGAACATGGTTTCTCCTTCTTCAATAAAAATTGGTCGTCGTGTGTGTCAGACTACTACTCTCATGGCTAGCGTTCCATTTAGAAAATTTCCCAGCCTGGCACTTGGTCGAGGGTTTGGGACTATTGCTGTCAGTGGCCAATCAATGTACCCGACTTATAACGATGGTGATTGGCTGGTTTTTCGCAGGGTGTCGGCGCTGGATGAGGCCGAAATTCAAAAACTCTGGGGTCTGGTTCTTGTGATTGAGCGCGAGAGTTACCCCGGGATTTACTTCATCAAACGATGCACGCAAATTACGGGTGGCTGGATCTGGGTCGAAGGAGATAACTCCGCTGTCAGCACAGACTCCAGAGCATGGGGAAGCCTCGCCCCAGCAGAGATCAAGGGCGTCGTTCTCTTTCGATACAAGCGCGCGAAGGCGAAGCCGAACTAATTAACGGGTAAATGCCTCGGTAATGAGCGCGTGCTGTTCTTCCTCGTGCAAGTGGTGTGAACCAGTTGCGGGGCTAGCTGTAGCTCGGCGTGATACCCGACGCAAGGTACGTCCTTCAAGCGCCTCAAAGGTATTGAGAGCGACAAAAGGATATGGACCTTGGTTCGCTGGTTCATCTTGGACCCAGAGCAAGTTCGCGTTTGGATGATTGCGCGTGACTTGCATGAACTCCTCGAGTGGGAATGGATACAACTGTTCGATACGAACAATTGCGGTTCCTGTTTCACCGAGTCGAGCACGTTCTGCAACGAGATCCCAATAGACCTTGCCGGAGCAGAAGATCACGCGATTCGCATTAGTTACTGTCGTGTCATCGATCAATGGCTTGAATGTGCCAGATGTGAAATCTGAAAGTCCTGATGCAGCGGCTTTTAAGCGCAACATCGACTTTGGTTCAAAGACGATCAACGGACGGCGTGCCGCATTCTTCATATGCCAACGAAGCAAGTGGAAGTAAGAGGCAGGTGTCGTAGGTTGTGCGACAGTCATGTTCTGTTCCGCACAGAGGGCTAGGTAACGCTCAATGCGAGCAGATGAGTGATCCGGGCCTTGGCCTTCGTAACCATGAGGTAGCAAGAGAACTACCGAGGAACGCTCGCCCCACTTTTGCAACGCGCTTGATACGAATTCATCGATGATCGATTGTGCGCCGTTGGCGAAATCACCGAACTGCGCCTCCCATAGAACGAGCGCATTATCGCGTTCAACCGAGTAACCGTATTCGAAGCCCATCGCTGCATATTCAGAGAGCAATGAGTCAAAGACGAAGAATTGATTATCGTTATCGATCAATGCGCGAAGTGGGAACCAGTCGCCACCAGTATTTTGATCAACGACTACTGCGTGACGATTGGAGAACGTTCCGCGACGAACATCTTGACCTGCCAAGCGGATGGGATGACCCTCAAGGAGGAGTGAACCAAAGGCCAACATTTCACCAGTTGCCCAGTCCGCGGTGCCCTCATCGAGCATCTCGGTGCGCTTGGCAAGTTGCGGAGCGAGGCGAGGATGGACGACGAAGTTTTCTGGAATCGCGATCTGCGTTGCTGCAATCTTGCGCAGAGTGGCTTCATCAACTCCAGTGTTAACTGTCAATGGATTTGTGACAGCAGGAACCGGGTTAGATGTTGGTTCTGGCTCCACGTTGTGGACAGCTGCATATACAGCATCGAGTTGTGCCTGGTAGTCGCGCTGAACTTCTTCGGCTTCTTCAACGGTGATGTCACCGCGGCCAATAAGCGCTTCGGTGTAGAGCTTGCGGGTGCTGCGCTTTGCATCAATGAGTTTGTACATCATTGGTTGTGTGAAACTTGGCTCATCGCCCTCGTTGTGACCACGACGACGGTAGCAAACCATGTCGATCACGACATCCTTGTGGAACTCTTGGCGATATTCGAAAGCGAGGCGTGCAACACGGACAACAGATTCTGGGTCATCACCGTTTACATGGAAGACCGGTGCCTGAATCATCTTTGCGATATCTGTGGAGTACGTTGAGGAACGTGCAGCGTGTGGTGAAGTCGTAAAGCCGACCTGATTGTTAACAACGATATGAATCGTTCCACCTGTGCGATAGCCCTTGAGCTGTGACAAGTTCAAAGTTTCAGAGACAACACCTTGACCTGCAAACGCTGCGTCGCCATGAACCAGGATCGGTAGGACAGAGAAGGCTTCGTGAACGCCCTTCACGTCTTGCTTGGCGCGAACAATTCCTTCGAGAACTGGGTTCACTGCTTCTAGGTGTGATGGGTTAGCTGCGAGGTAAATCTTTGTTGTCTCACCAGTATCCGCGGTAAATGTTCCTTTAGTACCGAGGTGATACTTCACATCTCCGGTTCCGTGGACTTCGTTATCGGCGTAGTGACCTTCAAATTCCTGGAAGATTTGGCCGTATGACTTTCCGCCGATATTTGCTAATACATTGAGGCGACCACGGTGTGGCATACCGATACATACTTCATCGAGGCCACGCTTTGCAGAGCTATCCAAAATAGCGTCTAGTAGTGGGATGAGTGACTCTCCGCCTTCCAGCGAGAAGCGCTTTTGTCCGACATATTTTGTCTGCAAGAAGGATTCGAAGGCTTCTGCAGAGTTGAGTTTGCGCAAGATGCGAAGTTGTTCTTCGCGAGGTGTGCGAGGTGCGCCAACTTCGACATGTTCCTGCATCCACTTACGTTCGGCAGGATTTTCGATGTACATGTACTCAACGCCAACGGTGCGGCAATACGAATCGCGCAATATGCCGAGGATTCGGCGCAACTTCATAAAGGACTTTCCGCCAAATCCGCCTGTTGCGAATTCGCGATCCAGGTCCCAAAGCGATAGGCCATGTGTCACAACATCCAGATCAGGATGGCTGCGCTGGCGATAGCGCAGCGGATCGGTATCAGCCATGAGGTGGCCGAATGTCCGGTATGCCTCGATCAGTTGTTGTACGCGAGCGGTCTTGCTGATCTGATCGTCTTTAGAGAATTGGAAGTCGACAGCCCAACGAATAGGAACGTATGGAATGCGAAGCGCTGCAAAGATTTCGTCATAAAAGTTTTCAGCGCCGAGCAAAATCTCATGGATGCGGCGCAGGAAGTCACCTGATTGCGCACCCTGGATTACGCGGTGATCGTATGTGCTTGTCAAAGTAATTACTTTAGAGATCGCCATATTCATGAGCGTCTCTTCATTTGCGCCTTGGAATTCAGCTGGGTAATCCATCGCGCCAACGCCGAGAATCAAACCTTGGCCTTGCACCAAACGAGGTACAGAGTGAACTGTTCCAAGAGTTCCGGGGTTGGTGAGTGAAACAGTTGTTCCCGCATAATCTTCAACGGTCAGCGTGCCGCTACGTGCTTTGCGAACGGTCTCTTCGTATGAGGCCCAAAATTGGTCAAAATCAAGGGATTCGCAACCCTTAATGGATGGCACCAAGAGTTGGCGGGTTCCATCTGGCTTCGCTAAATCAATTGCGATACCTAAATTAATATGTTCAGGTCGACCAAGCGCCGGCTTACCATCTTGTTCAGCGTAGAAGGTGTTCATCTCTGGCATTGCACGCAACGCTTTAATCATTGCATAACCAATGAGATGGGTAAATGAAACTTTTCCGCCACGGCCACGTGCGAGGTGGTTGTTAATTACGGTGCGGTTGTCGATCATGAGCTTTGCTGGAATTGCACGAACGCTGGTGGCAGTTGGTACGGTGAGCGATGCTTCCATGCTCTGCACGACACGTGCAGCGACTCCGCGAATCGGTTCAAGCGTTGACGCACCTGGAGTTGCGAGTGTAGGAATCGGCTTAACAACTGGGTCAGCAGGCGTTGCGGAATTCGAAGTTTGCGGTGCTTGCACAACTTGTTGTGCGGTTACAGCGGTTACAGCGGGCGCAGCTGGAGCCGAAAGTGCAACTGGCGCCGGCGTTTGAACTGGAGCCTGCACTTGTGTAACTGTTGGAACAACAGGGGGAGTAGTGCTCTGCGAAGATTTTGGAATTGGAGGAGTGCTTACTGGTGGCGTAACTGAAGGGGTCGCAGGAATTGGTGTTGCAGATGTAGCCGGAGTGTATGTAGCAAAAAAATCGAGCCATGCTTGATCAACCGATTTGGGATCTTGCAGGTACCGCTCATACATCTCATCGACTAGCCACTCATTGGTCCCGAAAGAACCACCAAAATGGTTTTCAGGGGTATTGGATGTATTCGATGCCGACACTGGCGCTCACTCCGCTTCTTCATAAGTTGAAACAACCTGGTACTGCATAATCTTAATCGTCAGAGCGATTATCGCTCATCCCGCAGGCCTGTGAGGTGGGGCTCCTTGGGAACTCTCAGAAGATCAAGAGCTGCTCTCTGGGTCGTATCCGAGGAGGCTGGCGGCAGCGGTGAGAAAACCCAAAATCCCTAGGGGTATCGCCCCGACATAGAAAGAGCCACTTGCCATGAAATAGGCGACTCCTAGCGCAATGAGATTTGCGAGAACTGCCGGCGCACGACCCCAGGATTTTCCGCGTGCATAAGAGATAGAGCAGGCAAATAGGCCCAGCGCGCCTAGCGCTAGACCGATGAAATCTCCAGCAAGGGCCAATGGAGCGCTGAGGGGGTGGGAGCGAAGCGCATCCAGCAGGGCGAGGTAAATAATCAGGGCGACGAGGATGAGAGATTCCAGCCTCAGCATCACAACCGCGGTGCGCCGGGATTTTTCGATGAGCCCCTTGGTCATTGCCATGTCCATAGGGTATCTAAGACAGGGTATCTAAGACACGGTATCTAAGACACGGTATCTAAGACACGGTATCTAAGACACGGTATCGACATTACGGTGTACCTATGAGACGCACGGAATGACGAGAATCAATCTCCGAGAGGTCCCGTTCGACAACGACGGATTGCGCGACTCATTGACCCAAACGATGGCCCCTGGGCTTTTCTTCGAAGCCCTGAAGCGCGATGTCGCCGGCGCCCAGCGTTCTGGTACGCCGCTTTCAATTCTGACGTTCGCACTCGACCCCAGCCTGCATACGACTGCTTCGCAATTTCAGGTGGCACTCATAGAGCTAGCTTTTCGGATCAGTGATCAGATTCGTAGCGAGGAATTATTCGCACGAGTCTCGGATACCGGATTTTGGGTCGTGCTCAAAGGCACTCCAGCAGATTGCGAAAAGTTCCTCGAACGATTGGAACCGCGCACAATTGCTGGCCTGAAGTACCTTATTTTCGGCAGAAGTTCGGAAAGTTACGAAGAGCTAATCGACGTGATCGACTCTTCCTATTTTTAGTATTTATCGGGCGTTACTTACCGGCGCAGGCTTTGAGAGCAGCAATAACTTTGGTGTTCTGGTTATCCAGTCCTGCAACATCTGCAGCCGTCTGAACCGGAATTCCCTTGGTGTTGAGGCAGGCGATAAACGCCGCGCTGGCACCCGTCTTTGGAGCTGTGCCTGCCGTTCCATTAGAACCGTTAAATCCATTGCCTCCATTGGAACCCTGGTTGCCGAAGCCACCAAATGATGGACGAAGCGACGCACATGATGCCATGGCCTTCTGCTGAGCTGGGCTTAAGGAGAACGAAGGACGTGGCCGTGGTGAGCCTTGTTGGAAATTAGGGGCGCCGCTAGGACGAGAACCTGGAGTGCCAAATCGACGCCCGCCGCCGAAGGATGGAAGCTTGACGCCGGCTTTAGCTAAGCAGGCTGTGTACTTCGCAAAAGCTGGGGAATTTGCGCCGCCAAATCCACCGCGAAAACCTCCGCGGGCGGAGCCGCTAATAGAGGGCTTTGGCGCAGGGGTCTTTGACGCAGCGTTAGCAGGAATCACAGTCGACAGAATTGTTGTCGCTGCACACAAAAAGATGAAAGCGGTTTTAGTTGGAGTACGCATGATGGAAGGTTAAATCAATAAAAGGTAAATATGCCGAAATTTTCCTTATTTTTGGCTGAGAATAATGAGGCAGGTAGGCTCAGCCCATGTCTAAAGTCCTTGCAAAACTTCCGGTCGGGGAAAAAGTCGGCATTGCATTCTCCGGAGGCCTTGATACCTCTGTGGCAGTAGCGTGGATGCGCGAAAAGGGCGCGTTTCCATATACATATACCGCTGATCTTGGACAGTATGACGAAACGGACATTGAGTCGATCCCATCTCGTGCGCTCGCTTATGGCGCCGAAAATGCGCGATTGGTTGATTGCAAGCTTGCATTGGTGGAAGAGGGCTTGGCTGCGATCGCTTGCGGAGCGTTTCACATTCGCTCTGGTGGAAAACAATATTTCAACACGACTCCACTTGGTCGCGCTGTTACAGGAACGCTGCTCGTGCGCGCAATGCTCAACGATCAATGTTCGATTTGGGGAGACGGCTCTACTTATAAGGGTAACGACATCGAGCGTTTCTATCGTTATGGCTTGCTCGCAAATCCGGCGCTGCGCATTTATAAGCCCTGGCTCGATGAAGACTTTGTGACTGAGCTAGGCGGTCGCAAGGAGATGTCGGAGTGGCTCGTCGCCCACAATCTTCCATATCGCGATAGCACCGAAAAGGCATATTCCACTGATGCAAATATTTTGGGTGCAACTCACGAAGCAAAGAACCTCGAAGAATTAGATGCTTCGATCGAAATCGTCGATCCGATTATGGGCGTGAAGTTCTGGGATCCATCTGTTGAAATTCAAAGTGAAGATGTCGTCATTGAATTTTCGCAAGGTCGTCCTGTATCTATTAACGGTCAGACTTTTGCTGATTCGGTAGCGCTGATGCGCGAGGCCAATTCAATTGGTGGGCGTCACGGTTTGGGTATGGCTGATCAAATTGAGAACCGCATCATCGAAGCGAAATCTCGTGGCATCTATGAAGCACCAGGAATGGCGCTTTTATTCATTGGTTACGAGCGCTTGATCTCTGCGATTCATAACGAAGACACCATTGCCAACTACCATGCTGAAGGACGTCGCTTGGGACGTTTGCTTTATGAGGGGCGCTGGTTTGATCCGCAATCACTCATGCTTCGCGAGTCATTGACGCGCTGGGTCGCATCTGCAGTAACAGGATCGGTCACGATTCGTTTGCGCCGTGGTGATGATTACTCAATCATCAATACAACCGGCCCTGCGTTGAGCTATCACCCTGAGAAGCTATCAATGGAGCGCAATGAGAATTCGGCCTTTGGACCGGCTGATCGCATCGGTCAACTCACCATGCGTAACTTGGATATTGCGGACACCCGCGCGAAGTTGGAGCTGTACACAAAGCAAGGCCAACTCGGCGCGAGTGAATTTAAATTAATCGGAGAGATTGAAGCTCAATAATTAATTTAGACGTTCACCGTTGACATATCGGGGTAGCGATCTCCTTTAGTGCCACCGATAGGCGCAGCATCATTGAGACGAGCTAAATCTTCAGATGTAAGTTCGATATCAAGCGCCGCCAAGTTCTCTTCAAGGCGGGAAACTTTGCGGGTTCCTGGAATTGGAACGACATCCAAACCTTGGGCAAGGACCCATGCCAAGGCGATTTGCGCGGCGGTTGCTTCCTTTGCGGCAGCGATCTCTTTCACTGCGTCAACGATTTTGATGTTGTGATCGAAATTTTCGCCATTAAAGCGCGGGTATGTACGTCGACGATCATCAGCAGCAAGTGCGTCCAAGTTTGTAACAGTGCCAGTCAGAAACCCGCGGCCCAGTGGGGAGTAAGGCACAAAGCCGATTCCTAACTCGCGAACCTTTGCAAGCACACCGTTCTCTTCGATCTCTCTGGTCCAAAGCGACCATTCCGATTGCACAGCAAGAATCGGGTGAACGCTATTTGCCTTTTCAATTGTTGCCGCAGATGCCTCCGAAATACCGAGGTGACGAACCTTTCCGGCTTCAACGAGTTCCTTCATAGCGCCCCAGGTTTCTTCAACGGGAACTTTGCGATCAACGCGATGTTGGTAATACAGGTCGATGTAGTCAACGCCTAACCGAGCGAGCGATGCGTCGCAGGCAGCCTTGACGTATTCAGGTCGGCCGTTGACACCTTTGAACGAACCATCCGCGCCGCGTTCATTCCCGAACTTTGTTGCGAGGATGACTTGCGAACGGCGACCTGCAATCGCTTTTCCTACCAACACTTCATTCTTGAACGGACCATACATATCTGCTGTATCGATAAACGTTCCGCCGAGGTCGAGGAAGCGATGTATGGTCGCGATCGACTCTTCATCGTTGGTAGGACCATAAAACTCTGACATTCCCATGCAGCCCAGGCCCAGGGCTGAAACTTCAAGGCCGCGTAGCGTACGCATTTTCATAATCGCTCCACTCTCCTAAAAACTCATTATTCTTTTGAATGCAAATCATTCGCACCTGATAATAGTCACCGAGAACCTTCACCGCATTCCTGCTAACTTGGGCTCACGCCTTAAATTTGCACCAAGTACAGGAGAGAACATGAAGATTTACAACAACATTTCAGAGGTATTCGGAAATACACCGCTTGTAAAGATTCAACGACTATTTCCTGATACGACAGCAACTATTGCTGCAAAGCTCGAGTTTTACAACCCCACTGCATCTGTGAAAGATCGTCTCGCCGTTGCAATGGTTGACGATGCCGAAAAATCTGGCGCTCTCAAGCCAGGTGGCACAATTGTTGAGGCAACATCTGGTAACACCGGTATCGCACTTGCATCGGTTGGAGCAGCGCGTGGTTACAAAGTTGTCCTCACTATGCCTGACTCCATGTCGAAGGAACGTCGTGCGCTGCTTCGCGCGCTAGGTGCAAAGTTGGTTTTAACTCCTGCGGCACAAGGTATGCGTGGGGCAGTAGAAGCCGCTGAAAAAATTGGGGCAGAAGAAGGTGGTGTTCTTGTACGCCAATTTGAAAACCAAGCTGGCCCTGCAATTCACCGCGCCACGACTGCAGCAGAAATTTGGAACGACACTGATGGTCAAGTTGCAGCTGTTGTAATGGGTATCGGTACTGGCGGAACCATTACTGGCGTCGGCCAAGCGTTGAAGGAAAAAAATCCAGATATCAAAATTTTCGCAGTGCAACCTGCTGCTTCGCCTATTCTCACTGGAGGTGCACCATCTGGCCACCCGTTGCAAGGAATCGGTCCAAACTTTGTGCCACCGGTTTTGGATACTGCAATTTATGACGAAGTGCTCTCTGCGCCGAATGATGACTCATTTACATATGCAAAGCGTGCGGGCCAAGAAGAGGGAATCCTTGCGGGAATTTCATCTGGCGCAGCTCTATGGGGTGTTTCGCAAATCGCAGATCGCCCAGAGTTTGCCGGCAAGATAATTGTCGTAGTGCTTGCATCCTTCGGAGAGCGTTATCTCTCGACCGCGCTCTACAAGGAGTTTGTCGATGAACCTGTGGCACCGAGCATCTAAATTGTCACCATTTGCTTTCATTGGTGAGGATTTAAAGGCGGCGCTGCAGCGCGATCCTGCTGCCCGCAGTCGTTTAGAAGTCGCCCTCACTTATCCTGGCGTGCATGCGCTATGGGCGCATCGCATTGAACATTGGCTCTGGACTCATGGCTTTCGGTTCTTGGCTCGTGCACTTGCAAACCACACTCGAGGACGCACCGGCATAGAGATTCACCCCGGAGCAGTAATTGGGCATGGAGTCTTTATCGACCACGGCATGGGTGTTGTCATCGGAGAGACCGCGATCGTTGGAAACAATGTGACGATTTATCACGGGGTGACGCTCGGTGGTCGCAGCCTTGAAAAAGGCAAGCGCCATCCAACTGTTGAGGACAATGTGATCTTGGGCGCAGGAGCGAAGGTACTTGGAAATATCACCATTGGTGAAGGTTCAACTATTGCCGCAAATCAAGTGGTGACGCGCTCTCTTTCGCAGCGAAACGAAGTTGAGTTCTACATTTAACATCTATATTTGAGCATGTGAGAACTCATTTAGACCGGCTTGTCTCACAGTTTGTCGCACGCTGGTACTGGATTCAGCAGGTTCTAGTTACTTCTATTGCCGCTGCCCTCGCCTGGGAGGTTGGCGACCTCGCGTATCCAAATGGCGGGCTTGTCGCCGCGATCGTCGCGACATTGACGGTTCGTTCCTCACTCCATAAGTCCACCCGCGAGGGTTTGGGACAACTCGTCGGATCAAGCGTTGGCGCCGGGGCTGCGCTTATCTCACTTCACTATTTGGGCGCTGGCATTGTTACGGTCGGGATCACTGTCCTCTTATCTTTGGCCGCTGCCCGCGTGTTGCATCTGGGGGAAGTAGCTGCGATCAACGTTCCGGTTACTGCACTAATCGTTATTGGACCTGGACTTAATGAATCCACTGCCGTTCGCCGCCTCACATCGACATTAATTGGCGCGGTCATTGCAATTGTTTTATCGATATTCGCCCACCCAAAGAGTCCGGTCGGCAGGACCATCGATCGAATCTCCTCACTCACCGAGCGTTGTGCAATGCTGCTATCGCAAATGGCCGAAGGCTTGGTGAGCGATTATTCACTCGATGAATCTGGCCGTTGGTTGGCACGCGCACGGTTACTCGCCGAAGAAATCCCGTCTATTAGAAACCATGTCATCGAGGCTCGAGTCTTTGCGCGCTGGCTGCCCAGCGCACGCTCTGCGAACGCTGAAAAACTTTATCTGCGCGGCATAGCTGTCGAACACATGATTGTTCAAGTCAGGGCAACCTCAAGAATCTTGTATGACTTAAGACTTCACGGGGGAGTAGCTCCCGAGATTTCGCGGAGCATTGGTTCACTCCTTGCGACGGCAAGCTATGCGTTAACTGTCAGCGCCGAAGATTTTAAATACGATCCATATGGAATGACAAAAGACCCGCTTACTTCAGAGATCAGGCATAGCGCGGACTCGCTCACATCCTTAGCCCTAGCGGACCATGATGAGATCGCGGGTGGCCAAATCGCACGCGTACTGGGAGTTGTATCAAGTACCGTCATCATCGCTGACTCACTCGATCAAATATCTCCGGCCATTAAGAAAGTTCCAACTCCTGAAGGTCCGGCTAGCCAACAAGTACTCGCAGTTTCGCCATTAGAGCAGGCGCGCAATTGGCAGATGCGACTTTATAGACTCTTGCCGCGAAGAGTTCGCACTTACCTGGAACAACTTCGATAACGATCCGATTCTTAAAGGGTTGTTAATCAACCCGTAACTTTAAATATTCCTTTCGTCTCCCATCGCCTTGTTCACTACCTACACCCGTTCACTCAACTTTGCTCAAAGTTAGGAATATTTATGCGTAAAAATTCACTGAAGAAGGGTATTGCACTTGCTGCATCACTCGTCTTCGCATCAATGGGCTTGAGCGCGCAAGCTGCGCACGCCGCCCCGATCACAATTAATCTTTATGAAGCTATTGGATATGCCCCTGATGAAATCAAGGCATTCAACGCATCGCAGTCTCAGTACCAAATCGTCGATGTTGGTGGTTCAACAGGGCCACTTCTTGCAAAGGTTGCAGCCGAAGGCACAAACCCACAATGGGGTCTCTTCTGGGCTGACGGTGATACATGGGCTGCCGCAGCAGATACTGCTGGAAATTTGGCACCATTGAATTTCAAGCCTGCATATAACCAAATCGGAAAGCGTCTAGCTCCTAAGAACAATTCTTATGCGATCACCGGTTCGACCGTGATGGTTGCAGGTCTTTACAACGCCGCAAAACTTCCAAATCCTCCTGCAACGCTCAATGCAATGCTGCGCAAGCAATATAAGGGTCAGATCGGCATGAACGATCCAAATATTTCAGGTCCAACTTTCCCATTCATCGCTGGATTGATGAACCAACTTGGTTCTGAAGATGCTGGAAAGAATTACTTGCTCTCTCTTAAGGCCAATGGTTTGGTTGTGAATGATAAGAACGGTCCGACCATCCATGCGCTTGAAATTGGCCAAATCAACATGGGCTTGGTTCAAAACACAGCTGCGCTTGCTGAAATCATCAAGTTCACAGCTAACCCAGTCAAGGGATACACCCCAAAGATTGTTTACCCAGGTCGTCCAACTTTGATGCCTAGCTCACTCGCGATTGATAGCAAGCGTCCCGCTGCTGAAGTTGCTGGTGCACAAGCATTCGTAAAGTTTGTTCTTTCACCAGCTGGTCAATCAATCCTCGCTAGCGATGATGGAACCCAAAACTCAGATGTGTTGTGCTACCCATCAATCCAAGGCACGACACCTAACAAGTACGTTCCAGCACTTCCTACGGCTTACCAAATCATCGACCCATACAAGTGGGGTCCGCTCCAAAGTGAGATCGATGCTTGGTTCACCGCAAACATCCGTACCAAGTAAATCCGCGCAAAACTAAGTAAGTAGCAGATAGTTAATGGCACTAGATAGCGAGCCTATGTCTCGTTCTCTGGTGCCATTTTCTGCGCCAAGAGGCTTCAACCGGAAGCCATCGCTGAAATTTCGCCTCACGCCGATGACGGTTTTTTGGACGTTGATCATCTTCATCCTGGTCATTCCGATCGTTCTCTTTCTCTCTGTCGCATTTAGCCCGCGGCTTTTATCGCAGGGCCATCAATGGTTCACGCTCTCCAGTTTCAAACCAGTCTTTACTGGTGCCTATGGGACCGCCCTCCTTCACTCGCTGATACTTGGAATTGTTGCAGCGGTTGGTGCGACTTCCATCGCGCTTTCAATGGCCTGGCTAGTTATCAGGACTAATACGCCGGCTCGCGTCATTTGGAACTCCACAATATTTGCGCTCTTTTTGGCGCCGTCATATTTGATTGCGCTGGGTTGGCAAAGACTTTTTGAACAACGCGGCGTCCTTGAAATTATGGGTTTTGACGTAACCCCTATCCGCAACTTGTTGTACGGCCCCGTTGGAATTTGCCTGGTACTTATGGTGAAAGGTTTGCCATTTGCATACCTGGTGATAGCGAACGCGATGCGCGGGCTCGGTGAGGAGTTCGAGCAGGCGGTTCGCGTGCATGGGGGCTCTCGCGTTGAAGCGTTCAAGGTTATGGCGAGCCTATTACTTCCCGCCATTTTCTCCGGCCTAGCGATTGTCTTTGCCGAAGCTATCAGCGATTTTGGTGTTGCATCTACGCTCTCAAGTGTCGGGCACTTTAGCGTCGCGACCTATCAGCTCTATCAAGGTATTAATTCAATACCGGTTAACTTTCCTGTTTCGGCCGCAACAAGTTTGACGTTGTTAGCCCTCGTGATTCTCGCCATCATCTTTCAAAATCGTGCGCTTCGTGGAAGAAGTTTTAGAACGCTCAGCGGTCGCACCCGTCCCGCGACGATCACAAAGCTCTCAAAGTTCAACAAGTTCACGACGAGCACCTACATCATCTTGCTCCTTCTCATTACCTTAGGAATTCCAGTTTTTGGCGCAATATCGGCTTCGATGTTGCAAGGGCTTGGAAGTTTGCTCAGCCACTACTCAATTAATTTCAGCAACTATTCCAGAGTTCTGCATTCAAGGTTTCTTCGAAACCCCTTGATTTATTCAACCGAGATGTCACTCATTACGGCGACGCTCGCAGTTGGGTTAGCGGCAATTGCTTCCAAGGTCCTTACCTCAAATCGCAATTCCAGAGCGAAACGTTTCGTTGACTTCTTCTTACTTGCTGCTGTTGCGCTTCCGGGAATCGTCTTCGCGATCGGTTACATCTTTACCTATAACCTCAAATTCATTAATGATATTGGGCTTCATATTTACGGTACTTCGTTATTGCTCGCCTTGGCGTACACCGCGAACGCCCTTCCTTCCACATCCAGGTCACTCGTTGGCAACATGGGGCAGATTCAGGAATCAATGATGGATGCCGCCCGCGTGCACGGAAGTCGCGGATTTAGGGCGTGGTTGGACGTCACTATGCCATTAATTGCGCGGCCACTGTTGATTGCCTGGCTCTTAACTTTTAGCGGTACTTTGCTTGAACTTCCGGTATCTGAACTGCTCTATCCGCCGGGAAGCCCACCTGTTGCGGTTGGCATTGAATTGTCACTAGCCGGCTTTGACTTTGGCGGGGGAACTGCAATTGAGGTCCTATCGATCCTTTGGGCGCTAGTGGTCGTTGCGATCGCCTTCTTTCTTTTCAATCGTTTCGCCCCACTTGGATGGAAGAGAATAGGAAATC
>Ga0164296_1001865_pt1 | contig 21720 bp, 24 predicted proteins | sample GEODES057metaG_FD_113533 | JGI IMG/M metagenome (GOLD analysis project Ga0164296, IMG submission 113533) | Dystrophic lake water microbial communities from Trout Bog Lake, Wisconsin, USA - GEODES057 metaG | ecosystem: Environmental > Aquatic > Freshwater > Lake | place: USA: Trout Bog Lake...
CAAGGAGCGTGACGCTAAGGTCTACGCGATCCGCGACTCTTGGGCGCACAAAGCGGGCTACATCAATAAGGGCGCGGGCTATACGGACGAAATAACGCAGCCCGCCGAAGAGCCTTTTTGTCGTTGTTTTTACGAATATATTTACCATCTGGAAGATCTTCCGCCCGCGATGCTCACGCAAAAAGGGCGCGAAGCGGAGGATCAGGCTAACGCCATGATGCAACAGCAATGATCCGCGCCGCTGGTATTCTGTTTATCGCGGGCGACAAGGTTCTACTCGTACAACGCAGTGCGAACGGTGACCATGAAGGTGAATGGTCGATACCGGGCGGTAAGATCGAGGATGGCGAAACCCCCGAGGAAGCGGCAATCCGAGAGTGCCGCGAAGAACTCGGAACGTGCCCGGATGGCGAGCGTGCCATCTTCGCGCGACGCAAGAAGGACAACGTTGATTACACGACATATCTGCAACGCGTGAAGGGCACGTTCTCCCCATCGTTGAATGACGAGCATCAAGGTTTTATGTGGGCACCGATAGGCGAATGGCCTAGCCCGCTGCACCCAGGGTGCAAGGTGGCGCTCGACAAACTGACGATGGACGAATTGCAGATCGCGAAAGCGATCGTGCGCGGTGATCTTACCAGTCCGCAATATTACTTCAACATTGCCATGTTCGCGGTTCGGATAACTGGAACGGGCGTTGCCTACCGCATGGGGCTTGACGAGTACGTATATCGCCGTCCTGAGATTTTCTTGACGGACGATTTCGTTGAAAGGTGCGTAGGGCTTACGATCGTATGGGAGCATCCCGAAACTAATAGTCTCACGTCGGACGAATACGCGGACCGCGTGGTGGGGACAATCATCCTCCCATACATTTCGAATGGCGAAGTGTGGGGTATCGCGAAAATCTATGATGACACCGCCAAGACGATCATGGAGAACGAGCAAGTCTCCACGTCACCGACGGTAGTGTTCAAGAATAATAAAAATAACAAAACTATTAAACTTGAGAATGGCGACAAGGTTTTGGTTGAGGGAAAACCGGACTTACTTGATCATCTTGCGATTTGTGAACAAGGTGTGTGGGACAAAGCGCGCAACCCGTCCGGGGTTGTATCCGTAACAATGACTGACGCAAACGAAAGTGAGAAACGCATGGACGAAAATATGCCAGCCCCGGAAATGACCGCCGCCGACAAAGCGCGGAAGGATGGCGAGGGCGAAATTGAGAAAAAGGAAATGGAAGAAAAGGAAAAGACCGCGCGCATGGATGCGGACGGCGGGGAAAAACTCGACCGCATCTTGAAGCATCTTGACTCCATGCACGCGCGCATGGACGCGATGGAAGCGAAATTCGCGAAAAAGGATTCCGAGGAAACAGAAGAAAAAAAGAACGTGCCCGGCAACGCACCATCGCCATCTAAAATGGACGCGAAAAAGGACGGCGAAGCGGAATCCGAAGTTGAAAAAGACCGCAAGGAGTCTGAGCGCGATGAGGCCGCGGAACTCCGCAAGAGGATGGACGCGGCGGAACGCGAAGTGAAGGAAATCAAGGACTCCGCGAAGGAAATCCCCGAGGCGGAGCAGAACGAATATACCGACGCGCAATCACGCGCTGATTCCGTGGCGCAGGTGTTCGGAAAGCAAGCGCCGCGCCCGATGCGCGGTGAGCGACTGATTCCGTATCGGAAGCGCATGCTTGAGCCGTACCGCAAATATTCCGACAAATGGAAGAACGTTGAACTTGGTTTGATGTCAAAGCAAATTCTCGATATCGCGGAAGCGGAAATTTACGCGGATGCGATGAAGGCGGGTTTGCAGCCGACGGATCTTCCACCCGGTAAATTCCGCGAGGTTACGCGTGTCGATCCCTATACGAATCAGCGTGTAACCACGTTCCACGGTACCGGAACTTTTTTCAAACAGCTTGGAGCACGCCCGCGCCGGGTTACGCATATTGGCGCGCGTAAGGAGAATTACTAATGGTCGCCACCATTTCCTTCAACCCGATTACCACGACGAACGCATCCGGTTCGTTCAATATCGAGTCGGCGGGCTATATCCAGGGCAACGCGAACGATGACCCTTCCGCCCGTAATTGGCTGTCGGGCGGTGTGCTGGCGTCCACCGAAACGCTTCCCATGTGGGGTGGCGTGGGCATCAGCGAAGCCGTTCCGGGCGTTGCGGGGCAGCCGCTTCCGCAACTCGGGGGCTATATTTCGCGTGCAACGCAAATTGGTTCGGCGGGTTCGGCGGGTTCGCTCACGGGGTTTTCCGTGTTCGACCAAAACTATTCCGCGATCAATACGCCGCAATCGCCTGTTCCGTTGCTCGGTTCGGGGCAAATGGTTAATTTTTACCGGCTCGGCACAAACGCGCGCATTGCGGTTAACTGCAATCCGTCTCTCGTTTCGCTCGACGGCGGTATCATCACGCAACAAGTGTCGTGGGATTTCGTTAATCAGCAGCTTGTGCCCTACTACGCGGCGGAAGGCGCCATTGCTATCGCAAGCGGGACATGGGCAAGCACGGCGGGCGGCACGGCGTCGCTTGTGACGGCTTCCGCGCACACGCTTGTTGTGGGGGACCAATTCGTAATCACTGGCGCGGTGCCAGCGGCGTATAACGGGACGTGGATTGTTGCCACCACGGTCGACAATACGCACTTGACGTTCCTACTCCCCGCCGCGTCCACGCCGGGCAGTTTGACCACACCGGGCAGCATTTCGGCGGGCGGTGGGGCGCTCCCATGCCGCGTTCTCGATGTTGCTGTTGGCAACTCTTTGGTTGTTGCGTACAACCCCGTTACGGGGTTCGCGACGTGGAATCGTTCGGGCACTTGCGCCCTTATTTTGATCTAAGCTAGGGAGAATATCGCAATGCCCAACAACGCACCGGCTTTTGTTACGGTTAACCCTTCGTTCATGATGCCGGAACTTCTGCTTCCGTACAGTCAGGCGTCGGGTGCGTTCGAGGTTTTGGCAGGCGGTGAGCCACTTGTCAGGCTCGACGAAGGTGATCTTGTTGTCTACGTTAAGCGTATCGATTTGCGCACCAAAATGGCGGCGGGACAAGCGGCGTATAACCAGCTTCCTTCCGTCTCCACCGCGCTTTCGATGATTTCGACGGCCACGTATTTGATGCGTGTTCGCGCGGAATACGATCATCACGATACCGCCGCGATGGGGCGGTGGGGTGTGTCGATTGTCCAGGCGCAGCGCCTCGGCATGCGGCAGGGCCATTTTCAGCTCGGCCGCACGGCGCTGTTGTACGGCTTTAACCCCGCCAACGGCGAAGGCATCGTCAATACCAATGGTGCCACCGCGCTCAACCTTCCCGCCGATAGCAACGGCAATACAACCGTTGTCACTTACGATAACGGGCAAATGGCGTTTTTCCTCAATCTCCAAATCGCGGCACTGAAAACGCGCACGAATCAGCTTGGCATTGGGCGTAAATTCGTCTTTCTTGGTCCGCAACGCGTGCTAGGTTTGTTCGAATACAACGTTGTTCAGGTCACGCAATTCCAGCGCGTCGGCGCGGGCACTACATCCACGGCGGGCGTGGTGAAAAACGTTCTCATGGATAATGGGGACGAGGTTGTTTGGTGCTACGACGACACGCTCATCGGCAAGGGCAGCGGTGGCACGGATCTCGTGATCATCGCCATGCCGGAAGTGGAAAAGCCGGAGGGCGACGAATTCAACACCAACGAATTCGCGAAACTCGCGCCCGGTCTCGACGCATGCACGTTGCAACTTTGCGATATGTCCGCCCCGCGCGAAATCCCGACGCCGCTTCCCGGCGGGGCAATCGATGTGCTTTCGGAAATGCGTATCACGTCCGGATGGGCGGTGCGCCCTGAGGCGATTTCGCTTATTTCGATGCAATATCAGTAAGGAGTGGTGCGTGAAACTCTACATTGCGAATACCACGAGGCAAAACGTTGATTTTTATTACCGTGTGCCTGAAATCCCCGGGGCACCGCGCATGCAAAAAATCAGCATCGGTGGGCAAATCCTTGTGTCCGGGGATTTGAATACGCCGCAGATCGAGGCTATTCTTTCACAGCACGCGCCGTACGGCATTGTGTCGGCGGATGAACTTGACCGTGTAAAGGGCTATGTCGGCCTATGCTTTTCGATTGACAAGCCCGTCCCCGCGCACAAGATCGAACGCGCAATGAACGAAAATATCTCAATTCTCGTTCGCCGTGGCCAACAAACGCGGCGCGAAAGTGCCGTTGCCACCAGCGCGTTGATCGAAACGGAACTTTCTGAAAAATCGCGCCCGGAAATTTTGAAAAATTTTGAAGCGTCGATCGTGGAGGAAAATCCGGAAGTGCGCGGCACAGAAGCAGGGCCGGCTATCGCGGAGGGCGTGCGCGTCAACCGTCTAGCCGATCCGGACGGGCATATCCCTGAGACACATCACCGCGCCGGAAAGCGCCGCAAGGCGGCGTAGCACTTGAGCGGCTACACATCCGGTCCGTCACTCGCGGGCTTCACGGCTTGGCTGTACGGGGGCGGTATCCCCGGCCTTAATACAACCGTGTTGCCCAACACGTCCGCTTATATAGCCTACGCCTACAACGTGGCGGCGGACATTGCGGGCAGCGATATGGGGCTTGTCAGCCCCACAGCCTGGAACTTGATGACGTACAATCTCGCGGCGGACAATCTAATCACGTTCGCGCCGGACCAAACGGGGCAAACCTTTTTTGCAACGTTGCGAGATACTTACAACATCGGGAAATTCGCGCCGGGCGTGGTGGCGAGCACGTCGGACGAGGGTACGAGTACTTCGTTGCTTAATCCGGATTTTATGAAAAATTTCACGCTTTCGAACCTTGGGAATCTTAAAACGCCATACGGACGAATTTACCTTGGCTACGCGCAGCGTATGGGCACGATTTGGGGTTTGACGTGAAACAGCAACTCCAAACTTTGGAGTCGCTGATATGACCGCTCTTGTTTTAGGTGTGATCGATCAACTTTATGTCACGCCGCCGTCCGCAATCGCGCCGGGTACGCGCTCGAAAAAATCGAGCGTGCATCAATCCTTCCATGGGCAATACGGCGCGGTATCCACGGGCGACGTGGCGCAAATCCTGGAAGATAAATACCACGTAATGTTGGTATTTTTCATTGCCAAGGAAACGCCGATTACTCAATTGTTATGCGATGAAGTCGGCAAGACTATCAAATCGATATCCCAAGGAGCGCCGATCCCGAATAACATGTATGACGGCGCGATGTCGCGCATTCAAGGCATGTTCAAAACTTTTCTTTCCGTGAGCGAGATTGAGGGGTTGGGCGTTCCGGGTGTGCCCACGCAAGCGGCGCTTGACGGTGTTTCGCATCGGTTCAAGGGTGGTTTGAATTGGATCAGGGTTAAGCAGCCCAACGGCAAATTCAAGAAAGTCTATGGTGTGCGTAGGCCTTCGTTTATTGATACGGGATTGTATCAGGCAAGTGCGAAAGCCTGGACGGAATGAGCGACAATTACAACTTTCCGGAGATGGCGGCAACGCTTAATCTCGGAACAGAAACGCTTTCTTCCCGGCAACAAATTGTTTTCACGAAATACATCCGCGTTGTTCTCCCCATCGACGGGTTCGTGTTTTGGGTGCGCGCGGAATTGGTCGGGGCATCCGCGATCATCAACGCCAGCGCGCTTAACACGTATGCGATCAATAAAACGCAGGACTATATGGAGCCTGCGGATGCGTCGAATCAAATTGTGGCGCTCGGATCGTTGCATTATGCGAGTAGTGCCACGCAAACACCGGATGCGAATTATACACGCAATCAGGTAATATTTACATCCGAAATAGAAATAAAAGATTTCAACGCCGTTTCGCCCGACGTGATTTACATCGGTGTTTGGCAAGGCGTGCGGTTTTCGTTTTCCCAACGGCGGAAATTCTACCAACAAGCGGATATTTATCATTACGTTGGAGACGCCATATACGCCACGATGGCGACGCAGATCATCGATAGCTTGGCGGGGTTTGATACACGCAACGTTATCGTGTCGAATAGCCTCCCCCTTTGGCTCGCGATGAATCAGGCGTACCCGATTTTTCCGTACCCGCCGGGGCAGAATTTGCCGTTGTATCCTGCGGATTTGGCGCCCACGAACTTAGTGCCACCCTACGGCACTGTTATGATACGCGATACTGAAGCCATTCAGGCATTGCCTGTACAGAACAGTTCGAGTAGCCAATGGCAACTCGTGTCGGAAGCCGTTGATATCACGATTTACGGGTATCGTAATTTTAATGCGCTAGATTTTGTCGCGTATGTATTGAATCTTAGCATTGCGACGCCAGAAGATGTATTCGGCATCATGAACTTTCCAGTTGTGCAGGACATAAAACAAGGTCAAGTTGAACTCGAAGTGATCGCGCAAGCTAAACAGGTCACTTTTGAAATAAACTATTATCAACAACGTATGCGCAACATCGCGCGACAGCTTATCCTTGAATGCATTCCCACGTTCGATACCACGCCGTACCCCGAATACTTCACGTCCGCTTATGCGGCGATAACGGTTAACCAGGAGTAATAAAATGCCGCAAGGTCCGAATCAAACGAACACCGCGCTTGCCGCTGGCAGCACCGCCGCTAAGCCGCTCAATCTGACAGCGCAAGGCGAGTTGCTTGTGGTGGATAGCGGCACGACAGCCGTCTATAACATCACGGCGGCAACCGTTGTGAAGGCAACGCCGGGCGTGCTTCACAAGATCATCGTCACCACGGCGGGCGCGGCGGGTACTGCTAACAACTGCACTACGACGGGCGCGGTTGCGGCGGGTAATCTGATCTTTACTATTCCGGCAACCGTCGGCGTTTATACGCTGAATTGGCCGTGCAGCGCGGGAATCACGATCGCGCCGGGCGCCGCGCAAGTGGTTTCTGTCACCTACGCGTAAAATGTAAACATGCGGCGTAGGAGCGCGGAATAATGGTCCTCAGTATTGTTACGGTTAACGTAGCGCAAACCAACGCGCCCGCGCCGTCGACGCTGCAAAGCACAGGCGCGCTGATTTCCCAGGGCGGCACGACGTTGACGCCCGGCACGCGCGGTCTTTTGACGCAGCTTGCGGATCTAACGCCGCTGCTCACGGCAGCAAAATCCATTAGTACGATTACATGGTCCGCGAACGTAGCGACCGTAACGACGGCAGCGCCGCACGGTTATACCAACGGCGATGTTGTCGGTATGGTAATCACGGGAGCTGTGCCTGCCGGTTATAACGGCACATTTCAGGCAACGATCACCGGCGCGAGCACCTTTACTTATCCGCTTGGTGTCAATCCGGGGTCAAACACCACGCCGGGCACGTATTTGCTTAGTGATGAGTCCGAATTGCTCGCTATGGCAACCACGTGGTTCGCGCAAGGCACGAATCTCGGCGTTTACGTGTTGGAGTTGGGCGAGGGCACGGCAACCGAAGGCGTGGCAGCCCTTACAACTTACATCACGGCTAATCCGAATACGAATCAATCGGGCACGTACGCTTATCTCGTGCCTCGCGAATGGGACGGCAACGCGGCATTTTTGGCCTACCTTGCCAGTTTCGAAAATACAACGGCGAAAACCTACTTTTTTGTAACAACCACGGCAGGCACCTACACCAATTACACAACTTTGATGAAAGATGTGTTTTGGTTGATCGAAGCGCCGGGCATTCCTGCAACGGAATTTTCCGTGGCGTCTTGTATGTGGGTAATGCTCAATTACGCGCCATCATCCATTAATCGCGTGCCGCCGTTCGCATATTCTTACGTGTTCGGTGTAACACCATACCCCACCGTTGGAAACGCGGCGTTCCGTCAGACCGTTAAAACGGCAAACGGAAATTTCATCGGGCTTGGTAGCGAAGGCGGTATCACGAATACGCTTATTCTTTGGGGCACGTTCTCGGACGGAAATGCGGTCAATTATTGGTATTCTGTGGATTGGGTGCAGATCAATATCGATCTTGATTTGTCGAACGCGATCATTAACGGCTCGAATAATCCGCAAAATCCGCTGTATTACAATCAGGACGGTGTTAACCGTTTACAAGCGGTGGCGCAGCGCACGATGAATCGCGGTATATCGTTCGGCCTTGTTCTCCCGCCCGCCACGGTCGCGGCGGTTTCGTTTGCCACGTATGTCGCGGCGAATCCGAGCGACTACCCCAAGGGCATCTACAAAGGTTTCAGCGTGGCGTACACGCCGCAACTCGGGTTCACGTCTATTACGTTCAACGTGCAAGTCACACAGTTCCCCGTGGGGCAATAGGAAAGTAAATGGCCGTGAGCGGAACAGGTATAAACCCCCTAATCGCGCAGGGTACGCTTAACCGTATCCGGGGGTCCATCGTGATCCCTAATTTTCCCGCGCTGAACGTGACGGCGCCGTACCTTGGGCGTGAAGGTATTCGCCTCACACTCGTGGGGAGATCCACTATATACATCCCCACCATGACCGGCGCGGTTACGTCTCCGGAACCGTATCAAATGGTGGCAACCGAAGTACATTTGCTGAAAACGCAGGCTTTGGCGAACGCCTACGAGGCACAGAAACAAACAATTTCGAATATCGGCAGTTACGTCGTGACGCCGGACGCGTCGACTCTCGCGCCGTACAACATCGTGAACGGTTCGATTAGTGAAGTACGGCAATTGAACTTTGACGGCACTGACGCGGGCTACGTGGTGACGCTTGAAGGTTACTACCTTATCAATTCAACTCTTTTTTCGTTGACGTAAGATGGCGCTGAGAATCGACAGAAAACTGAATATTGTTTTTGAATTGGAATCGCCCGATGGGCGTATTTTCGTTCATGCGTCCCCCATTAGCCGGGAAATATTCGAAACGTATTTCATGGTGATATCGAAGACGTTTTCGAGGCTTTACGCGGAAGGTATGATTTTGACAGTCGGCCCGCGCATGGCGGGCCTTTTGTTGAAAAAAACCGCAATCGAAATGGGTGTTTGGGATACGCCGGACGGCGTGCAAAAAGGGCTGATCAACGAAATACATCGTCTCGCGAACGTCACAGTTTTAGGCAACGATGGCTGGCGCGTAATGCCGCTTCATGATGCCATTCGACGGGAAATGTTGTCCGAAGGTGACGTGACGGAGGTTAATGATACCTTGATTTTTTTTACTTGCGTATCGTGTATGGTAACGAGGAATCAGCTTCCTGGAATTCTTGTTGGGATGCAGTTGTGGGGAACGCTGACTACATCATTGAACTGTACGGAGTACGCCGCTTCCTTGCCGATGTCGACGCCGGACGAGAATTCTGGCGCGAAGAAACCGGCGGATTCGTCAATTCCCTACTAGACCACATCGCAACGGATGGGTTTGAGGCATTTTTTAAGCCGATGGGCGTTGAACACAAAACCGCGCACGAATTTCGCCAACGCCACGTTACCGGCATCTTGAAGGGGTTGGTCGGATGGCGGTAAAACCGATTGTCAAGATCGAGGTAGATGATTCCAAATTCAAGGGGTTTTTCCAAGATTTTCAAAAATATGATGCGCTGTTAAAAGCGCAAGTCGCGGTGTGGGGGCAAGTCAACGCCGCGATGGCGAATTCCTCCAAATCCCTAATTCCCAACTTCATGACGTTGGGCAGTATCACTAAAACAATCGCGGAAAATCTGGCCTCGGCGTTCCGCTCCCTTCGTGATTTGGCGGGTTTGGGCGCCATCGCGGGGCTTGCCGGGTTCGGTGGTTCTCTGTTCGGTATTAATGCCCTTGCCAATGCGGCTAGCGCCTTCCAGCGCCAGTCTGGGGGCTTGGGCAGCACAACCGGCGCGATGCTGGCCTTTCGGCTGAACAATGAACGCTACGTCAATCCCGATAGTCTTTTGGAAAAGGCGGCGGACGCGAAAAGCGATGTGACGAAGCGTATTCCGTTGAACTTTCTTGGCGTTTCGAATTTTAACCAGGATCCGGCGCAGATCGCGTATGAGTCCATGCTTGGCATGCGCCGTATGTATCAGCGTTACGGCGGAAACACGAATATTCTTGATTCGCTTGGCTTAAATCAATTGTTTTCGCATGACGAAATGCGCCGTTTAGGGACGAGTGCGCCGGGGGAATTGGAGCGGCAACACCAGCAAGAGCAGATTGACCGAAACAATCTTCAACTTTCCAAAGATCAGGCAACGCAATGGCAAAACCTGAAAACTCAGTTAAGCCGCGCGGGAATGGAAATCGAGAATACGTTCATTGTGGGTCTCGTCGGTTTGGCTGGTCCGCTTGGCGAACTTTCGTCTTCCTTTAATGATCTGGTGAAAGCGTTCCTTACGTCTCCCGTCGTCAGGGACGGTATTCAGGAAGTGGGGCATTGGCTCCACGAGTTTTCGGATTATTTGAAATCCCCCAAATTCAAGGAAGACGTTGATAAGACGTTGGCCGCGCTCGAAAAGTTTGAGACCGGCATCAAAAAGACTTATGACTGGGTTGTCTCGTGGCTTCCGACTGGCACGACGCCCAACGGTCCCGCCGTCCCCGCCTACTCGGGCACCGTGGGCAACACCGAACCGGGCTATGGGCCAAGCAGCGATGACGCCACGGGCGCGCAGCGACGCGGCGACGCGGCGGGGGCCGTTTGGGATGCCGTCAAGGGCACGTGGCACTATCTGAGCAGCGATCAATTCTCGGATTTTCAACGGTTGCCGGGCGCCGCTGGAAAATTCTACCCGATCGAAGAATCCCAAAAGCTCCCCAAAGGGCTTTTATGGAATCTAGAGGGCAACGAATCTTCCCACAACACGGATCCCGCAAGCCGCGTTCAAAATTCGTACGGCATGCTTGGGCCGTTTCAAAACAGTGTAGACGACGCTAAACAAAGTGGCTTCGCGCCGATTGATCGGCTGAATGAAGCTAAAGCCGCTGAAATGACGGCAAAGAGAATTAGAGAATACGCAGACATGTTCGGCGGCGATGTTGAAAAGGGCGTAGCATCTTATTTGGAAGGCCCTGGCAACGTAAAAGCGCAAATCGCTGCGGCTGCAAAGCAAGGTGTTGACTGGCACACGAAATTACCCAAAGGCAAGTACGCCGACGGAAGTTCCTACGATGTCGCGGACTATGTTCGAAAAGCCATGATCGGTGTCAAAGTGGAGAACAACACGGGCGGTAGTGCTAACGTAACGGTGCGCTCCCTTGGTTCGGCGGGAAGTCCGGCGGTTCCACAATGAGCGGCACGTCAATAACCACAATCGCGAACACGATCGGATACCAAGCCTATAAGCTAGCGTTCGAGATATCCCCGATCGTTCTGCAAAACGGTATCGCGGCGTTCATGCCGGTGCAGCTTCTGCCCATCGTAGCGATTACGGAATCGGGGGCCGCGCTCAATATTCTCAGCGCGTTTGTCGGCGGAAACGTGCCCGAAAGCCTGGATGATTTTTTCGCGCACTTCTATCCGTCCCCCGGCGCTAGCATTATTGATTTCGAGGTTGCAAAGTATCCTTTCGCGAACCTCACGGTCGCAGCAAACGCGGTCATCGCGCAACCCCTTCATGTCGGTATGACGATGCGTGTTCCTGTTCGCACGGCGGGGGGTTACGTGTCGAAATTCACGACGTTCTTGGCGCTTCGCGCCGCACTTAATCAGCACGCTTTGCTAGGCGGCACGTATAACGTTCTTACACCTACGTATCTGTATACGAATTGCATCCTAACCTCGCTCACGGAAGCGGGCGCGGGAGATAGCAAGCAATGGCAAAGCGCGTGGCAATTCGAGTTTGAGCAACCTCTCATTACACAATCGGCAGCGGATCAGGCGCAATCGTCGCTTATGCAGCAGATCACGAACGCGACGCCTATCGACGGGCAGCCCGCTACGTCGGGGGGTGTGAATGTCCTGGGGGCGGCTGCGATCCCCGGCGTGGCTGTGGGTGCGTCTAACCTCACGGGGACGAGCGTTGCACCTTACGCTTCCACGGGAAGCCCCGTGGTTCCCGTGTCATCGGCACCGCTATAAGAGGTTTTGCCATGCGGTTTTTGTTTTTTCTGATTCTCGCGTTCTGGTCGATTGGCGCGGTGGCACAACCGGCTGGTCCCGACTTCGGACCGGGCATTGTTCCTGGCGCTCCGCTCGCCTCCCCCGCGTTCACGGGCACGCCGACAGCGCCGACGCCATCCGCCGGGGATTCGAGCACAAAGGTCGCGACGACGGCGTTCGTGGCGACGGCTGTAGGAAACTACACGGTGTTTTCGTCCAGCGGCACCTATACGCCGACGGTCGGATATCTGGGGGCGTGGTTTTTCTTGCAGGCTGGCGGTGGCGGCGGTGGGGGCGGTGCTAAATCTGCCTCTGGGACCGCTGACTCCGGTGGGGGCGGCGGTGGCGCGGGGAGTTGTCAGTCGTGGATTTTTGTTCCGGCTAGCGCGATCGGGTCAAGCATTGCAATTACCGTCGGCGCGGGCGGCGGCGGCGGCATTGCCGCCACGAGCAACGGGACTGCCGGGGGGAATGGCGTAAGCGGCGGCGGCACAATCGTTGGAAATTTGTTACAAACGCAAGGGGGCGGCGGCGGCCAGGGTGGCCAGATTTCCGCGTCGTCAATTGGCGGTGGCGGAGGCACGCCAACGTTGGGCTTGACACTGCCGGCAGGGAACGGCGCCAGCACTTACGGTGCCACAAACGGCGCCTTGGGTGCAGCGCCAGCATACACCACATTGCCGCCTTGTTACGGTGGCGCCGGAGCGGGCGGCGTGAATACCGGAGCCGCGACCGGCAACGGCGTGAACGCCACGGGACCCGCCGGTGGCGGCTCGGGCGGCGGCGTGTCTGTGGCGCCGGCAAGTAACACGGGCGGTCCAGGCAGCAGTTTTTTGACAGCAGGAAGCACCGGGGGAGGCGCGGGAGGAACATCGGGCACGCCGAACGGCGGCGCGGGCACGGTGCCATTTCCGAACCTGCCAGGCTCGGGCGGCGGCGGCGGTTACGGCAATGCGACCGGCGCCGGTGGCACGGGCGGCAACGGCATAGGCGGCGGCGGTGGCGGTGGAGGGGGCAGCACCTTGAACGCCTACGCCGCCGGCCCAGGCGGGAATGGGGGCAACGGGTTTGTCCTGATAGCGGAGGTTCGGTGATGCCCGATTTCGCACTGATCTGCGCCCTCGCCGCCGGCTGCATCGCGTCGGATGGCACCACGCAACCGACGGGCACCGTGATGCAGGCGCCGATCGTCTGGGACGGCGTGAGCACGTTCGCGCCCGCTGGCATATCGGTGGTGCCCTACACCGGGCAAGTGCCCTATGCGCCCACGCCAGCCGCCCCCACGACCGCGCAACAAGCCGCAACACTGCTGTCCCAGGGCATCACGATCACGTCCGCATCCACGCCCGCGCTCAACGGCACCTATAGCATTGATGCGGCGGCGCAAGCGGACATCAACGCGGTGCAGACCTACATCCTGACGACGCCGGGATCGTTCCCGACCGGCGCCACGATGCCGTGGATCGACACCATCGGCACGGCCCACGTGTTCGGCTCGACCGCGCAGTTCACGGCGTTCGCGAAGGCCGCCGCGCAGATCGCCGCGCAACTGACGCTTTACGGGAAGGGCGCGTTGCCGACGCCACCCGCGATGAGTGCGACGATCCCGTGACCTCCACCCCGCGCCACGGCCACGCGCATAACGAATGACAACCTACGTCGCGTTCTCGCAGCCTCAAACATCGCCATTTCAATTTACGGCGACGCTTGACGGCAACCCCTACACCGTTTCGGTTCCGTGGAACCTGTGGGGTCAACGTTATTACGTGTACGTTCAATCACTTGACGGGGCGTTGATTTGCGCGGTGCCGCGCATTCCGTCTCCGCTTGGCGACACGACGATCAACATCGTTGAAGGCTACTTCACGACATCCACGCTCGTATGGCGCGAGGATAACAACCAGTTTGAAATATCCCCGTGAGGTATTACAACATCCAGATTCTTAACAACGACGGATCGCCCTACGAAGCCCCATCGGGCTTGCCTACGGTGTGGACTTCGTTAAACACGCTACAAATCCCCGATCCGGCAGCGGCTAACATCGTCTTTGATATTCCCCTTTATTCTCAGAACAATTCACAAGGCGCCTGCCATCTGAAAATCGAAGGCGTGGGGCTTCCGCTTGCGTCGCAGGCAACGAATTTCGCACCGCAAAACGGGATTTTCAAAACTTTAAATATCTCTCTTGGCATGTCAAAAGGCTTGCCGCTTGCGAATCCGGCGCAAGTGGGCGCCCCGATCACGGGGCAAATCACGCAAGCCTACGGCAATTGGCAAGGCGTGAACCAGTCGATAGAGTTCAATTTTGCCTGGATCCCGGCGACCCCGTTTGCCCCGCAAAATATCACGTTCACATGGGCTAAGGGGCAATCCTTGCAGGACGCGATAAGCGCCGCGTTATCACAAGCCTTTCCGGCGGATCAGGGCTACACCACGACGGTTGCCGTTGATTCCAGACTTGTGGCACCGCAAGATTTGCCAGGGCAGTATCAAAATACGTATGATTTTATGGCTGAAATGAATAAGATCAGCCGTGCGACGCTTAACGATCCGAATTACCCAGGCGTGCAAATGTATGTGCGCGGAAAAAATGTTTCAGTATTTGATTGGAATAGTAGCGGCGTAGGCGGCTTGGCGGAGCAAACGGGCGGGACGCTGGTAGGGAGATCAAAAAATACCGGAAGCGGCACGTCTGAAAGTGACCCGAAACAAATAGCTTTCACCGACTTAATCGGCCAGCCTGTTTGGCAGAGCGTCAGCACGATCCAATTTCATTGTGTCATGCGCGGCGATATCGCGCCGAACACGTATATCAAAATGCCGTTGACGACAACGCTTAGCAACGCCGGATCGAATGCCCAATATCGAAACAACCTTACATTTCAAGGCGTATTTGCCGTGGCGCGCGTTCGTCTTGTGGGAAATTTTCGGCAGCCAAGTGCCGAGTCCTGGGTTGCTGTGATCGACGCTACTTCGCTTGTCAAACAATGAGTGAGCACCTTCGTTCCCCCCTATCTGTTAACCTTGCGCGCTTTGTTTCCGAAGCCATCGCGTCGAATAATCAACAGCGCGGGCAATCCCTCCCATGCACCGTCAAGAGCGTGCAAGGTTTGCTGGTGACGGTTAATTTTGAGATAACGAGTAGCTACACGTATCCGAATGTCACGGTTCCCGTGGCGATGTTCGAATATGCCTTGATGCCGATACAGCCGGGTGACAAGGGTTTCGTGATCGCGGCGGACGCGCTTCTAGGCGTCATGACGGGGCAATCAAGCGCGTCCACAACGAACCTCGGGCAGCCAACAAACCTTGGCGCGTTGGTTTTCGTTCCGCTGTCCAATACAAATTGGACCACGCCAGACGCTAACTCGGTTGTTCTTACTGGTGTTAATTCAAGCGGCGTCACATTGCGTAGTGGCAACCATAGCGTGACGTTCACGCTTACTGCATCCGGTATAGATATTGAGTTGTCGGGTGGCAATATCACGATAAACAATGGCACTGTGCATGTGACGGGTGGCGATGTGATCGCGGATGGAATTGACCTGAAAACGCACCGCCATACAGCGGTGCAACCGGGCGGCGGAACATCGGGGCCACCTGTGCCGTGAGGGTTTGGGGCCGCGTTCTTTCCCCCACAACGCAGGGACTGATTTTCGGCGGTCCGGGCGTGCTTGGCGGTCCCGCCGTCATGGGGCCAAGCGGCAATAACGCTTATCGTTGGGTGGAGGTTAAAACCGACGCCAAGGGGTTTAATGATTACGTTTACATCACGGCGCTTGTGCAGTGTTTGAAACTGTCCATCAATGAATCGCCGTTTTGGGCGAACTGGGGTATACCGGGGCATCAAAGCGTTATGCAGCAAGTGGCACCGGATTATTACGCGGCTTTAATGCAGCAACGCTACGCGCCGCATTTCGCAAGTCTTCAAATCACGCGTGTGACTGCGGCGACGCAACCGACATATCAAGTTAACATCGTAACTAATCAGGGAGTTGTCGTGCAAACACAAATCCCCGTATGAGCGGCACAACCGTTCCCATCGTGCTGAATGCTTCCGGCGCGGTGCCCGCGACGCCTGCCGCGCTACAGCAACAGTTGCTTGCGGCGGTGGCGGCAACGAACCCGGACTATACCGCGAACCTGCCGGGCACGCTGATCGAGGATATCTCGTCCACCGATGTTGGCGCGCTGGTAATCTGCGATTCGGCGCTCGTTGACCTTATCAATTCCATTTCCCCATACACGACCAATGAATACCTACTTACGCAACTCGGCAACGTCTACGGCGTTGATTTGCAAGCGCCAACGAACACAAGCGTCTATGTCGTGTTCACGGGTCCGCCCGGCTACGTGATTCAGATCGGTTTTACCGTCGCGGACGGTTCGCACCAGTACGTGGTGCAAGATGGCGGCATTATCGGCACGGGTGGCGCATCGCAACCGATCTATTGTCTCGCGACGCAAACAGGCACATGGGCGGTGCCCATCGGTAGCGTTACACAACTTTCAACGTCGGTGCCGCAAGGTATCAACCTAACCGTAACAAACCCACAAGCGGGCACGCCTAGCACGGCGCAAGAGACGTACACGCAATATCGGCTTCGCGTGTTGGCGGCGGGTTTGGCGTCGGCGCAAGGAATGCCGAGATTTTTGAAAACCTTGATAGGGCAGGTTCCGGGGGTGCAATCGCGGTTGATCGCGGTGCAGCAAAGTAGTTTTGGCGGGTGGAAAATCATTGTCGGGGGTGGCGATCCTTACGCGGTTGCCTACGCGATTTTCCAAGGTCTTTTCGACGTGTCGAACCTCGTAGGGTCAACCCTTGCGATTGGTGGCGTCACGAACGCCAGCCCCGGCGTTGTGACCACGCTTCTCAATCACGGCTACACCACGGGGAACCCCGTCACGATTAATGGCGTTGTGGGCATGGCCGCGCTTAACGGCAATACCTACACCGTGACCGTAATAACCGAAACAACTTTTTCCATCGGCGTCGACACAACAAGTTACGCGACTTATATTTCGGGCGGTGTTTGCACCCCGAACAATCGTAACATTGTTGTATCTATTAACGACTACCCCGATACGTACGGCATCCCTATCGTGCTTCCGCCGCAGCAAACCGTCGCGATAACAGCGACGTGGAACACAATAGCTTCCCCTGGCACTTACGTGTCCCCCACGGCGGTTGCCCAAGCGGCAAACCCCGTGTTGGTAAATTACATCAACAATCTTCCCGTGGGAGCGCCGATTAATGAACTCGTGATGTTCACGCTGTTTCAAAATGCGGTGGCATCGTCGCTCAATTCTAATTTGTTGGATCGTCTTGTATTTGCAATTTACATCAACGGCGTGCTAACCGCGCCCAACGCGGGAACATACGTCGTGTACGGCGATCCAGAAAGTTATTTCGAAACTAATGCGAGCGGAACCGGCATTACGATCGTTCAAGGTTAAGTCTCGTGGTTCTGCAAAACATCATTCCGTCCTATCTATACTCACAATACCAGGATGACGAGGATCTACAAGGTTTCGTTAACGCGTACAACGCGATGGCACAAACATATCTCAACACGCTCAACACGCTTAACCTCCCCATCTATCCAGATTTCGTATCCTCGTTATTGGATTGGGTGTGCAACGGGATTTACGGTTATCCGCGTCCAACGCTTCCATCGGGCACGGGGACGACAAGCGGCGCAATCAATACCTTCGCGTTTAATACCACACCGTTCAACCAAATAAAGCGCACGGGCCCGACGAATTTATTTGTTACTAATGACGACGTTTACATCCGCTGTTTGAACTGGCATTTTTATAAAGGCGACGGCAAGCAATTCACGATCGAGTGGCTAAAGCGCCGCGTAGCGCGTTTTCTATTCGGTCCGGGCGTGCCGGCGTCCGGCCAAGAATTCAGCAATTGGTCATACGATGTTGGAAATAACTACCAAATTAGCGTTACGTTTGGCACAAACAATGAAGTTACGATTAATATCGTTAATGGTATTCGGTATAATATCAAAGGCGCGGTACTCGGGACTTTCGCGTTCAACAAAAATCCGTTCAACAGTATCACGTCGTCATTCATCCCCTATAGTACACCCCCATTGGCGCCGATCTTCGCCGCTGCCGTGCAAGCGGGCGTGCTGGAATTGCCGTTTCAATACACATGGGTTGTTTCTTACGCCAGCGTAACGCCGACGAACCCGTTCACAACGCAGTTCCAAGCGTGGGTCACATCCCTTCCGTCGCTTCCCCCATCGGTGGGGTGGTGGAGTAATAGCGGCGCCCCCACACTTGTGGGATCGTCGACTTTATTCAGCGATCCGTTCTCGACGTTTTTTGCCACGTGGCTTCTCGCGCAATCAACTGTTCCCCCCACGGGTGGTGGGTGGTGGAGCAATGGCGGCACACCGAATCTATCGGGCGCGCCTACCTCGTTTCCGGACGCGTTTTCTTCGTTCCTTGCTCAATGGCTTGCGACGTTGCCCACACTGCCGCCAAGCGGCGTGGCACTTTGGAACAGCGCAGGTACGCCCGTCCTCACCTGATCAGCAATTACAAACTTTGGAGTCGCTGAAATGCCAACGAAAAGCCCCGCGCAGCATCGTCTTATGGAAGGCGTTGCGCACAATCCGGCGTTTGCTAAAAAGGTCGGAATACCGCAAAGCGTCGGTAGGGAATTTGTTTCGAAAGATTCCGCGAAATGCGGCATTTCCGATTACCTCGATTGCGCGCGGCGCGGTGATGGTGACGGCATGAAAAAGGCGTTTTCAAAATGAGTGGAAAGCCGGATACTAAACCCGTTCCGGGCTACCCCCCTCCGCTTCCGCCTCCGGTTTCGACGGGACCAACTAAATGACCAGCCCGATATATTTACTTTTTTCGAACAACGCGACAAGCACACTCGCGGGATCGATCACCAATACAGCAACGAGTGCTAATCTCGCACCGGGCACCGGTGCTCTTTTCCCGGTGGTTGGGTCAAGCGAAGGTTTTTTTCTGACTTTCGTTGACGCCGCAACGGGTTTGCTTACCGAGATTGTTTTCGTAACCGGGCGATCCGGCGACACGATCACGATGCAGCGCGGGCAGGACAACACCACGGCGCGCGCGTGGAATGCGGGGGATATCGCGGCGCAACTCGTCACGGCGGGCGACATGAATGCCATGTTGCAGCAATCCGCCGCCATCGGGCGTTTGACCGGGCCGCCGCAGCTTATCACAAGTACGGTAGGAAGCGTTACGTTTCCGAGTAACACTAATGCCGTATTGGCGATTCTCATCGGCGGTGGCGGGTCGGGTGGTAGCACGCCCGCTACGGGTGCGGGGCAAAATGCCGTGTCATCGGGTGGCAACTCGGGTTGTTATGTCGAAGCGTATATCACATCGGGGTTCCAAGGGTCATCGCTCACAGTCGGCGTGGGCGGGGTTAATTTCAACGGCGGTAATACAATATGGACATTAACAAATAGCACTGTTTATACGGCTAACGGAGGACTTATGGGAAGCGGCACGCCGGCAGTGACCGCGCCTTACATGGTTCAAACGAATCAAAACGTCCCGGCCTCTCCCGTAGCGGGCGAGTATTTTAACACCGTGGGAAATTACGGAACGCAAGGGATTATTTTAACGGCTGCTAATGGTTATGGTGGTACTGGCGGCTCTATTCCGCGTTTTGGCACCGGCGGCAAAGGCAACGCCAATGCTTCTGGCTACGCGGGTTTCGGATATGGTGCAGGGGGCGGAGGGCAATTTGTCACGGCATCACAAGCGGCGCTCACGGGCGGCAACGGCTACGGCGGTTGCGGCCTGTTTTACCCGCTGTCATAGCGCGAAAATGAAAAATTTTTGGTTTTTTGTCGTTTTCGCATTGTGCGCGGCGCTTCCGGCATCGGCGCAGCAGCCGGGCTGCACCACGTTCAGTCTCACGATCGGATGCTACGTCTACCCGCAGGGCATTTTGCAGGTGCCGCAAATCCTGCCAGACGGCACGGCGTTCACGCCGTCTCTGGCCTGGAATAACTCGCCGTCCACCGGCATATGGCGTAACCCCACGGGCAACGCGCTTGGGTTTACGTTCGGCGGCACGCCGGGCGGCAATTGGTCATCCACGGGCATCAATGGCGTCAACATCGGGGCGGTCACGCAGGGCGCGGGTTACTTCACGATGTTGTCGGGTAACACACGGCTTTTTGAGCCGGTATGGACGAGTGCCACGCGCCCCGGAACGCCTCAAACGGGCGAAATGGGCTGGAACACCGATTTAGGGTTGATCGATTGGTGGAACGGTTCCGCGTGGATCAACCCAACGTCGTCAACGGGGTTTCTTCCGTCGACGCCTGTGGCGGCAGGTTATGTCATAGCGAACGCCACGGGGTCGACAGCGACGCCAACGGGCGCGGCGCTTACGTCATTGCTGGATCAGGTTTTCGGCGGGACGCAGGGGGCGGTTATTTATCGCGGCGCATCGGCGTGGTCGGCACTTGCTCCCGGCACGTCGGGGTATTACCTCAAATCCAACGGTGCGGGGGCAAATCCTGCGTGGTCAGCACAAACGAACCACGCGATTGCAGCATTGCAATGGTCTAGCGGACTTACCGTATCTGCTGCGACGTTCAACCTTGTTACGTCTTGGCCATGGTCCACGGGGACGGTGCAATCCGTCAGCTACGTAACAAACGGCACCACGCCATCCTTTACGGTGCAAATCAGCATCAACGGAACGCCGATCACGGGCTGTAATGCGATCACGGTTACGTCGTCCACCGTGGCCACAGCAACATGCACAGGGTCCAATACCATTGCGTCGGGGGGTTTGCTACAAGCCGTGGTATCATCGGTCACGGGTACGCCTAACCTTGCGAGCGTGCAAGTCAACTATGTGCATTCGGAGCCGTGAACGATGACAACCGTTCTTTTCGTCGCCGCAGAGGATTGTGATTTCGATACCACGACGTCTCCCGGCGGGTTTCGCGCGGATACCGGCGCGTCGTCATTCCGCTCTAATTTCGTTCGCTGTTCGGTGCATCCAAACAATGTTGATAACCTAAACCCGAGCTATAACCGGCTGCGTTCTGATTTTTGGACCACGCAAACCACGCTATGGGTTCACGCGTGGTATTATGATTTCAATTATGCGGGCCAGAACAACAATAACTTGATCGCCCTTATGGATTCTGGTGGCGTTTATCGCGTCATTTTGCGATCCAATGGCACGCTTGGGCAGATAAAAATTAGCCTGTGCAACGCGGCTGGAACGATCACGGACGTGGCGCTAAGCGGCGTATATGCTTTGCTTTTCGGTAATATACAAGCAATCGATCTGTCCATCACCAACTACACCACGGCGAGCACGGCGAATATATCGCTGTACATCAACGGCATTTTGGCCGCGACCTACACGGGCACGATTCAAACGGATGCGTGTCCGGGGCTTTGCGCGGTGGATTTTTGCGGTATCACCAACCCGTATTGGTCCGAAATGTTGGTGCAGGACACCGACACGCGCGGGCGTGGCATCTATGCCATGGCACCCGTTGCGAACGGCAATACGAACACATGGACTGGCGTTGTCGCGAACGTCAACCAAATTACGGAAAACGACGCTAATTACAACTACGTCACGACCGCGAATCAGTTGGCGGAATATACGACTGTAACGACTCTCCCCACGGGTTCGTGGACGGTGCAAA
>Ga0164296_1001866_pt1 | contig 21719 bp, 14 predicted proteins | sample GEODES057metaG_FD_113533 | JGI IMG/M metagenome (GOLD analysis project Ga0164296, IMG submission 113533) | Dystrophic lake water microbial communities from Trout Bog Lake, Wisconsin, USA - GEODES057 metaG | ecosystem: Environmental > Aquatic > Freshwater > Lake | place: USA: Trout Bog Lake...
AAAATCGTCCGATAAATATAATGATTTACAAACTTCCAAACCGTAGGTTCGATTTCCAGGTCCATCTTTTAATTTTCGATCGTATAATAAACAATCTTTTTCTCGATCATAAATAACAGACATGTGTTTTAATGACAATCGTTCCAATAATTTGATTTCATCGTATTTTATAATTTCATGAAAATGCGTCGCAAAAATAAAAGAAGAATGTTTTTCATGCAATTCAGTTAATCCCGCAACAAAAATACTCAAAGCGGATTCGGTTTCGGTTCCCGAACATAATTCGTCACCTAAGATCAAACTTTTTTCATCGGCCATTTTTAAAATAATACGCAATTCAGACATTTCCACAGCAAAAGTAGAAAGACCTTTAAATATGTTGTCATTTCCTAATATCCTTGTATAAATGGAATGATATGGTTGGTATTGAAATTGAGAACATGGAACAAACATGCCCGATTGTGCCATAATAATAGAAATTCCTAATGCACGAATAATACTTGTTTTACCTACTGCATTTGTTCCATATAATAAAATACCAGAATCTCCTATTGAAATATCATTGGTTACATATATTTCATTTTGTTGTAATTGTTCTATTAAACAATGTCTTAATTCATACGCTTTTACAAAAGATTTTTCTTCCTCGTTATTTAAAATCTCTGGTTTACAATACTTATATGTTTTTGCAATATAAGATTTACATATTAATACATCTAATTTCGCAATATAATTTATGATTGTTTCAAAGTTCTCAAAAAAATCACTTTCTATTTTTGTTAAAATTTCCAAATAGGTGTTATGAATCCATTCATTTCGTTTTTCTTTCAAATGAAATATATCTTTGGTTATATTCGTTAAACCTGGTAAATCAATTTCATTCATAGTTGTCGACGCATTTGTAAATTTCATTTCTTTCAAATGTATTTCAAAATAAGGTATTTGTACTGTTATTTTTTCCATTGATTTTATCGTTAATAATTCGTCGATTTTCTTTTTCAACGCACTTGCTCTTGTTTTTGTAATTTGTAAAGATAATCCCGATTTTTCAGTTTCATGAATTTTTACATATTCCGTATCATTTGTTTTCATAATTGAATTCAATTCATTTTTAATTTCATAAAATAAATTATTTTTTTCTTGAAATGATTTTATTACTTCATCCAATTTTTTTGAAACACCGGTTTTTATTATATTTTCATCAAATGACGATACGGTATTCACGGATTTACATAATTCAATATCAAAAGATTTTTCTATAAAATTTATAAAACGCATGCATATATCATCTATATATTGATATGGGTTCTCTACATTTTTACATAAATATTGACAGATCTCTTTTTTTTCATAAAAACAAACATTCAATTGTTGTATTATTTTTATACTATTATATAATTGATACAATGTGGACGGATATACTTTTTTAATGACTAATTGTCGAACTATTTTTTCAATATCTCGGATTTTATTCATTTCTTTTCTGAATATATCAATAAAATGTTGATTCGATTCCAATAACATGGTTGAAATCATAGAATATTCATTTGTTAACCAATCTTGATTGATTGTTGGATTCAATAATTGTGATTGAAATAATCGACGACCCATAGAACAAGAACATTTATTTAAAAAAGAAAGAACGGATGATAATTGACCACTTCGTTTTCCATCGAGTGATAAATCATCAATAATGTTTAATTGTTTCAATGTATGATTGGCTAATATCATTCGATCACTTGTATTATTGAAATCGGGGATGGATATTTTTCTTGTCAAATGATAATTATGTTGTTGAATAAAATTCAATAAAAAACAAAACGATTGTGTTGCGATTGTATTATTTTGAAATTCATTACATATATTATAGACTTCTTCGCCAAAAAAATTAGATAAAACATGATGAATATACTTTTGTTTTGTGCAATTAATCACTTCTTCATTCTTTTCCAGTTGTTTTACATTAAATCTGTGAAGTGTTGTCGTTTTTATACCAATATATTGTAAAATAGTATCTTGTATATTTATATCAAATGGTGATAATAAAATGACTTCGCTCGGAGAATAAATGGATATATATCTTTCCAATTCATCAAATGTGGTAGGATTCATCAAAAAAGGTGTATCATATTCAAATAAAGATGTTTTTCCTGTAAAAATATTGATCACTGAAACACCATAAACGATAGATTCGCGAATTTTCATTGACTGTTGTGTATTCTTTGATATAGGTTTATAAGTATCCATCCAAATACACATAATATTATTTGTTATTTGTGGTGATATATCCGTTTCATAAGATACATAAGTTCCTGCGGAATAAACACCTTGAAACACTCTTTTTACTTTTTTACCTTCTTTCTCTTGAATATAAACAACAGCAGTATATGCATTTTCAATCATTTTCTGTAGATATTTATCTAATGAATAATCTCGAAAACCGGCCATAACAACTTGTTGTTCTCGAAACGATATTTTTTTTTCGGAAACATTTAATTGACATATTTGTGAAAATTCTTCAATTTGTGACATGGAAATGGTATTTGTTTTTACATCCTTTAATCCATAGACTTCAAAAAAAGCGCCGACTTGTAGTAATACAACCGTGTTTTTTCCATATTTTGTTTGATATTCTTTTGTAAGATTTATATATTCTTCCATTATATTTATTGGTATATCCGCTGCCATTTTTCTAAAAGAATAACGCAATTACTTTTATATCGATTATAAAATTGAACTTTTTTTACTATTTTTGAATTCTAAAACAAAAAATAATCAATAGTATATATAGATGTAAAAAATGAACATACAAAATAATTTTGAAGAATCAGATGATTATGGTTTCTTTTGCGAATTGGAAAACTATGATACGGATAAAGTAATTGTAGAGAGTATTCTTTATCGAGATTCATTTGACGGATATGCAAATTATAAATATACAAATATTGTTATCCATCAATACAGCAATATGATAAATAAAATTGCAATCTTTTTAACCATCATCACGAGTCTTTTAATGTGGTATCAGTTTTGGGCATTACATGTGTAAAACAAAAATAAAAAAATATGGAGTTGATAAAATTCCATATTTTTTTACATAATGGAACATGTTGGACAGTTTCTTTTTTTTTCTTGTTTTTTTATGACTCTTTTCGGTATTTTTTGAATAGGAGTTTTTTTTATATTACTATTCGAAACACATCTGGAAAACTTTCCTATACGATACATATGATATGGTTCTTTCGTATATCGAATATATAATTGTGTGTGAATTTCGCGATAAACATCATGAACGGTGGTGGTTGATAAATTCACTTTCAATATTCTTTCATACAATTCCTTTTGTTCTATAGTCAGTTGATATTGAGAACCGGAATACATGGTATTCAAAACGATGTCATTCCAATGATTATTTAAAATTGGATTACCAAAATCATTGATATCATCCGATTCTAAAATAAAATCCATTAGAAAAATAATAAATTCAAAACAACTAAAACGATCTTCGGTGGAAGGAATAAAATCAAAAAATCGTAATTCAATTCCATGATTATAATGTTTATTGAAGTTTATATCATAACCAATTTCATGTAATTTATTGTAAGCGTTATTTTTATAATATTCATGAAACCACCAATTATCCACTGTATTACAAATACATGTTTCTACTGGAATTGTTAATTTTTTTCCTTTAGGCATTTCATCTGAATTAAATGTTCCAATACTTATATATCTGGATACAGCACATCTTTGTGAAGATTTTGAAAAATTTATATTTGTATCTGATAAAGGATCTTTTGAACCATAGAATGATATCAAGAATGGTTCCATCCATTGAATGATTTTAATGGCTTTTGAATGATCATGAATAAATTGATTCATGTTTTTGATTTTACAATTTTCATCTAATTCTGTAGGTAAAGTAATATTATAATGCAATGTTCCATTATTAAACATGGCTATATTATCTAAATTTGTCATATAACTACAAAATGGATGATTTTTTCCCATCATCTTTATGCTTCCATAATCTTTGAAAATATCAGTTTGTTCAAATATATTATTGATTTGATAAATAAAATCTGATTTATTTTTTTCTAATTCTCGCATCACATGATTTAATTTTGCATTGAAAAAATGAAGCGTATTAAATTCAATGGTATCGCCGTCAAATAACCATTCTTTATTGATTGTATTTCGAAAATATGGTTTTAATCGTTGTAAGCTTTCAATCAAGGTTTCACCTACAAAATTGGGGTTTGGTTCACATAATGTTGTATATAAAGTTTTTGGATGATTATATGCATCTGTTTTTGTGAAACTATGTGAATTCATCAATATTGGTATTGATATGTAAGAAGTATCGATAGAATCAATATAGTTTTTTATTGCATCATCGAATTCTTCTTTTTTATAATTTGAATAATAATCTATACTATATCTCTCTCGATTTCGTTTATTAAAGAAATCTTCTTTTTGAACTATTTTCTTTTTTGTAAATTCTAAATAACATTCTTCTTCTATTCCTAATCCCCAATATATTGTATTTGGTTTATACAACGACAAATATTTTTCGTGTTTTTCGTGTTGTATGGTCTCTTTTTTCTCCATGATTTATTTCTATTATATATCGGTATATATTTTTTGTATTTATTATATTCAAATGATATTATACTATAATGCATAATCAAATTTATATAAGAAATGAAACTAATACAAATGAATACAGAACGCCAATTGTTCCCAAAGATGTTCCTATTTTGATTCAAAATGGATTTATAGTATATATTGAAACATCAAACCATCGAATATTTTTAGATGAAGAATATGAAAAACAAGGTGCGATAATTACAAATAAACCTTGGTATGATGCATCCTTTCAAAATACATGGATTGTTGGATTAAAAGAAATGAATCAATTGGAAAAATTGTCTAATCATAAACATGTTTTTTTCTCTCATTCTTATAAAAATCAAATTGGTTCTCAAACATTGCTAACAAAATTTGCCCAAAGTAATAGTATTATTTATGATTTTGAATTTTTTTTAGATGAAAAGAACAAACGAATCATTTCATTCGGATTTTACGCAGGAATTGTTGGATGTTTACTAGGATTATTACAATATATTCATAAAACAATATACAATATCAACATTTCAAATTTGAATTATTGGTCAAATATAAAAGATGTGATTACTATGATAAGAACCGATATTTTCAAAAATTGTCGAATTGGTATTGTTGGACCCAACGGCAACTGTGGAAAAGGCGTTCAGTATATTTTGAATATGTTGGATATCGATTATCATCCAATAAAAAGAGAAGATAACAAATCAAATCTAAAAGAATTTGATATTTTATATAATTGTATTACATTAGATAATTCATATAATGAAATATGGTTTGATAAAAATATGATTTTTAATAAATCGATCATTCTTTGTGATATCAGTTGTGATTATTCCAAACCAAATAATCCAATCCAAATTTATAATAAAGCTACTTCATGGGAAAACCCTGTGTATAATTATAATGATTTTGTGGATATTATTGCTATCAATAATTTACCTTCTTTATTACCAAAAGAAAGTTCAATTTATTTTTCAGAAAAATGTAGTGATTTATTTTTAGAAGTCGAAAATGAAACATGGAAAAAAAACGAACAAATCTTTTTTGATACACTATTTACCATCGGGTCTGATAACCGTATAACCTAAATCAATAAAATAAATTTTATCGTAATATTTATGATAAATATATTCTACAAATTTTTCAGCAACAATTCTACCCTGATATTTTCTATATTCAACTAATTCATTTATTTTGTTTGAAAAATCTTCCATTGTTTGAAATGAAATGACTGCAATAATTGCATTACAACCATCAAAGTTACCATGATTTGGTATAGATATATCATATGGCGTCATTTTACTAAAAATATCGACAGGAAAAGGATTTTTTATTTCAATATCAGGTCTCATATAAATAATAAAATCATATGTTTTATTTTTATTTAAAACCATTTGTGAAACACGGCGTTGACTTTCTAATCCACAAATATAATTTTTTATCATTTGTGGATACCATTCTTGTGTTCCCAGTCCGCCATATTTGTTAAATAATTCTTCATTAAAATAATCTGAAAAGTGTGAATCAATATTTTGTTCTATGAATATATCTTCATCGTCGATTTGATATTCAGATGGACACAATAATTTATATTCTTCATAATCAATTGGTATTTCTACTTTATCATTCCAAACAATATTATGCTTCTCTGTTCTCCATGTATGAATAAAAGTATCATATTCAATATTATGTTTCTTCAATTCATCAAATAAATATTTATGATGGGTTTTATATACATATTTTGTGGATCGTGTTAAACCATAATAACATATGGCTACTTGAAACATATTTATATTGTTGATTTTAATACAGATTATTCTTTATATTACTTTTCTTCGTTCATAAAATTATAGAGTAAAATATCTGGATTATGGTTCTTTACTTCCCCACATATAAGGATGGCACTTTCATACATTTTACGCAATACATCATTCGGTGAAGTGGAGCCCACTTTTATAAATCCATTTTTGATTAAATATTTTTTAATATCTTGTATGGGAACTTGTTTTAATAATTGTGTTTTGGTTGTTATATTATTTCGTATTGTTTTATTTGAAACCAATACGGAGACTCTTGGAAATAATTTTGATTTGCCTATTTTATATGTTCGTCGTATCGTTCTTTTTTGTTTTAATTTATGTTGTTGGTTTTTGTTTTTCATTTGTTGTAATTTTTGCATCGTTTGTTGCATTTCATTTATTTTATTTATACTATTTGTTATTTTTGTATCCATGATATTTTTTAGTTTTGCATCTATTTTATTTTCTCCACCATGTTTCTCTTGTAATGAATGTTGTAATGTTGATGGAATGGTATTTTGTATAGGTATAGATGGAATGGTTACCGTTGGTTGTGATTGTGTGGAAGAATTAATTATTGTAATAGGTGTTGATGTTGTTGTTGCTGGTATTGTTGCTGTTGTTGTTGCTGGTATTGTTGCTGGTATTGTTGCTGGTATTGTTGCTGGTATTGTTGCTGTTGTTGTTGCTATTGTCGTATTTTGGATAGGAGGTAATGAATTTCGATTTCTCTGCGTTTGATTTATCCAACTACGATATGTTGGTAATTGACCATTTTTTAAACAACCATATTGTGGTTGCTGTAAAATAAATTCCGATTTTCTTGGTTGTATGTGTATCGTAGGTAAATTGGATGGTGGTGGAGACAATGTTACTTCGTGCTCGATCGGTTGTGTATATAATAAAGAAGATGGTTGACTTGGATAATGTTTTAATGTTCGATTCCATTTTTCTTTTGTTTCATTTTCTTCAATTAATTTATTTAAATATTCTTTGGATTGTTCAAAATCACTATCGAAATTTTTTATTTCGGAATCCTCTTTTTTTCGATTCTCTTGTTTCTGTAATTTTTCATCAAACATTTTTTTATATTTTTCTTCTTGATGTTCGCGTATCATCTTTAAAATTGATCGTTTTTTTAATGTATCTTTTCGTGTTCTCGGAGTTTCAGATTTAATTCGAATATTTCCATCTTGTTTTGATTCCGACTTTTTTTTTCGTGTTTTATTATTCGATGAATATTGAAACAATTCCGGATTTATATGTATCGTTTTTCTTTCACTCATTTTATATTTTTTTAATAAATAAATAAATTCTATATAATACTATTGAATTTATTTTTATTCTATTTTTCACTATTCTCTAAATATAAATGGCATGCATAAAACTTTTTTCTTGTGTTTTCTTTTTATTTTTCAAAAATGTTTCATATCCATTATTTAAATCACTCAATGATATTTTTTTTCTCAATTCTTTTTCCTTACCATATATTCTACGCCCATGTGCAATTTTTGTATAAGAAAAAAGCAATTCCATATCTCTACCAAAATGTATAAAATCATCTTTTTTTGATTGAAACCAATTTTCAGAAATATCGACTTCATTTTCAAATGACCATTCACTATCTTTCACTTTTTTCTTAAAGATCTTCATCATTTCGGTTGCATTATATGGGTCCATTTTAAATCGCCAAATAAATCGAGATTCCAAACCACGATTTGCGGCAAAAAATGTTTCTTCTAACTCTTTATCATATCCCGCTATAATTACCATTAAATTTTCTTTGTGATCACTTAATGCCTCACATAATGTATCTAAACATTCTTTAGAATAACTGTCATTGTTCTCTGGAGACGCTAATGAATACGCTTCATCAATAAATAAAACACCACCTAAACATTCATCAATGACTTTTTTCGTTTTTATAGCCGTTTGTCCTAAATAACCCGCAATCAATTCACTACGAGTTACTTTTTTAAATACATTATTTTTTAAGACACCTAATTTTGAATACATGGTTCCTATGATTTTCGCAATTTCGGTTTTACCTGTTCCTGGTAAACCGTATATAACCGTATGTTTAAATTCACTTGTATTTTTTCCTATATGTAAATCTTGTAAAAAATATAATAATTGATCCAATATGGATTTTTTCATTGTTTCTAAACCAATCATATCATTTAATTGTGTTAATTCATTTTTTATATTATGTAATAATTTCAATTCAATATTATATTCTGTATCTTCTTTGTATTCATATGTTTGAATAATATCAATCATATCATAAATCGTATTTATAGAAGAATCAATCATAACTTTATATTTGGGTTTTTGAATTTCTGGTGGTGGATCGATCTTTACTTCATGTTGATTTTGCCATATTGTATAACTGTTATTGGATGGGTCTTGATATGTATGATTCCATAATGATTTTGAATATTTTGCATAATAATTGTTATTGTTATTATTATTCATCATTTCATAAGAAACATGTTTTCCAGAAAAATCGAGTGCTGCCATATTATTTTCCAAATAATCATTATTAATAGCACTTAATAATATTAAATAATCATTATAATTACAAGTTTTCGTTTGAAAATGATCCAAAAAATCTATAAATTTTAATGGGGTTTTATTTACATTCATTGAAAAAAGAGTTTATCTTATACATTATTTCTGTTTTATTTCCATTTCCAAAAATATATATTTTCAAAAATAGAAATAAATATTTTTTGGAAAAAGATCTAAAAAATTGAATAGAATAATAATTTAATAAAGTCGATTATATAAATCGACGAAAAAATGAATAATTACGAATTAAAATCAAGTATTGATCATACAAAATTTGTATATAATGTAAAAACAGAACCAATAGATACAAATAGTTTTAAAATTAAAAAAAAATCCAATAAAAATACAAAACAACAAGAAAAATATTCAGAAAATGCGGAACCTGTTATTATAGAAGAAAACACAACAGAAACAATAAAAGATATTATTAAAGAACAAGAATTAATTCAAAAAGAAATGGATAAAATAGAAAATACGGTAGAAAAAGCTGTATTATCTCATCTTGGAAACTATATTGAAGAACCTTATCATATTATTGAATCTTATTTTCAAGGTCAATACTTGGAAAGATTAGTTCGTCATCAAATTGAATCCTACAATCATTTTGTCAATTATCAAATTCAACGAACAATTCAAATGTTTAATCCAGTTACCATCCATTCCGAAAATGATTATGTTGCAGAAAAAGACAAATATTTATTAGAAATTTTTATATCATTCACTAATTTTAAATTATATCCTCCACAAATACATGAAAATAATGGCGCAACAAAAATGATGTTGCCGCAAGAAGCGAAATTGCGTAATTTCACATATGCTTCTACCATGACAGTTGATATTAACATACAATATGTTGTTCGAAATTCGGAAAATATGGAAAATCCGAAAATCATTGAAAAAGTTTTGCCAAAAATTAATATTGGAAAATTACCCATTATGTTAAAATCGTCTGTATGTGTTTTAACTCAAAATAAAAATATTAGTTCTGAATTAACTGGTGAATGTGGTATGGATTGTGGTGGTTATTTTATCATTAAAGGTTCAGAAAAAACGGTGTTAGGTCAAGAAAGAGCTGCTGAAAATCGTGTTTATTGTTTTGATGGTAAAAATACAACAAAATGGGATTGGTTCGCAGAAATCAAATCTGTTCCGGATTTCAAATGCATTTCGCCAAAACAAATTGAAATGATGATTGCTAGTAAAAATAATGGATTTGGTCATGGTATTTATATAACTATACCTCGTATTAAAAATCCAATTGAATTATTTGTATTGTTTCGTGCATTAGGTGTAAATTCAGACAAAGAAATATGTGAATATATTTTATTAAATATTGATGATAATAAAAATACGGAATTATTAAAATGTTTACAAGCATCTATTATTGATGCAAATAAATATATGAATCAAGAAGACGCTTTAAAACACATCACTGCATCTGTTGCATATACACCTATGAATATGGATAAGGAAGCTGGTGCAAAAAAGAAGAGAGAATTTACCATGGAAGTATTAGAAAATGATTTATTTCCTCATTGTCAAACACTTGCACAAAAACTATATTTAATTGGATACATGGCAAAAAAATTAATACAAACAAGTTTAGGATGGTTACCACCAGATGACCGTGATTCTTATTTGAATAAGAGAATCGAACTTACTGGAACTTTATTAAATAATTTATTTCGTAATTATTTCAATAAATTAGTAAAAGAAATGCAAAAACAAATTATTCGTGAAATTAATACAGGATCTTGGCGTTCAACCGAAGATTATGAAAATATTATAAACATGACCAATATTTATAAAATAATGAAATCTACCACTATTGAAAATGGTATTAATCGTGCATTAGCTACTGGTGATTTTAGTATTAAACAATCAAATAGTAGTAAAGTTGGTGTTGCGCAAGTATTAAATCGTCTAACATATGTTGCTAGTTTAAGTCATTTGCGAAGAATTAATACTCCTCTTGAAAAAAGTGGAGAATTAATTGCACCTCGTAAATTACATAATACGACCTGGGGCTTCATATGTCCGGCGGAGACTCCAGAGGGGCAGTCGATTGGTGTTGTAAAAAACATTAGTTATATAACGCATATTACGATTCCAACAAATAGTTCATCCTTATATGAATATGTAAAACCATATGTTTTATCCTTTGAAAACATGACAAATGTAAAACAATTCTATGGAAAAGTAAAAGTATTTGTCAATGGGTGTTGGTTAGGTATTACAGAAAAACCATTTGAATTATATCATGATATGAAGGATAGAAAATATAGAGGTATTATCAACATATATACTTCCATTATATTTGATTATAAATTACTTGAAATTCGAATTTGTAATGACGGTGGACGATTAACAAGACCAGTATTGCGTGTTCGCGATAATAAAGCATTAATTGATAAAAACATTATTGATATGTTAGTAAAAAAAGAAATTACTTGGAATGATTTATTAACGAATTGTAAATTAAATGAATCTGTGATTGAATACATTGATCCAGAAGAACAAAATTATTCAATGATTGCTATGAAATGTAAACATGGTTATTTACAAGACATACAACAAAAATTTAATTACACACATTGTGAAATTCATCCAAGCACAATATTTGGAGTATTAGCATCTTGTATTCCATTTCCTGAAAATAATCAAGCACCTCGTAACACTTACCAATGTGCGATGGCAAAACAAGCAATGGGAGTATATGCAACAAATTATGATCAAAGAATGGATAAAACTGCCTATGTATTAAATTATCCAACTCGTCCTTTAGTTGATACAAGATTAATGAACTTTATACAATTAAATAAAATTCCTTCTGGAACACAAATTCATGTAGCTATTATGAGTCATACTGGTTATAATCAAGAAGATAGTGTCTTAGTAAATAAAGGTTCCTTGGATAGAGGTCTATTTTTAGCAACTATTTATCATACAGAAAAAGACGAAGATAAAAATATCATTCGTGATGAAATTATTCGTTGTAAACCGGATATAACGAAAACCAAAAGTATAAAATTTGGAAATTATAATAAGTTAAACAATCAAGGATTTATTCCAGAAAACAGTTTAGTTGAAAATCGTGATGTGATTATTGCAAAAATAATACCCATTAAAGAAAATCGTAATGATCCTACAAAAACAATTAAATATGAAGACCAAAGTAAAACTTTCCGAACAACAGAAGAAACTTATATTGATAAAAATTATACTGGTAGAAATGGCGATGGATACAATTTTGCCAAAGTTCGTGTTCGAACATTAAGAAAACCAGTATTAGGTGATAAATTTTGCGCCTTACCAACACAACAAGTTCTTACAGATTGTGGTTGGATAGAAATTCAAGACATTGACATTCAAAAACATAAGGTATGTAGTTTAGATCGTAATGGAAACATGTGTTACGAATATCCAAGTGCAAAATTTGAATATGCTCATAATGATAAAATGTATTCTATTAAAAATAAACAGATTGAAATAGTTTGCACTTTAAATCATCGTTTATATGTTCAAAAAAGAAACGGTAAAGAATACGAATTAATCGAAGCACAAGATGTAATGGGAAAAATGGTTCGTTTTCAAAAATCAATGGAAAATGTTTATCCAGATATTCCTACAATAAAAATTGGCGATATAAATTACGAAATGAATTCTTGGTTACAATTATTAGGAATGTTTATTAGTGATGGGCATTGTGACAAAAATAATAAAGCTATATACATATCAGCATTTAAAGAAAGAAAAATACAATTTATTGAGTCTGTTTTTGAAAAATTAAATATTAATTATTCTTATCATAATAATGGTAATTTCTTCATATCAGGTAGTAAATACCCAGAGATATATGATACAATTAACGAATTGAATGTAGGTGCACTGAATAAATATTTACCTAACTATGTATGGAATTTATCAAAACGACAATCCATTATTTTATTAGAAGCATTATTACAAGGGGATGGTCATACTATGCAATATAAAGGTGAAGATGAATTTAGTCGTTATGGAACCATTAGCATACAATTAGCCAATGATATTACTCGATTAGCTGTTCATTGTGGATGGTCAGCAATTAATAAAATTGCGGAAGAACCGAATGGCATTGCACGAGTTGGTAAAAGAAATTTGGGAACTCGTGCAGGAACAGAAGTATCCATTACACAAAAACATACATATTATAAAGTAAGTATTATTCGTAAACAAAATCAACCATGGATAAATAAAAAGAAAAATGAATCGAATATTGAAGAACTTATCGATTATAATGGAAAAGTATATTGTATTGAAATGCCTAGTTCACATACTTATTATATGAGGGAATCTGATCATAGTCCTTCTCTAATCATTGGTAATTCTAGTAGACACGGGCAAAAAGGAACCTGTGGTAATATCATTCCAGAATGTGATATGCCTTTTACCAAAGATGGAATACGCCCAGACATTATCATTAATCCACATGCAATTCCATCGCGTATGACGATTGGTCAATTAAAAGAAACGCTTCTTGGTAAAGTATTATTAGAATTAGGATTATTTGGAGATGGAACTAGTTTTGGAAATTTGGATGTCAAAACAATTACAGAAGAATTGCAAAAATTAGGTTATGAAAGTTATGGAAATGAATTATTATATAATGGGTTAACAGGTGAACAATTAGAAACAAATATATTTATAGGTCCTGTATTTTATCAGCGTTTAAAACATATGGTCAATGATAAACAACATAGTCGTTCCATTGGTCCAATGGTCAATTTAACTCGTCAACCAGCAGAAGGGCGTAGTCGTGATGGTGGATTTCGTGTAGGTGAAATGGAGAGAGATGTTTTGATTGCTCATGGTATGTCGAAATTTTGTAGAGAAAGATTGTATGATGTTTCTGATAAATATAGTGTTCATGTATGTAAAAAATGTGGTATGATTGCATCTTATAATGATGGAAATAAAAATCGTATGTATTCGAATGCGGACTTTACCATTCATTTATGTAAAAATTGTGATAATAAAACAGATTTTGCAAAAGTAGAAATACCTTATGCTTATAAATTAATGGCGCAAGAATTACAGACCATTAATGTTGTTCCAAGAATTATTACGGAATAATAGATGGATAATTCATAAAAAAATACATTTTTTTATGATTTTTTATTTTGGAACTATGATTTTTATTTTTGTGTTTTTGAATTATTTTTATTTACATTTTTATCTATATGTATGATTGTAATATATTTTTATTCAGAAAATCCACGAATATCATTCGAACGACAATTATCATATGGTTTATTGGCATCTGTATTCATAGTATAAACACTTTTTATATTTTCTACAAATTCATTCAATGAAATATCTTTGAATATATTCATAATTGTATCATCTTTTTTTTTATCGTCAATTTTTCTTTTATTCTTCCATTCTTTAATAAAGTTTTCAGTATCCTCTTTCGTTCCCCATCCACTGGATTGTAAAGCATCTGCAAATCTTTTTTTTATTTTTTCATGGTATTCACTATAAGGTAATTCATTATACGGAGTAATATATACTTTTTTATCTGACGATTGTGATTGATCCATTTTTTTTCGTTGTTTATTTAAATCGTTCATGTAATTTTGAATCGATTCTACTACAGAAGGAGTATTATTATTCATTGAAAATCCACCTCGATAAAATATAAAATTAAGATTTGAAATTTGTGTTTGTAATTGAGGAATAGATTGATTAAAATCTCTTTCAATTTTTTGTTTCATTTGAATACGATGTTCATTTATTTCATCTAATATATCCAATATGTTATTTTGTAATTGAAAACCTGAACTTTGGGCTTCATCACTTAATAATTGTAATCGATTAAAATTTTGTTGTATTTGTTTAGCACGACCAAAATCAATAATAATTGAATTTCCTGGTACACCTAAAAAATAATCATAGAACAGATCTATCATAAAATTACCTGTATGATAATCATTATGTGAATATCCATAATGATGTAGTTTATCCAATTTATAGAAAGCAATATTGGCATATTTTTTCATAGAAGTCAAGTCTTGATTTTTTTCAAATTTGTCAAGCACTGAATACCCAGTTGAATATCCAGTCATATACTCCATAACAATAATTGATATATCATAAGTAAATAATGCTTCCATTATTTCCGCATCTAATTGTTTATTTGGTCGATTTGGATCAGCAGGTCTTTCGATAAAATTTTTCGAAATATGTTCTTTTAGAAAATTTTTTTGTACATCGGATAACTTATTTGAATGTGAAAGCAAAATAGCTGGACATATTGGTTCTAGAAAATCGTCTTCCAATGAACGAAAAAATAAATCTTTTTGTATATTGACTTCATTTTCAATTTCATATGATCTTGTAAGTTCTATATTCGAATCATATATTTCTTTTTCTCTTAAACGACAATCTTTTATCATTTTTTTTTGGTTTCCTGTATAATCACCCCATATGAAAAATTTTATTAGTATATTGTTTACATTTTGGTTGTATAATTTTGTTCTTATTTCTGCATATGGACTATTTATTCCAGTTTTTAAACTCGCTAAAAGAGTTATACAAGATATGCTATTATCTGTCAAAATTTTAAATGTAGAATTTTGTATAAAATAATCAAATGCTTTTCCTGGATTATTATAAGCCGTACGAACACGAACACCACCTTTTGTTTTTTTGGATTTTCTTAGTTTTCTTTTTACTTGTCGTGATTTTTTTGATTTTCTAGTTTTGCCAAATTTATGTTTCATATAAGATAAAATGATATTTTTTTATTCGAACAATAAATAAAAGACAAAAAATGGACAATTCAGAAATAAATGATGTTCGAGAACCATCCGAATTTAAAGGATTTTCTTTTTCTAAATTTAAAAAGACGGAAGTAAAAAAACAATTGATTGAAAATATGTTAAAAGGAAAAGTTGAACCGGCTTGTTATTGGTGTGCGGAATTAGTTTGTTCTGGTCATTATGCTGACATATGGGAAAGTATTTTATATTATACTGGTAAACATATTCATTTAGGTAATCCAAAAATTGCCATTTATTTACAAATGAGATTTGAAATGTTTAAAAATATCGTATCCGATAGTCATTTTATAAATGAATTGCAATTAAGAAATAATAATAAAATACGAAAATTATTTGCAGAAATGATTTGTGTTGTTACCTTATCCAATAAAAAAAATAGTTTTGAACCTATAAAGATTAATCGTGAAGAAGAATTTGACATGACACAAATGACAGAAAGATTAAAAGCACCAAATGTAGAATATATTCTACCTATTTTTAAAAAAGAGGATCCAAAAGAGTTAATTATACCTGTAAATGAATTCATTTATAATATTTCCATTAAAAATATGTTACCATCTTGTTATTGGATTGAATGGATTGTCGATTTTGATACTATTTGTAAAAAAAGAAAAGAACCATGTTATTGTGAAAGACGAACATTTGTCACTGTAGAAAAAAAATTTAGTTGTGATATTATTTGGATATTATGGGATGCATTAATTTATTATAGTGAATTATCAAATAATACTTATATTCAATCATTGATGAAGTCATTAGTAAACATTTTTTCGATTCGTTATACAACTGCTTCTTGTAAAAAACGAAGATATTTATTATATTTTGCTGTATCTATATTATGCGAAACTGTTCCAAATGATATTGAATTAATTTCCAATAAACAAATCATACAAAATGTAGTTGAAAAAATTAATCAAATTTATAAACAAATCAAGAAAAATGAAGAAAGTCCAAACACGGATTATTTATTCGCCAATTTGGAAAAACAAAATAATTTTGAAAAAACATTGAAAAAAATGGAATTGGTCAATAGTATGGACTTTATGAAATAATTTTTTTTAAATTTTTTAGAAATTTTTAGAAATTTTTAGAAATTTTTTGAATTTTGCATTGGTATAAAAATCACATAAAAAGTCGACATTTATTATAAAAACAAATGTCGATTCCAGATTGTACATTAACAACTGCTTGTTTTTGTATGCATAAATATAATGAAAATTCTCGTTCTTTAGAAGAAGTTCTCGAAATGACAAACGCATTAATGGAAATACCAGTGTATTTGGTCATCTATGGAGATAAAGATACCATTCCATTATTGAAAGAAAAAAGGGAAAAATGTCGTCTTTCTTTTATGACAATTTTCATTGAACTAGAACACAATCAATTATGGAGTTTTCAATATCTAGAAAAAGTAAAAGAAAATCGAAAACAAACATGGGGTTCTCGTGATAGTAGAACATCCTGCGAAAGTCATTTAATTACATGTAATAAATTTGATTTTGTTCTCCAAACAATCCAAAAGAATCCATTTCAAACAACAAAATTTGGTTGGGTGGATAGTTTTTTGGGTAAAGATCGAATAAAAATATGTGAACATTATCATCCGAATGTTTTGCCTTATATTTTATCCAATATTTCATCGAAATTTCATATCCAGGTTCTCAATGTATGTGATAAAAAATATAAATTGACAGAAAATAAAAAAGAATATTATGATTGTTATCGATGGGTTGTTTGTGGTGGATTTTTTACCTGTGGCAAAGAAATCGGAAAAAAAATATTATTGCGATTAAAAGAAATTTTTATAGAAACCACCATGCTAGGATTTGGTCACGGTGAAGAAATGTTTTATTTAGAGGTTCTCGATGAATTTTATGAAGATATCCATCGTAGTTATGGAGATTATGGTCAAATATGGGATAATTTTATTACAATTACTCGAAATGTTCATTATATTTATTATTTCATTATACGAAATTACATGAATTATGGATATTATCGAGAATGTGTTGATTGTTGTGAAAGTATTCTAAAAGAATTTGAAAGTTTTCGTTTGTATGATATACCTGAATTACAAATGAAAATTTATTTGGATTGTTTTTATGCATTGCAACAATGGGATGAAAAAGAGGCAAAATCGATGAAAAATCGAATCATTCGAATATGTTCTCAACATCCGTATTTACAAATGGAATTGGAAAAACAATTTCCGGAATTCGATTTATTAAAATGCTGAACCAAATGAACCTCCTAAAACACCGTTTGCTGCCATTGGTCCCATGGACATCATTCCATAATCCATTTGATTATTTCCACGCATCATATGATCATAATTTGGTGCATTTTGTTGTCTTGCTGTTGCGACTGGTGCTGGTGGAAACATTCCGGATTGAATTTGTGGATTATCTAAATAGTCTGCTTGACTAGGAACATGTTGTTGTGAAATTGGTTGACTTGAACGAACATTTTTTTTAATATTTGCACTTCTATCTTCACTTGGAGAACCATTCCATAATTCTAAAGCTCTTTCAACTAATATATTGACCTTGATTCCCAATTTTGTTTGAATACTTAATACAATAATTAAGAATGCTAAAATAACATTGGTTAATGTTAATGATTCGTATTTGAAACCGCTATAGGTAGGAATATAAGTAATCATTCGATGAATGACAATTATACCACAGAACATAATGACTAATTGTATCAATATTTCTGCTAAAAGTTCTAAAGTAGAACTTTCTGCATCCGCTTCTGGAATAAATCGTTGTATTAATTTATTTAAAATGACAATTGGAATTACACCCATTGTTGCATATTGAACAACATTTAATACTTCCGCTTTTCCTTCTTCTGTTGTAGAAAAAACATGGGACAAAAAAGTTTTTTTATTTATATCGTGTGTTTCTTGTAAAATATCCATTTTCGTATACTATCCTATTAGAAAATATAATCATCGATTCTTGTAAATAAATATACTATCAATAAAATCAATAAATAAATTGCGTATAGAAAAGATTTAGAGAGTTCTATTCTTATATTATATTCATAAAAATGAGTAGTGCTTTAGCAGCTGCAAGAAAAAGAAGAGGTGCACCACAACCAGATAATTCATTTCAACCAAACACACAGCAACAACAACAGCAACAACAACAACAAAATGTAAATGCAAATGGATTAACATTGCCTCAAGTCATTAGTATTATTGATAAAAGATTAATTCAATTAGAAACCTTCATGAAATCATCCAAAGAACAAAATACACAAAACAACGCAACCGTAGAAACATCATCGAATTCATTCAATGAACAATTCAATCAAATAATATCCGAATATAATAGTCGTTTTGAATTATTAGCCGAAGAAATTGGTAATTTAAAAGATATTGTATTAAAATTACAATCTTATACAATGGAAGTCAATAAATCTTTAATGGAAGAAAGAATTCATATTTTATCTGATTTAGGCACAAATGAAAATATTACATACGAAAAAGTAGAAAATCAAGAACTTTCAAGCATTGATTTAAAAAACTTAGTAAAACAAGAATTTAATAATAATGAATCCTTTGTTCTTGAATCATCCAATCCATAATAAAAATGAATTAAAAAAATAAATATAAAATGGTAATCTATTCTATATTTATACTGATGTCAAACGATTTTTTAAATGAAATAAATAAATTAAAAACGAATTATTATTCGAAAAATCCGAAAAATATTCTCTTTCCATCAAAACAAAAAATGGATTGTGCTCAATCCATTACAAATGTCATTGACTTTGATAAGCTAATACAGAATACAATCTATCAAGTTCGTGATACAAATAAAATTTTTATTGATTATACTGTATTCAAAATATATGCAAATCCGGAAAATTATTTATTGATTATCGATTCTATCTTTTCTGTATTTGACTCAGTTATACATCAATACGGATCATTTGAAATTCATTTTAATTTAAATACATTTTCTGTAACTGCATGTCAACGATATAAAAAAATCATTGAATTATTTATTGAAAAATGTATTCAAAAAAAATCGGAATATACAAAAAAAGTCATGAAATTATATTTATATTATACACCTACGGTATTTGATAATATTGCTTTAATTTTACAACAATGGATACATCCAGAAGTAAGAGATAAATTTGTTTTATATAATAAAATCGAAAGTATTGAACGAACGCAACAATTGTTTCTTCCATAAATTATATAGAGTCATGAATATAATATATAGTAAAAGATTTATTATTGATTTTCATGGAAATTTGTATTCAAAATTTACAAAAAGCGGAAATTTTCTCTAGTATATTTCAACATATGAAATTATTTTCAGATAATGTAAATATTATGTTTGATAAAGAAAAAATGTATTTACAATCCATGGATTCTTCTCGTGTATCTATTTTTGAATTAAATATACCAGCAACATGGTTTGATGTTTATACAAATGAAAAAAATATATGTTTAGGTATGAACAGTAATGTTTTATTTAAAATTTTAAATACGCGAGATAAAAATCAAATATTACACATTCAATATTACGAAGAAATGGAAGATAAATTATTTTTACAATTTACAAGTGAAACAAAACATGTATTCGATAAACAATTTGAAGTTCCATTAATGGAAATTGATTCTGAATTAATGCAAATACCTGAAACAGAATATTCTGTTGAATTCAATTTATTTTCCTTGAATTTTGCCAATGTGATTCATCAATTAAAATTATTTGGTGATTCAATCGATATAGAATGTTCTGAAGAAAAAATATGTATGAGTGCAAAAACTTTAGATTCTGGTAAAATGACCGTTGAAATAAATATGGATGATATAAATTCTTATATGATTAATGAAGGATTACATATTCAATGTTCCTACGCCATCACTTTTTTAAACAATATTTGCGCATACAATAAAATTTCCAAAAATGTAGAAATTAGTTTATTAGAGAATTTTCCAATGAAAATTGTTTATCGTTTAGATGATACCGATGAAAATGCAAAAATAACTTATTATCTAGCACCGAAGATTAGTGATAATGAAGATGATTGATTTTTTAGTGAATGATATTTGGTGTAAATTTTTTGATGGAATATACAATATCCGATTGACCACTTTGACAATGCAATCCAGACATGGATCCAATTCCGTGATTTAATATATTATCACTTGCAAACGATGCGATATAACGATAATCTTTCGGTTTTTCTATAATAAAATAATTATCTTGACTTAATAATAGTGTTTCTATATCGGATAAAGTGACATATCGTATAGGTATACCTAGTTGTTGAATATTAAAATATTTTGGATTTACTATGACTGCGCTTTCTAATAATGCCCATGTATGTGGTGATGTCCAGTTACCTGCGATTTCACAACGACAACCATAAAATATAGAATTATCTTTTTCACCTAATCGTATCATTAAACTAATTCTACTTTTGTTTGCTAGATAAAATCTCTCGCCTACTTTAAACACTATATTATCATTTTTATTTTCATTGATATAATCGATAATATTCACATCTCCTTCAATGGGTTCAAATCCTAGTTCGTTTCTGGGCATATTTATAGGACCCGCATCCTCCAAATGTTGTTGTGATGGAGTTGATGATTCAAATTGTGATAATAAATTTGTCATTGTTTGTTGTTGTCGTGATGCTTCTTCTGGTAAATGTAAATTATTTCGTAATCGATTTTGTATTTGCTGTTGAACTTGCATGACTCTTTCTTGATTTTCTCTTTGCCGCTGTTGTTGAAACAATTGATGTCGTCGTAATTGATATTCTCTTAATTGTAATTCTTGAGGTGGTAAAGATGGTCTTTCTGGTTGCTGTTGCTGCTGCTGCGAAGAAAATGGTGTGATTGTTTGTATTTGTTGTGAGGTTT
>Ga0164296_1001867_pt1 | contig 21717 bp, 20 predicted proteins | sample GEODES057metaG_FD_113533 | JGI IMG/M metagenome (GOLD analysis project Ga0164296, IMG submission 113533) | Dystrophic lake water microbial communities from Trout Bog Lake, Wisconsin, USA - GEODES057 metaG | ecosystem: Environmental > Aquatic > Freshwater > Lake | place: USA: Trout Bog Lake...
CAAGTCGCAAGCCAGCGCCTCGCCCACCACGATGGGCAAACCTTCGTGCCGACTCGGCATCAAAAACACCCGCGCACTTTTCAGGCAGCGGAATTTTTCCACGCCCGTCACATAGCCAGCAAAGTGAATGTGTTTCGTCAAACCCAGTTGCGCCAGCGGCTGCGCCAACGCCGTTTCCAAATTTCCGACGAGCAGGGCTTTGAAATCGGGAAACTCCCGCGCCAACGCTTGCAGGGTTTGCAACAGATCATCCACGCCCTTTTGCCGGTGCATCCGGCCAATCCACACCACATCAAATTGTTTAGGCACAGCGCCAGTTTGCTCTGCGGTCTCCAAATCAAAACCATTGGGGATGAGCGCAATTTCTTCCGGCCGATAACCGGTTTGCCGGAGTTCGTCTTGCAGCAACGGCTGCACGGCAATAATTTTTTTGTGGTGGCAAAAACGTAACAGCGTGAGCGAGAGCCATTGGCTGAAACAATAATGAAAGGAGGCGATGCGCGTGGCCTCGACATCCGCGCGCGTGCGAAAGATGACCTGCCACAGCGAAGGTGCTTTCATTTGCAGCACCATGACTTTTAATTTTGCCTGTGAGCAAACCATCGGCACGACGTCAAACCAGTAGTCCGTCGGTGAGAAACAAACATCGTCCAGTTCGATCTGGCGCAGCTGGCGCAGTGTCTTAAACATCCGCCGGAAAAACTCCAAAAATAAAACGCATTTTCCCGCCAGCGACGCATCACTGAACTCCGTTTTGGTGGCGCGATCGGTGAAGGTGATTTGGCCGGGCAATTGCCAGTCTTTCAAGTGCGGTTCCAGTTGCCGCGTGCGGAAATATTTCGCCTCCCACCCAGCGTCGGTGATGGCCTGAATGCTGTGCAGCAAATGAATGTCGCCGCCCGCCAGTTGGCGATTAAACAGGCCATTCACGATAAAAAAAATCCGGCGCTGCGGCGCTTTACGCGCGACCGATTCCAGTGTTTTTTTTTCGGAAGGCGGAAAGTTCATGGCTTCAGCGTTTGTTCCGGTTTCAGTTCCGCCACCAGATTTTTTTTATGCCGGTTGCGCCGGTAAGTCCAGACGCCCCACGCATTGCCCACCACGCTCGCCGGACTCGCGAGCGGATGCCAGAGCCAACGCGCATCGCCAGCGCGAAAAATTCCGCGCAACGTGTGCCACAGCGGGCCAAAAAAAGTGACGCAATAAATCGCCGCCAACCACAATGGAACCGGCGGTTTTTCCTTCATCCAGTTCACCGGCATTTCTTCCTGCACGCGGAGAAAATGCACCGTGGCGCGGCGCCGTTTCTGCACAAATTTCCAGAGCGTCTGCACATAATAATGATGCACCCCGCGCCCGCTGATCCGCAGCCATTCGCGCTGGCCATTTTTCATCAGGAACATCGCGACATGCGTGTCTTGAAATTTTTCGTTGGCGGCAGTGGATTTCAAATCCGCGTGGCGATAGACAAATCCATTCGCGCCGAGTGGATAGGAAAAAGTTCCGTCCGGCAGCATCCAGCGTTCCGCGTCACCATCGCGTGCGACCAGCTTGGGATTTGCGCTCATCAGCCAGCAGACCGGATCGCTGATGTGCAGGAGCGCGGTGAGGTAGGCGCAGAACGAAGTCATTTTCGGCGACGGTAAATAATAACTTTCCACGCCGAGCGCCTGCGGATTTCTCGCGAGCGCGCTAACCGCGAGCGCAAAATAATCCGCGTGCGTGATTTCATTATCTGCATCCACGAAGATGATGAATTCGCCCGTCGCGTGCCGCAGCGCAAGGCGTTTGCCCTCCTCCATGTTTTTGCCGTCGTCATCGAGAATGATGGCACCGAATTTTTTTGCGATGTCGCGGGTGCGGTCGGTCGAGCGCGCGTCGGCGAGGATAATCTCAATTTTTTCGCGCGGATAATCTTGGCGCGCGATGGACGCGAGGCAGTTTTCCAAAATCGCTTCCGCGTTCAACGTGGGAATGATGACGCTGACGCGCGGCAGATTTTCGGGGTTTGACGACATGCGGAAAATTAAATCGGTCTTATTTGACGGGGGCTTTGAGTGGTTTGCGTGCTCGGATCATCAGATAATGTCCGCGATTTTGAATGACGCCTTCGAGCTGTTTGCTCACACCATCGGGCAGCGGCAAAATGCTGATTGAACGAACCTCCGCTTCAAAGCCGACAAGTTCAAAAAGTTCCTTTGCCTGCCGCACGGTCAGCACGCGCACATGACCGGAAACGCCGGAGAACGCCGGATGATCCAACGGCAACGGCTCGGAGATGGGTTCGTTGTAATGCAGCCCCAGCGGGTTTCCCAGATAGCGTCCGCAGGTTTGCATCAGCGAGAACGGCGTGTAACCCATCGTGATGGCAAACCAGTTCAGCAGGCTGCACAAATTTTCCGTGGTGATGATCGCCGTGCCGCCGGGCTTCAACACGCGAAACGCTTCCGCCGCAAACAGTCGGCAGTTGTGCAGATGCTCGATGACCTGATTGCTGAACACCACGTCGAACTTGTTGTCTTCGTAAGGCCAACGCCCGTTTAAATCATAGCTGGCGACCTTTAGCCCGCGCACCTCGGCCTGTGCTTTCAAATCCGGCGCACCTTCCACGCCGTGAAATTCACGTGGCGCATCTTTGAAATAGCTGAACAACCTTGCGCCGTCACCGCAGCCCACGTCCAACAAGCATTCCGGTTTGAGTTCCGCCGCCAGTTGGCCGGCCCAGTCATCGCAGCGGCTGACGCCCGCTTGGCGCGCGCGCGCCACGGAGGCTTGCAATTTTTTAAGAAGAAAATTCGACATGATGTTGTGTTGCCAAGTGTGCCGCAAAAACCGACCTTGCGGCAAACACGAATTGACAGGCTCGCGGTCGGGGTCAACACGAAGATAGTGACTAGCCTACTCGCTAATCATTCCGTTACGGAAAGGAAGGTTGCCCCCCAAATTTACCGGTGGCAGGGTTTAGTCATGATTGTCTTCCGTGCAAATTTCGCGAATTTCTTCAGCCGACAATGCCCGGTTGTAAATAGCGGCTTCATCAAGGGAGCCGGTAAAACTCCAAGTTTCACCACCGATAAGCGGGCGTTTGCCGAGGTGCAGGTCGCAGTTGGTCTGCGGTGCAAAGCTGCCAAGGTTTTGTTGAGCCACGACCACGCCATTGCAATATATTTTTGCGATGCCTGAGGCTTTGTCATAAGTCAGCGCCACATATTGAAACCGGTTGGGAACCACAACTCTGGGCGGTGAAAAAAATAATGCACACCACCGGCAGAATCACCGAGCAGTGCATACAGCGTTCCCGGTCCGCCGTCTGGTGGATAAATGTAAAATTGAAGCGCGCCAGAGACTCCGGCTTGAACCCACTCAAACAGCGGGCTGTTTTTAGAAACGTCCGTAGGATTAATCCAAACTCCCAGCGTTAGACCTTCGCTTGCGCCAACATTAAGGACAGAATTTGCCGGAATGGTGATGCCCGAACTGTTGCCATTCAATAGAAACGCCCGCCCCACCTGACCGTCAGCAAAATCCATGTCCGCCAATTCCGCGTCGTTGCCACCGATGGAATCTTTGCCGTCATTTTCACCTGACCACAAAGCGACCAAGCCTGGACGCCGCGCGCCGATTGCGCCGCCGCCGGATACCGTAATTTTGCGGATTGAATTTACCGCCAGTTCAACTCTTCCAAAACTCGTTTTTGCCATCACCGTAGAATCGGCAAACCAGACCGTTAAGGTATCGCCACTGACGGTCATCAATTTGGCCGAGTTACTGGAAACACATTCCACAGAGCGGATATCTTTTACCCGAAGTTTTAAGTCGCCCAGCAGCGTTGAGTGAAATTTCAAAGCGTCATGGCCGCTGTCGCCCACCACGCGCGAGCCGTCGCGCAGTTCGATGGTCAGTCGGTTGGCTGTTAAATTGGTGTCCGTCTGGCTGGCTGCAACGGGATGGTCGAACCCTAGTAGCACGATCAAACCGATCACCATCGGGATTGTTTTCATTGGCTCAAATTGTGCCGGTCGGTGCATTACGTCAAGCAGTATCCGGGAAGATTAACCGCCAAAAAAACTCGCGCCGTCTTAGTTGGCAGATTAAATTTTCCGCCTGTCATGCAACAAATTTTTATCACTGGCGCGGCGGGCTTTATTGGCAGCAACCTTGTTGACCGGTTGCTGGCCGACGGAAAAAATGTCGTCGGCTGGGATAATTTTTCCACGGGCCAGCGGAAATTTCTGGAAGGCGCGCTGAAAAATAAAAATTTCAAATTGATTGAAGGCGACAATTTGGATTTGGCCGCGCTGACAAAAGCGATGGCCGGTTGCGACACGGTTTTCCACCTCGCCGCGAATGCCGACGTGCGCTTCGGCCTCAATCATCCGTCGAAAGATTTACAGCAGAACACCGTCGCTACTTTTAACGTGCTCGAAGCCATGCGCGCCAATGGCATCAAGCGCATCGCTTTTTCTTCAACTGGCAGTGTTTATGGTGAGGCCGCCGTGATTCCCACGCCGGAAGACGCGCCGTTTCCCATCCAGACTTCGCTCTACGCTGCGTCCAAGGTTTCCGGCGAAGGCATGATTTCCTCCTACTGCGAAGGCTTTAAATTTGAGGGTTACATTTTCCGGTTCGTCTCGATTCTCGGCGAACGCTACACGCACGGCCACGTTTTCGATTTTTACAAACAGCTCCTCGAACATCCCGACCGGTTGAAAGTGCTCGGCGACGGCTCGCAGCGGAAAAGTTATTTGTATGTGCAGGATTGCGTCAGCGCCATGCTCCACGTCATCAACCAAGGCACGGCGAAAAAAGCGAAGCATGGCGTGGAAATTTACAATCTCGGCTGCGATGAATATGTGCAGGTCAACGACTCCATTGGTTTCATCTGTGGTGCGCTCGGCTTGAAGCCCCAAATGGAATACACCGGCGGCAATCGCGGTTGGGTGGGCGATAATCCGTTTATCTTTCTCGCCACCAAAAAAATTCAAAGCACTGGCTGGAAAACGTCACTGACGATCGAGCAAGGCATCAAGCGAACGTTGGAATGGTTGCAGCAAAACCAGTGGGTTTACGAAACGCGCCAATGAAAATTGCCGTTCAAGGTTTATGGCATCTCGGCAGCGTCACGGCAGCGTGCTGCGCGAAACATTTTGATGTCATCGGGCTCGACTTCGACGCGGCAAATATTGCCAAATTGAATTCAGCTCAGGCTCCGCTGCTTGAGCCCGGCTTGAACGAACTCCTCGCCGCCGGTCTCGCTGCCAAGAAACTTACTTTCACCACTGATCCGAAAATTGCTTGCGCCAAAGCCGATGTCCTTTGGCTCACCTACGACACGCCGGTCAACGGGAACGACGAGTCGGATCTGGATTTTGTTCTCGGCAACCTGCGCCGAGCATTGCCGTCGCTCCCGAATGGCGCGCTGGTTCTGATTTCCGCCCAGCTTCCCGTTGGCACCTGCGCGAAACTGGAAAAAGAATTTCCGCAGTTTCACTTCGCCTGCTCGCCGGAAAATCTGCGGCTCGGCAAGGCGATCGAAGCATTTGAAAAAGCGGAACGCGCCATTGTTGGTGTTCGCACCGATGCTAAGAAGGCGCTGCTCGAAGAGCTGTTCAAGCCGTTCGCAGCGCAAACGATTTTCATGCGCACCGAGTCGGCCGAGATGGTCAAGCATGCGCTGAATTCTTTTCTAGCGCTCTCGATCACCTTTATCAACGAGATCGCTCGCCTTTGCGAACATACTGGCGCCGATGCGAAGGAAGTTTCGGTCGGCCTCAAGAGCGAGGCGCGCATCGGCCCGAAGGCGTATCTCGGGCCGGGTGGCCCGTTCGCAGGCGGCACACTCGCGCGTGATGTGGTCATGCTTTCCAAACTTGCTGAAGCCAACGGAGAAAAGATTTCGGTCATTCCGGCTATCAAGCAAAGCAACGACCTTCATCGCGGCTGGTCGTTTCGCCGTTTGCAAACGCGCCTTGGTGATTTGCGCGGTAAAAAAATCGCTGTGCTGGGCCTGACTTACACGACTAACACCGACACGCCCCGCCGCAGTGCCGCCGTGGAACTCTGCCAGCAGCTTATCGCTGCCGGTGCACACGTTTCCGCCTTTGACCCCGCAGTCAAAGCCTTGCCGAGTGAACTGAGTTCCGTTTCGCTCGCCACTGATATTTCCGGTGCGCTAATTGGTGCGGAAGCCGTTGCCGTCTGCACTGAATGGCCGCAGTTCCGGCAGGCGGACTGGGCGAAAATCGTTCCGCAGATGCGCTCGCCAGTGTTTGTGGACGCCAACCGTTTTCTGGAAAAGGAATTGAAATTCATTGCTGGCGTGGAGCATCTTTCCGTCGGTCGTGCCTGACATGAAACTCAAAAATCTCAACACGCTCATCACCGGCGGTAGCCAAGGACTTGGCAAAACCATCGCCGAACATTTCCTGCGCGAAGGCGCAAATGTCGTGCTTTGCGCCCGTGGCGAAAAAGAGTTGTCCGCCACGCGCGACGAACTCGCCAAAAATTTTCCTACTCAAAAAGTTTCCGCCAAGACCTGCGATGTTTCCAACGAAGCGCAGGTGAATGAACTCGTCGCCTTCGCGCTACGCGAACTCGGCTCGCTCGATGCACTGGTGCTGAACGCCGGCATTTACGGCCCGATGGGCCCGACCGAATCTGTTTCGCTCGATGAATGGCGGCGCGCGATTGACATTAATCTCTTCGGCGTCCTGTTGCCGAGCCGAGCAGTGATCCCGCATTTCAAAAAAGCTGGCCACGGTAAAATCATCGTCTTGAGCGGTGGGGGCGCTACGAATCCATTGCCCAACATCAGTTCCTACGCCGCGTCGAAGGCGGCGGTCGTTCGGCTTGGAGAAACCTTGGCCGAGGAATTAAAGCCGTTTCACGTGGACGTGAACATGATTGCGCCCGGTGCGCTAGCGACGCGGCTCGTGGACGAAGTTCTTGCCGCCGGCCCCGAGAAAGTCGGCGCAGCGTTTTTCGAGAAGAACAAAGGCTGGAAAGAAAAGGGCGCGGTGCCGCTGGAACTTGGCGCGAATCTCGCCGTTTACCTTGCGAGCGCGGAGAGTGACGGCATCACGGGCAAGCTGCTCAGCGCTCAGTGGGACGATTGGGCGAAGTTGCATGAGCATCGCGATGAACTGGCGGCATCCGATATTTATTGTCTGCGTCGCATCACGGCCAAAGACCGTGGCAAAACATGGGGTGACAAATGAACTACGCTATCATCGGCTGTGGATTGATTGGAAAGAAACGGTTGGCCGGTCTGCCTGCCGGGTCGAAGCTTGCCGTCGCTTGTGACATTAATCTTACGCGTGCCGAGGAACTGGTGAAGCTCGCTAGAGCCGGTCGCGCCGTTGCTGATTATCAGGTCGCCGTCGCCGATCCGCAGGTGGAAGCCGTGGTTGTGGCTACGATCAATTCCGAACTCGCCCCGATTTCTGCCGCTGCAATCCGCGCGGGCAAACACGTCATTGTCGAAAAACCTGCTGGTATTTCCGTCGCACAACTCGACGAGTTGCTCGCGCTCGAAAAGCAGCATGGCGTCTGTGTCCGCGTCGGTTTCAACCATCGCTTCCATCCGGCTTTCCAGAAAGCTCGGGAGATTTTCGAATCCGGCATCATGGGCGAACTCATGTTCATCCGTGCGCGTTACGGCCACGGCGGGCGCATCGGTTATGACAAGGAGTGGCGCGCCGACCCGAAACTTTCCGGTGGCGGTGAATTGATTGACCAAGGCATTCACTTGATCGATCTGGCCGGCTGGTTCCTCGGCGATTTCAAGAAAACCGATGGCCATGCCGATACCTATTTTTGGAACATGCCGGTGGATGACAACGCGTTTCTGGATCTGCGCACATCGCAAAATCAAACCGCCTGGCTGCACGTCAGTTGCACGGAATGGAAAAATCTTTTCTCGTTCGAAATCTACGGCCGCGTCACCAAGCTGCATATCGAAGGACTCGGCGGCAGCTATGGGGTCGAAAAACTTTATCACTACCAGATGAAGCCGGAGATGGGTATTCCCGACACAAAGGTCTATGAATTCACTGGCCCGGACGAATCATGGAAGATTGAGACGGCCAAATTTGAGGAGGACGTCCGCCTCAAACGCACGCCCGACGCCGGGCTTGCCCAAGCCCGCGCGGCCCTCCAAATTGTCGAGGCCATCTACGAAAAAAGCGGCCTGAAAAATTTATGATCATCGCGCGTTCACCCCTTCGCATCAGCCTCGGCGGCGGCGGCACGGATTTGCCGTCGTATTACGAAAAGTTCGGCGGCTTCCTTATCGCCGGCGCTATTGACCGCTACGTTTACATCACGCTACACGAAACGTTCGTGCCGGATTTGATCGTGAAGTATTCCGAACTCGAACGCGTGCCGGACGCTTCTAAGTTGAAGCATCCGATCATCCGCGAGGCGTTCGCGCTGGTCGGACTTGGCGGGCAATCGCTCGAACTGACCTCGATGGCAGATATTCCGTCGGGAACCGGTTTAGGTTCGTCCGGCAGCTTCACGACCGCGTTGCTCAAGGCCCTCCATGCTCACAAGCGAAACCTTGTTCATCCTGCCGAACTCGCAGAGCAAGCGTGTGACATCGAGTTGAACCGCCTCAAAGAACCCATTGGCAAACAGGACCAATACATCGCGGCCTACGGCGGCTTGACCTGTTTCAATTTTCTACCCGATGACAAAGTCGAAGCGTGGCCGTTGAAAGTTTCCGACGAGACCCGCGACAATCTGGAAGACAATTTACTGTTGTTTTTCACCGGCTATTCGCGCAGCGCGTCGGCGATTTTGAAGGAGCAGGACGTGAAATCGAAGTCCGACGACAAGTCCATGATCGAAAATTTGCACTTCGTCAAAGACCTCGGCCTGCAAAGTCAGGCGGCGCTCGAAAGCGGCAATCTCGCCGAGTTCGCGCGGCTGATGGACGTGCATTGGCAGCGCAAAAAGCAGCGCAGCGGCGGCATGAGCAATCCCAAGATCAACGAGTGGTATGACCTCGCGCTGGCCAGCGGCGCGCTCGGCGGCAAGCTCATCGGCGCGGGCGGCGGCGGCTTCCTGATGTTTTACGCGGACGACAAGGCCAAGCTGCGCCACGCCATGCGCACGGCGGGCTTGAAGGAAGTGCGCTTCCGATTTGATTTTGAGGGAACGAAACTCGTTATTTCGTGAAAATTTTCAATGGCTGATTTTCTTTTTATCGCTCGTAAATGTTTAGAACCGTTGAGTGAATGCGGTTTCGCATTTGAAGAAGCCCGGCTTCCTCGTGGCGAGGTTCATTTGAAATGTCAGCGCAACTCGGTAACTGTTGATATTGGCTACGAACCATATGGTTCTCCGTCGTGTCGTATTTTCCAAAATGGAAAATTCGAGCGTGAATTGCGAATTGAGTCGGATTTTTCCGGTTTTGGTGCGGGCACTTTGTTGCAAACGCACGAAGAACAAATTGAAATGTATTGCCGAAAGCTTTTGAAGCGACTTGACGATGAACAAATTTCCACCTGACAAATCGCTTGCTGAAATTCCAGTCGCCATTCTCGCGGGCGGACTCGCCACGCGGCTGCGGCCCACCACCGAGAAGATTCCCAAATCGCTCGTGCCCGTTGCGGGCCGGCCCATTCTCGCGCATCAACTGGAAATGCTCCACGCGCAGGGCATCCGCCGCGCCGTGCTGTGCATCGGCTTTCTCGGCGAGATGATTCAAAAGGAATTCGGCAGCGAGGCTTACGGCATCCACTTGGAATATTCCTTCGACGGCGAGAAATTGCTCGGCACCGGCGGCGCGATCAAACGCGCGTTGCCCAAGCTCGGCGAGGAATTTTTCATCCTCTACGGCGATTCATATCTGCCGATTCCTTACGCGCCCGTCGCGGAATCTTTTCATCGCAGCGGCAAGCCCGGCCTGATGACCGTCTATCGCAACGAAGGACTTTACGACACGAGCAACGTGGTCTTCGCCGACGGTGAGATTAAGGTTTACGACAAGAAAGTCCGCCTGCCGGAGATGCGGCACATCGACTACGGCTTGAGTCTGTTCAAGTCATCCGTGTTCGCTGGCTACTCGGCGGATGAGAAGTTCGACCTCGCCGAAGTCATGGCGAAGCTCGTCCGCGAAAAGCAACTCGCGGGCTACGAAGTGCCGGAGCGTTTTTACGAAATGGGTTCGCCTGCGGGCTTGGCAGAGTTGGAAGCATTGCTACAATCAAAACAGTCATGAGCTTTACCAAACAATTTCTGGCGGAAGTCCAGCAAGTCACGGCGCAACTCAACGAAGCCGCCATTGAAAAATGCGCCGATGAACTCTCTGCCATCCGCGCGCGCGGCGGGCGCCTCTTCATCCTCGGGGTCGGCGGCAGCGCGGGCAACGCGGGCCATGCGGTGAACGATTTCCGCAAGATTTGCGGCTTCGAAGCCTACGCGCCCACGGACAACGTTTCCGAACTCACCGCGCGCACGAATGACGAAGGCTGGGCGACGGTTTTCTCTGAATGGCTGAAAGGCTCGCGCATCAATGCGAAGGATGGCCTGCTGATTTTCTCCGTCGGCGGCGGCAATCTGGAAAAGAACGTCAGCCCCAATCTCGTCAGCGCGATTCAAGTCGCCAAGCAAGTCGGTGCGTCGGTTGTCGGCATTGTTGGGCGCGATGGCGGTTACACCGCGCAACAGGCCACCGCGTGCGTCATCGTTCCGACCGTGAACCCCACGCACGTCACGCCGCACAGCGAGGCGTTTCAGGGCATCGTGTGGCATCTGCTCGTCTCGCATCCCAAACTCAAGGTCGCGCAGACGAAATGGGAATCCACCAAGTAAAAATGCACCGCTGCGTTTTTCTCGATCGCGATGGGGTCATCAATCGTTCTATCACCAAGAACGGCCTGCCTTTTCCGCCGATGAGCATGGCGGATTTTGAAATTCTCCCCGGCGTTCCCGAAGCCTGCGCGAAGTTGAAAGCCGCCGGTTTTCTGCTCGTGCTCACCACGAACCAACCCGATGTCGGGCGCGGCATTGTGCCGCGCGAACTGGTAGAAGCGATGAATGCTGAGGTGTCGAAAGTCGTCGCGCTGGATCGCATCGAGGTTTGTTATCACCCCGGTCGCGGCGTGTCGGACTGCGATTGCCGCAAGCCGAAGCCGGGAATGTTACTTAATGCCGCTAAGGCGCTGGACATTGATCTCGCGCAGAGCTGGATGGTTGGCGACCGCTGGCGCGATGTGGACTGCGGCTACGCGGCAGGCTGCCGGACGGTGTTCATCGAAGGCAATTATGTCGAGCAGTTGAAGCAGAAACCTGATTTTTCCGCTCGCAATTTGACCGAGGCTGCGGACATTATTTTGTCCCAAACGAAAAAGTAAATTTATGAAGCGAACGCTGAAAGATTTGTCGGTGAAAATTTTTGCCGATGGCGCGGATAAAAAAGGCATGTTGGAACTCAATGCCAATCCGCTCATCCAAGGTCTCACCACAAACCCCACGCTCATGCGCAAAGCCGGGCTCACCGATTTCGAGGCGTTCGCCCGCGACATCTTGCAGACCATCACGGTCAAGCCGCTGTCGCTGGAAGTTTTCTCGGATGAATTTCCCGAGATGAAACGCCAAGGCCTCAAAATCAACGGCTGGGGCAAGAATGTTTACGTCAAGATCCCCATCACCAACTCGCGTGGGGAATCCGCGCTGCCGCTCATCAAAGAACTTGCTGCCGAAGGCGTGAAGCTGAACGTCACCGCGCTGCTCACATTGGCGCAGGTGGAAGGTGTCACGGCGGCCTTGAATGCGAAAGTTCCGGCAGTGGTTTCCGTTTTCGCCGGACGTATCGCGGACACGGGCGTGGATCCGGTTGGCATCATGACGCAAAGCAAAACTGTGCTGAAAGATTTGCCGCAGGCGGAACTTCTCTGGGCGAGTGTGCGCGAGGTGCTGAATATTTTCCAGGCCAACGACTGCGGCTCACACATCGTGACCGTGCCACATGACATTCTGGGCAAGGCGATCAAGATGGCAGGAATGGATTTGACCGAACTTTCGCTCGATACTGTGAAGATGTTTGCCAACGACGCGAAGGCGGCAGGTTTTACGCTTTGATCAAATCAGCTTCGTTACCGCCGCGAAGACGTCCGCGACTTTCACCGACTCCATGCACGCGAGCAATTCATCGCGCGTGCCCTTGATGTCACCGCCGTCGTAACGGTAGAAATCCAGTCCGCGCCCGTTCACGACGGGGTTTTTTACGAGCGTGAATTGATTTCCGTAAGGCCAGTTCGTCACGTTCAACGTAGGTGCTTCGATGACGATTTGGTTGGGCACCTTCAATGCCGCCGCGATGTGCATCAGCGCCGTGTCCACACTCAAGAACGCACTGCAACGCTTCATTAGCGCCGCCGTCTCACGCAGGTTTTTCGTTTTCGCTTCTTGGGTTAACTCGCGATTCGCTTGTGCCAAGACGATTTCGTGATCCTTCTTTTCTCCCGGTCCGCCGAATAACAGCACGCGAATGTCGGGGCGATCCTTGTTCAACTGCCGCACCAGACCGGCGTAATTTTTCACCGGCCAGCGTTTCAGCAGCAAATTTTTTGTGCCGCCCGAACCGACGTGGATGCCCAGAACCTTGCGACCAGCCAAGCTGGCTTTCGCCCAAAATTCGTCAGCGAACTTTTCCTCTGCCGGTGTCAGAAAAAATTCCATGGCGTGTGCTGGAAGTTTTTTTTTGTGCGCCGATGAGCGGTAGCACGTCGAAATTATTATCGATCGAATGTCGGGTGTAATCTTGCGGCAACGTGCCGGTGACGAGCCAGCGGTCGAGCGCGTTAAAACACTCGTATTCATGGCTGATGCGAACTTGTGCGCCCGCGAGCCACGCCGCGATGCGATAATGAATACGGCTTTGCGGATGGGTGTTGATGGAGAGTTGATATTTCTCACGGCGTAGCGACCAGAGAAATTTCAGCGCCTCGAACTTTCCGCGCTTGATGAGATTTTTCTGGAAGACGCGGTGGACATGCGGATTGTGCTCCAGCAGATCCTTCGAGCCGGGCCACATCGCCAGCACGTCAATCGTTGCTGTGGGGAAGTTGGCGTGCAGCTCGTTAATCAATGGCGTGGCAATAAGCGTGTCGCCGATGCCAGCCATGGAAATGACAAGAATTTTCACAGCCGCGAAATTTTTTCGAGCAAGCCAGTCGTAGATTTTCCCGGCACGAACGGAACCAAAATAATTTTTCCGCCCGCTGACTCTACCGCGCGGCGCTCGTCTTGATTCAAGGTTTCCAAAGTGTAATCGCCGCCCTTGGCGTAAATGTCCGGCTGCGCAGCGGCGAGAAATTTTGTCGCCGTCTTGTCGGTGAAGATGCAAACGCCGTCCACACTTTGCAACGCGGCAAGAACCGACGCGCGGTCAGTCTCGGAATTTACCGGACGACCCGCGCCTTTCAAGCCGCGCACGGCCGCGTCGCTGTTTACGCCGAGCAGCAGGGCGTCGCCGAAATTGCGCGCGTTCTCGAGATAGGTGACGTGGCCGAGGTGCAGCAGGTCGAAGCAGCCGTTGGTGACGACAAGTTTTTTACCGCTGGCGCGAAATTGTTTTCGCCACTCCGGCAATTTGTCCCACGCGATAATTTTGTCGCGGAAATTCATGCCGTTATTTTGCCCGCGCCGGAAAGAATGGCAACGCTTTTGCCGCGCTTACGGATTCGTTCCGGAACTGCCCAACGTTTTCAATTGCCGATCGGTCACCAGTCCGACGAAGCCGTTTTGCGCCGCCGCCGCGCGGACGCGCGTCTGAATCGGTTTGCGTTTGGCATATTCGATGTCCAGCACCGGCTTATGCGCGGCGGTCATCGCGGAAAGAAAATCCAAAATGTATTTCGTGTCGGCGGCTTTCTGGAGCTTGTCGCCATTGGCGAAAAGATCTTCCACCCCGACCGCGTCAATCGCGGCGATGAAATCCGCGTTGACGAGCAGTTGCGTGCCGTTTTGCGGGATGACAATCGCGGTGGAATTCGTCGTGCGGGCGCGCGCGGCGATGGCTTTCACCCAATCCACCATGTCGCGGCGATAGCTTTGGCTCGTTTCCGGATTCACGCGGTCATCAATGAAATTTTTTCCGTCCTGCTCGAACGTTTCAAAGCCGTCCACGATGTCGAGATACACGCCGTCAAAACCCGTGGCGATGATTTGATCCACGTTGGTGAGCATGATTTGCTGCCACGCGGGCTGCCAATACTTGACGCGGTAATTGCCTTTCCACTCGGGATTTTGGCCGAGCAACCACGCGGGCGCACCGGCGTCCGGCTTGCCGTCGTGGTTCGCGTCCCACGCGGGATTCCAGTAAGCGCGATAATCTTCCGCCTCGCCAATCGAGAGATACGCGATCACCTTGCGCCCGACTTTGCCGGCGCGGATGGTCGCCAAATCTTCTGTCGTCCACGGCTCGTCGGTGCTGTAACTCGCGTCGAGCACAATCCAATCGCGTCCGCACGCGGCGAGTTTGGCCACGGCCTCGGCTTTGGTTTTCGCCAATGAATCCGCCTGTAAAACGTAAGCCAGCGATGCGGGTGCGGACGATTGCGCCAAAAGCGAATGGCAAAAGCCAAAGACAATAAATCCGAGCGCGATGATTTTGCGGTGGAAGTTCATGCGATCATTCTGCCCATGCCGCAAAGAATGGCAACGTTTTCCGTAGATCAGAAAATACGCTGTAAAATATTCAGTTATGGAATGGAACGAATGCGCCAGAAGTTGTTTTTGGTTGTATCTGGAGTGTTGGTGATGACCAACACTCCGCCAACGCCGGCAGTATTCGTGCATTGGGGAAACCACTCGGTCGCAGTCAATTCATAAGCGCGATCCAGTGCGTATTTGACTCCGACCGTGCCGCCATAGGTCAAGCGCACATTGCCGTCCATCATCAGTTCGATGGTGATTGTATTGCTTCCCGGCAAGTTCGTCGTGGCCAATGTCGATTGGGTAATGCTCCCAGTTGTGCCATCGCTGGAAGAAGTTTGATTTTTAAAACTTTTAGCCAACACGCTGACGGTGTTCTTGAGCGCGGCGTTGTAATAGTAGCTGGCAACCAACGGGGCGTTTTTGCCGCCCACGAGCTGCACCGGGCAAAATGTTTCAAATGAAATTCCCTCGCCATAGTTGTTGAAATAACTCGCGCCCATGGCCCAGAGGCTCCCGTCACTTTTAAGAAAGAGACTTCCATATCTACGGGCGGCGACCGCTACGACATTACTGGATACCACCATTACGGGACGCTTGGCATCATCGGATGTGCAGTTGCCCAACTGGTAAGAATCGTTCAGCCCCATGGCCCACAAACTGCCGTCACTCTTGATAAACAAGCTGTGGTAATATCCGGCGGCCATGCCCGTCACCTTCCCAGCCACAAGCTGTTTCGGGCGGAGGCTATTTTTGTCCGTGCCATCTCCCAATTGCCCGGAAATATTATTTCCCATGCCCCAAAGGGTGCCGTCGGTTTTGATGAACAAACTATGATTCGCTCCGGCGGCAATGGCCGCGACACCGCTGTCCACGATTTTTTCCGGAACGCCGACCACATTGTTTTCCGCGCCATCGCCCAGTTGTCCACACATATTGTAACCGAACCCCCACAAACTCCCGTCGTCTTTGAGAAAGAGGGTGGATTCCTCAGTGGCCACCACGTCCACGACCCCGCTGTCCACAATCTTAATAGGACGATGGGCGTCTTCCATCGTGCCATCACCCAGAACTCCCGGGCCGTTGCCGCCCATGGCCCATAGGCTCCCGTCGCTTCTGACGAAGAAACTGCGCTCATTACCCGCCGCAATGGCCTTTACCCCACTACACACAAGCAGGTTTGCGCCATTCAAAAAGCCATTGGTATATTCACATTGATTGGTGTCGGCCCCCAATTGTCCGTAGAAATTTTGGCCTGAGCCCCACAAACTACCGTCGCTCCGAAGGTAAAGGTTGTGGGTGGTGAAGTCGGCGATCTTGACCACGGGTTGCGCTTCACTAGTAAACGATTGAAATAAAAACGCCCCAAGCAGACAGATCTGAAACAAATGCAGGCTGGTTTTCATTTGCCACAAGCACACGCTATCGGACTTTAAATATCAAGTCGCATTTGCCCACATAGAATTTTACAAATTCACCACGGCCGGGTCGCCGTAGAGCGTGAAGGATCCGGTGCGCTCGATTTTCACGTCCATGAGCTGGCTTTGATGCCGGGCGTTGCCGTCGAATAGCACGATGCGATTGCAACGCGTGCGGCCGGTGTAGCGCGCGGGATTTTTTTTGCTCGGCCCTTCCACGAGAATTTCCACCTGTTTGCCGATGAAGGTGTCGTATTTGCGCGCGGCGATTTCGTTGACGAGGTCGAGCAGGCGATGATTGCGTTCCTCACGGATTTCCTGCGGCACTTGATCGGGCATGTCGGCGGCGGGTGTGTCGCGGCGCGGCGAGTATTTGAAAATGTAGGCGTTGTCGAACTGCACTTCGCGGCAGAGCGAAAGTGTCATTTCAAAATCTTCTTCGGTCTCGCCCGGAAAACCGACGATGATGTCCGTCGTGATGCCGATACCGGGTTTGGCCGCGCGGAGCTTGGCGATGATGCCGAGAAATTTTTCGCGCGTGTAGCCACGGTGCATGAGCTTGAGCAGCCGGTCGCTGCCGCTTTGCAACGGAATGTGTGCGCTCTCGCACAATTTCGGCAAGCGCGCGTAGGCTTCCACCAAATCATCGCCGTAACCTTTCGGATGCGGCGAGGTGAAGCGGATGCGTTCGAGTCCGTCAATCGCGTGCACGGCGTCGAGCAGTTGGACGAAAGCGGATTTGCCATCGAGCAGCGGATAATCACGCTTGCCAAAGCTGGTGACAATCTGACCGAGCAAGGTAATTTCCCGCACGCCGCGCGCGACAAGTTCGCGGCATTCGGCAACAATGTCATCAATCGTGCGGCTGCGTTCTTCGCCGCGCGTGCTGGGCACGATGCAGAAAGTGCAATGTTGATTGCAACCTTGCATGATGCTGACGAAGGCGCTGACGGAAGTTTTCGCGCTGCCGTTGAGCAGATGTTCGCGGATGGTGGCTTCGCTCTTCGCTTCGGCTTCGACGTCCACGATACGTTCGCGTTTACCGGCGAGCAAGTCGTCGATGTATTCCGCTGCGCGATGAAATTTCTGCGTGCCGAGCACCAAGTCCACGTCCGGCAACTTATCAATCAGCTCCTTGCCGCGACTTTGCGCCATGCAACCCATGAAGCCCACGATCTGTCCGGGGTTTTCTTTGCGCGCCGTGCCAATGAGATTCTTCATCTTGTTGATGGCCTTTTGCTCGGCGAGATCGCGCACGCTGCAGGTATTGAGCAGCACCACGTCGGCCAGCGCTTCGGACTTGGCGAGCGAATAGCCTTTGGCCACGAGCTGCGCGGCGACGGCCTCGCTGTCGCGCTCGTTCATCTGGCAACCGTAAGTTTTGATGAAAACACTGGGCATGATGCGGCGGAGAAGATAGCACGGTCGGGAGCATTGCAAAGTTGAAATACGGCGGCGGGGCCAAAACGCCGCGCTTGCGGGCTGGCGTGGAAACGGTATTTTCAACGGATTCGGAACGGCAATGGAAATCAGTCCACTGAAAATTTTGCTGATTAGCAGCGACAAGGAAATGGCGCAGCGCGTCAACGACCTGCTGCTCTGCGCCGCCAAAGAAGTCGTGGTGACCGTGGAACCGACTTCGGACGCCGGGCTGGCGATGGTCGCTACGAATAATTTCCACGTCATCCTTTTCGAGATTCCGCAGACGAACGCCGCCGCGCTGTTTCAGATTACATTGCTCACCACCAAAGCGCCGCAGCAACCGGTTGTCGTCATCGGGCCGAGCGAAGACGAATCATTTCTGGCCGAAGCCGTTTACAGCGGCGCGCAGGATTATCTCGGGCGCGAACAACTTGCCGCCGCCACCTTGCGCCACGCGCTGCATTGTTCCATCGCGCGCCAGCAGGAACGCATCGCGCTCGTCGCGGAGAAGGAAAATTATTACGGCCTGTTCGACCATCTGGTGGAAGGCATCTTCCGCACCACGCCCAGCGGCAATTATCTGTTGGCAAACGTCGCGCTCGCCAAGATTTACGGCTACAACTCGCCGGTGGAATTGATGGCGAACATCAAGGACATCGCCAACCGCCTTTACGTGGACCACGGCCGCCGCGAAGAATTTGTCCGGCTCATGCAGGAGCACGATACCTTGAGCGGCTTCGAGTCGAAGATTTATCGCAAGGACGAAACGATTATTTGGATTGCCGAGAATTGCCGCGCCGTCCGCGATGCGCAGGGCAAACTGCTTTACTACGAAGGCACCGTCGAAGACATCACCGAACGCAAGCGCGCTGAGGAACAGATTCGCCGCGCCACTGCCGAACTCTCCCGCAGCCGCGAGGAATTGCGCACCAAGAACGCCGTCATGGAGGACAACCTCCGCACCGCGCGCGAAATCCAGCTCACCATGCTGCCGCAGACCTATCCGAGTTTTCCCGCGAATATCGCGCCCGAGCAGAGCGCCTTCCAATTCGTCCATCGCTACGAACCGGCGGAATCCGTCAGCGGCGATTTCTTTAGCATCACGCCCATCTCCGATACCGAAGTCGGCGTGTTCATCTGCGACGTCACCGGCCACGGCGTTCGCGCTGCGTTGGTGACGGCGATGATCCGCGCGCTGTCCGAAGAATTAAAACCGCTCGCGCGCGACCCCGGCAATTTCCTCCGCAAATTAAATTTCGATCTCTGCAGCATCCTTAAGAACACCGGCTCGCCCATGTTGACCACCGGCTTTTATGCCGTGGCCGATTGCCGCACCGGCCTGCTGCGCTTTGCCAATGCCGGCCATCCCAAGCCGCTCATCATGCGCCGCGCCACCGGCCGCGTGGAACCCCTCGCCAATGCCACCGGCCGCGGCCAGCCCGCGCTCGGTTTGTTTGAAGATCCGCCTTACACGACGAGCGAGACCACGCTGACGCCCGGCGATTTCCTGATGCTCTTCACCGACGGCCTTTACGAAGTGCAGGGCGAACACGAAGAACTCTACTCGCAAGAACGGCTGATGCTGGACGTGCAAGCCCTCATCGCCCATCCGCCCGGCGTGCTGTTTGACGAATTGCTGGGCGTCATCCGCGCCTTTGCCGTCAGCGGCGCATTTGACGACGACGTCTGCCTCGTCGGCATGGATTATCTCGGGATGCCTGCGGTGAAATCTTGAAGGGTGGGTAAGCGGCGGAATTAAATCAATTCCTTCTGCGCCGCGTTGACGAACACGCAGCTTTAATCTCCGTTATGGCGAGAAAAGATACGGAACAACTTAAAACCAAAGCAGACGAGCCAGTGCAATAGCTTTTGTCTCGCTTGTGGAAATAATTTCTGCTCAATTTTCACCCGTGCTTAAACACAAAACAGTCGCGCTAGTTGTATAATGAATTCCGCCTTGTTAATTAAATCAAAGAACCTTGCCAGCAGGCCATATCGCAATGGAAATGGCAGCAGTGGACATTTGAAGGAATCTCTGCCGCTTTGGAGAAGGCCGTCGAAAAACAAACTAAGAATTCTCGATTTGTTTTGCTGTGCGGGTGGTGTGGCTATGGGATATAGCCGCGTTGGATTTGATATTGTCGGAGTGGACATTGACCCGCAGCCGCGTTTTCCATTTGAGTTTATTCAAGCTGACGCGTTGTCGCTTGATATGAAGTTCATCAAATCATTTGATGCCATTCACGCATCGCCTCCATGTCAGTCGTATTCCGATTTGGCCAAGCGAAACCGCAACGCCCATGAGTGGCCGCGTCTGGTAGAACCAGTCCGCGAAATGCTAATTAAGTCCGGTAAGCCTTACGTCATTGAAAATGTGGAAGGTGCGCCACTGATTAACCCAATTGTTCTCTGCGGCACTATGTTCAAAAACTTACGCGTGTTGCGGCACCGCTTATTTGAATCAAATTTTCCGCTGGTTGCCCTACCGCATGGTAAACATCCCATTTGCCACACGTTTGATAAACGAAAAGGACAATTTGGTAAGACTAATGAAATGACTGACTTCGTTTCGGTGAACGGCGGGGGTAATTGCACAGTGAGGGCTGCTCGTGACGCGATGGGAATAGATTGGATGACAAAGAATGAATTAAACGAGGCTATTCCACCTGCCTACACAGAATTCATTGGAAAGCAGTTAATGAAATATATTCTTTCACTCAAAAAATGACTCTCAAGAAGACTCGCAGGACAAAATCAAATAAGTCCGAAGAAGTTCTACAAGAACTTGTAGAGCTTTTGCAGAATTTCCAGCAATACCTCAAGAGCGACGAATTGCGCGACAAGGTTTTGGCGTTAGTTCCATGTCAGAGATTATTACGCGACCTTGGATGCTCGCTGATACCAAAAGAAGATGCCTCTTCGGGAATGGGAAGAATCTTGGCATATTTGCGAAAGTATCCATTTGTAAGTATTGGGGGCGAAGAGCTGGGAATTGTTTCAGGGATAGGTGAGTGGGCTAGGCGAGTCAGACAACTTCGTGTGGAATTTGGTTGGTCAATATTGTCCGGTTTAACAGCACGAGAAATGGCTGCCGAAGGTGAATTTCCTCTTGAGAGCGTAAACGTGTCGGAAATGAAGGTGACTGATTATATTCTTATTTCTGAAACTGAAGATCGGGAGGCTGCTCATCGGTGGAATGTCGCAAATCGTATTCGTAAGCAAACGGGTGGCGTTAGAGACAAGATACTTGCATATCTAAAGGAAAATCTTGGCAAACCTGTTACTGGCGAAGAATTACGCTATGTAGCGAGCGACAAAAAAGAATGGGCGCGCAGAGTCAGGGAGCTACGCACGGAAAATGGTTGGACGGTGACCACAAAACAAACTGGCCGACCGGATTTGGCGATTGGCGTTTATGTTTTGGAATCGTTGCGCCAACTTCCGGCACACGACCGTGATATCCCTGATGATGTGGGGGTTGAGGTTCTAACCAGAGACAAATTTTGCTGCACGAAATGTAAATGGCATCACGGCATGGCTTCGCCATCCGACCCACGTCACCTTCTTGAGTTACATCACTTGGAACAGCATGTGCATGGTGGCGCAAATACGGCTGATAATTTGATAACCCTCTGCAACGTCTGCCACGATAAGATTCATCGGGAAAGCTGAAAGCTCATAAAAAAAACGGCCTCCGTTACCAGAAGCCGTCCGCGTTTTCTACGCTTTGATTTATTTTTTCACTGACTCGTTACGGCTCACGGCACGACTACGGTGACCGCCGTGCTGGGCGTGCTTTCGCCCGCGTCATTCACGGACGTGACGGTTATCTTGACCGTCGCGCCGCTGTGCAGACCGGAGAGCGTGGCTTCCGTGTCCGTGGGTGAGGCCACGGCAATGGGGTTCGCATCCGTGCCCACAATTTGTTTCCACACGCGGTAATGAGCGGCCAACCGCGCCGCCGCCCAATTCACATGCAAGACGCCCGCCGTTCCCGGTGTGACGGACACGGCTTCCGGCACATCCGGCGTCGAAGCCGCGCCGGGTTCATTCAAACCAAACGCAAGCCACAGCGGATCATTGTCATCGAGCAATTGCCCGAGTTCCGCGATCAAATTCCGCAACCGCGTGGTGAGCGCGGCCACGGCGGCATCGCGCACCATCTTTTTTTGCCCCGCATCCACATTGGCCTCGTGATTGGGCCCCTCTGAAC
>Ga0164296_1001869_pt1 | contig 21708 bp, 24 predicted proteins | sample GEODES057metaG_FD_113533 | JGI IMG/M metagenome (GOLD analysis project Ga0164296, IMG submission 113533) | Dystrophic lake water microbial communities from Trout Bog Lake, Wisconsin, USA - GEODES057 metaG | ecosystem: Environmental > Aquatic > Freshwater > Lake | place: USA: Trout Bog Lake...
TAGACATTGAGTGAACTCAGATTTTCAGTTTGGATATTCGCACTCGAGATGTTGGCTGTGAGTACATTTGCACTAAAGATGTTTGCAAGTCCGGAGACGGTGAGAGCTGTGACATTTGCACCCGTATACACATTGAGGGAACTTAGGTTTTCCGTCTGAATATTCGCACTCGAGATGTTTGAAAAAAGTATATTTGCACTAAAAGAATTTATTAAACCTGTAACTGTCAAATTTGAACTCAATGATAAGTTTGATGCAAATACATTCGTTGCAAAAATATTTAAAGTTGTAATAGAGTTTGAAGCATACACATTTCCTAAAATGTATGCCGTTGTTTGATTAGGTGTTCCAGTTAAGTAAATAATATTTGAAAACACATTTGTAGTTGTAAGTGAGTTTGATATGTAGGCATTACCGAGTGTGTACAGTGTAGTTAACAAACTTGGAGTTATTGTAATTGTGGGGCCAATGTACACTGGACTTAGAAGAGCTTGAGTTCCAGACGCATACATGCGAAAACGAGTTGTTGAATACGTGCCTATCCATGAGTCTGCTAAACTTTGGTTCATGAGAATCATGTTTTGAGACGCATCTTTTGTCAAACTTACCGCATTTCCAGGTCCGGTTATTGCATCTGATAAGTTGATGGCGACAGAGGTGGCCACTCCCGAAAGTGAAGCAACTTCAAGTTGACTACTTGGACTTGACTGATTTATACCGATACGACCTGTATTTGTCATGTAGAATAAGCCAGTGTCACTGTAAAACTGAACAGGCACCTTTCCGGAAAGAGCCGTCACACTTACTGAATTTGCCCACACGTTTGTGACCGTCACCGAGTTACTCACAGCCAAGTTACTCAAGAGGCCTACACTTGTTATATTTGGTTGAGCTGCATTCTTGACAGAATCTGCTAAAGGTACATCTCCGATAACATTCGAGGCGTTAATATTCGAAAGTCCGTACCCGTTTCCTGAAAAAGCGCCAGAAACTAAAATTCCACTGACCGTAAGACTTGACAGGGTGCCTACGGAGGTGATGTTTCCTTGTGCAGGGTTTGTCACAACTCCTGCAGTTGCCACAGTGCCCGTCACATTGGCTGCACGTACATTTCCTATTCCAGAACCATCTGCCGCTCCCAAAAGCCCACTTACGTACAAACCTGTGAGAGTTCCTAGAGAGGTGATGTTTGGTTGAGCAGCTCCAGAGACCACCAGAGCCACGTTCGAGTTGGCAACGTTCCCAACCAAGTTTGATGAATTTAGATTTGAAATTCCTGAACCGTTTGAAGCTATCAAAAGTCCCTGTACATTAAGCCCTGTAAGTGTACCAACTGAAGTAATATTTGGTTGAGAAGCTGCTGTCACACTCTGAGCCGTGAGTACTGTTCCAGTAATATTTGAAGCTGATATGTTTGCAATACCTGAACCATTTGCACCTCCCATGAGGCCACTTACATAGAGTGTTGTGAGTGTACCTACCGAAGTGATATTTGGTTGGGAACCTACTGTAACACTCTGTGCAGTTCCGACAGTCCCGTTAATGTTTCCAGGACTTATGTTTGTAATAAGGTGTCCATCACCGGAAATACTTCCAGCAACTGTAAGACTTGAGAGAGTACCGAGTGAAGTGATGTTAGGTTGGGAAGCCTGTGAAACCACCAGAGCCACATTGGCACTCGCCACGTTACCCACCAGGTTGGATGAATTTAGGTTTGAAATTGCAGAACCATTCGAGGCGGTGAGCAGACCACTCACGCTAAGGTTCGAGAGCGTTCCTACATTGGTGATGTTCGGCTGATTTGAACCCGTGACTATGAGAGCAAGGTTGGCATTCGCAACGTTACCCGTAAGATTTGATGAATTTATGTTCGAAATTGCTGAGCCGTTGGAGGCGGTCAGTAGACCGTTGACCTTGAGACCCGTCAGGGTCCCCACTGAGGTGATGTTGGGTTGGGCCGCTCCCGAGACCACCAGGGCAACATTTGAGTTGGCTACATTGCCCACCAGGTTAGATGAATTTAGGTTTGAAATTGCTGAGCCGTTGGAGATGGTGACTTGGCCCTGGACCACAAGGTTGGTCAGGACTCCCACCGAGGTTATGTTGGGCTGGGCCGCTCCTGTGACTATGAGGGCCAAGTTGGCACTTGAGACATTTCCCGTGATATTCGAGCCACTGACGCTCACAAGTCCCGAGGCATTTCCAAAATAGTTCGAGGCGTACACAGCATTCATGTTCGAGGTTCCGTAGACATTCAGAGTATTCAACCCAAAGATAGTAACTGTATTTGCAAAAAGGTTATCTACATTCATGGTTGTGACATTGGCTGTGCCGAGGACGAAGAGGTTCGAACCTGTAGGGGGGTCGTTCAGGGTTCCTATGGACACGGCATTGGCGGTCGCTATGTTGAAGAGGCTTGTGGGGGTCCACTGGGTCTGGACATTGACGGCGTTCGAAACCCGTCCCCACTGGTCGATGATGAGTTGGGGGACGTTCGCTTCTCCTCCGTACAGAGCCGCAACGACCCCGGTCTGTTCAAGGTACGCCGAGTTGACGGTGCCAGATGAGATGCTGGAGGCATTAAGGCTAAAGATGTTCGACCCGTCACCTGAAAAGAAATTGGCATTTGCCAAGTTGAAGGTGCCAAGACCGTTGCTATTGATTAAACGCGCGGTCAGGACATCGAGAGTCAGGGTGTTTCCTACACTTGTGCCGTTTCCTCCACTCCCACTGGATATAACAACGCTCACTGGGCTGTTGACAACTGTTGTCGTGCCTCCACCACCGCCTCCACATCCATTCGTGATGTTGTCACACATGGTTACTAACTTTTACTGAGATAAAAAGGCGCAAAAGTCTAAGCGTTATAATCGATAAGCATCCAATCGAAATTACAGGTTGAACCTATACCCGTAATACGGTATGCATAGTAATTAGCTGTTGTTGTCGTATAGGTGTTTGTTGTTATAGAGAAAATAGTCTGAGATGCACCGTATCTTGGCTGAAAGAATAGGGCGTATGTAGTTCCAGTTAGAGTGACTCCCAAATTAAGAGTCCCACCAACTGGTCCAGGATTGACTCCTGCAATTGAAGATGTTCCCTGAATAATGTTTCGGATGTTCCCGGCAAGTACACCAGGGCTGAATGTTGAATTGAAAATGAGTGGACCGTTAAAAGTGGATGTGGAAGTTGTAGGTGTTATCATCCCGCCCATCACCGTGACGGCTCCTACCATGTTTGAAGTTCCAGAGATGTTTGAGCTTTTGATGTAAGTAGTTGATAAATTGGATGTACTTGAGGTGTTCAGGGTTGTTCCGTAGAAGGTTCCTCCCGTGTAGGCTGCTCCCGTAAATCCCGTACTTGCTGCAACTGTAGTACCCGTCATGGCACCTCCGTAGAAAGTTCCTCCCGTGAAGGCGGCTCCCGTGAATCCCGTACTTGCCGTGATTGTTGTCCCACTGTGAGCGCCTCCGTAGAAAGTTCCTCCCGTGTAGGCCGCTCCTGTAAAGTTCCCACCAAAGTACCCATTCGCCGTCCCGAAAACATTCAGAGATAAGACATTACATGACGAGACGTTTAGAGTACCTATATTAGCAGTCGCAAAGGGCTGGGTAATATTTGATGAATTTATATTAGAAATTTGATTTCCATAGATGAGGGTACTGTTCACGATACCGAAAGCGAGGTTCGAGGCGTTCAAATTACTTAGGGTGTTCCCTAAAACTGTAGTTGGAACCGTCCCAACAATATTAGATGCACTAATGTTACTCAAAGTATTCCCGTAAATAAGGATAGAATTCACGTGACCAAAAGCCAAGTTGGACGCATTCAAATTTTGAATGGCACTTCCATCTCCCCTCAATGTTGGTGCAAATATATCATCTTCCAAATTTACAGTAATATTTATTGGGTTACTGATTATTGTGTTTTCACACATTTCTATTTTTTACCGAGATTATAATAAGTAAACCTATAAGCGCTACACCTGCTACGATGATCATTTGTTTCTTCTGATCATCTCCAGAGTCCCACGGGACTGGAGGAGGGAGACTTGGAAGTCTGGGTGGCTCTTCTGGAACAACCACAGTTTCAAAATGTAAAATAAACATGTTTCGTCCAAGATCGATTCCTGGACTAAAGTTGTTGTCAACAAAAACACTTCCGTTATTTGGTTGGCGCCATGTAACTGTCAAACGATCGAGTTTATCTATACGTGAAGGAAACTTCCTGAAAATTCTGTAATTTGCATTATAAAACTCTGTATTTGTCGTGATTGCTGTATTTGTGTAAGTTGCTATATTTGAATAGACTGAACCAGACACTTTAACTGGAATAGTTGCAAAAGAACCATAAAATGCATTTGAGGTTGGAACTGCCACATTAGAACTAGTTGTATTTGCCAAAGAATCGGCAACGAGATTGAAAGGGGTGCGCAACTCGGCAATATCCAAAGTCAAATACTGTGAAGTGAAAACATTCGGCAACATGGCCGAAAGAACCTCCACCTTGGTGATGTTTGTGATGGGGGTCGTCAAGTGCAGTGTATAAGAATTTGAATTTGGATACAAAGTTTGGTTTCTATTATTAGAATCAACATAGACTATATAGTCCATTACTACTAAGTTCACAGAACTTATTTACAGCCGTTTCAGTACAAACATATGTTTTTCTTTGCACATGTGAAACGAAGAGTTAAAAAAGTTGCACCACCTACATTTGCTAAATCTCCACTGCTGGTATAAATTGATACTGTTAAAGTTTGTATTTGACGAATTGGTTCAATAAACTCAACTTCTGTATTCCAAAAGCCACCAACAGTAAAAACTGTTCTTCCGTTTACTTGTTCAGCAGGAATGCACACAAGTGAGCTTCTCAGTTGAGAAATATTTGATGTAACTGTTGATATATTTGGTCCAATGTTAGAAGACGTTCCTGCGACGCTAATTACAGTCTGAACATCCGTCTTATCATTAAACTTGGAAACAAGTTCATTTACATACACATAAAATACAGAAGATACTGATGTATTTGCATTTATACTCGCCGACAGTAATTCAGCCTTTACTACATTTCGTAATGGGATATTAACGTATCCAACAAACGAATTGTTTGCGGGTGCTCCACGAGAATCCACCTTTACGGTATACACCTCGTAATCTTCGCATGGAGTACTCATTATTTTATACTGGGGTTTTTTATTACTTACTTCTCCAACAGAGATCCACCAATACCATCGGCAATGGTGTAGTCACGCATCTGATCACGGACCATGGCAGAGCCACCGCACAGACCGCCTGGTGTTAGGCCAACCGTGTAGTAGTCAGATGTCTCTGCTGGTCCTGGCACACAGTCAATAGAATCCTTGAGTGAAAAAATGTCACCGTTTGTCTGGCGAGCAGCTGGACCGGCGTTCACGGTCAATGGGGAGGGCTCGTAGCCGCTCTTGCCACCCTGAACGACCAACACCAGGATGGCCACCAGAAGACCGATAATAATGGCGTGAACAGCTAACTTTCCAAACTTAATCTTCATTTGTAGTTTGCTAATATTATTTTCAAGTCTGAACCTCCATCCTGAAAATAACAAAATTCAAAACTTACTAATTTTGCGTTAAAGGCACCTGACATCATTTCTTTAAAAATAGTAGATGGCTGAGGTAACTATAAAATCGAACGAAGGTCAAAGTTTAAATTTGAGTAACGAAGAGGCGGCTTTGCTTGATGAAATTTCTATTCAGGTTCCTGATAAGACGGTTCCACTTCGAGCAAAACCTGCCAAGCCAAGTGTGTTTACGAAGAAGGCTCCTGGTAACTACATGATTGCACCTGAACAACAGGCAATTGACGGGCTTGACATGTTTGTCAACCCCGGAAAGCGTACAGCTCCACCACCCCCTCCAGTTGAGGAGTATGACGGCGGCGATGAAGAGGAGGGTGAACAGTATGAGCAGCAAGAGGAAGGGTACGCTCAGCCCCAAGTACCTTCTGAAGGATACAAGACTATTGAGGATGAAAAGGCTGACTTGCTCAACAAGATTGACCGTCTGAAGCAAAAAGGCTTCAAGACTGCAGCTCGTCTTAACATTTACTCTGATATTGATGAAATTCGGACAGAGTACAAGCGTATTACGTATGGTATTGAGGTGGAGCGGTCCATCAAGTTTCAGCGTCGCATGCTGATCGCATGTATCACTGGTCTTGAGTTTCTGAATGAAAAGTTCGACCCATTTGACTTGGAGTTGGACGGATGGTCTCAGAATATGATGGAAAATGTCGAGGACTATGACGGTGTATTCGAGGAGCTGTACAACAAGTACAAGACAAAGGTGAATGTTGCACCCGAGGTGAAGTTGGTGCTCATGGTGGGTGGTTCAGCAATGATGTTCCACTTGACCAAATCTATGACCAAGGCATTTACTCCAAACATTCAAAACATGATGAATGCTCCCCAGAGACCTCCACAGGGAGGTTTTGGTTCCCCCGTAGAAACCTCAGGTCGCCGGGACATGAGAGGACCCGGGATGGACTTTGGCTCACTTATGAGCATGATGGGTCCACCTCCACCTATGATGACCCGCCCAGGAAACAAGGGTGGTGATGACGAATCAGTGTCTGACATAGTGTCTATTGATGCAGGTGGAGATCCTGAAACCAAGGAGGTTAGTTTAGACGACTCCAAGAGGAAACGCAAGAGTAAGAAGAAAGAGGTTACAATTTAATTCTAATATATAATCAATGGTATTGGCCTATGCGCCAATAGATGAAGACGTGTCAGACCGACCGCCTCTGTACATAAAGGAAACACCCAAAAAAGCACCAACCATTGATAATACAGAATGTAACTATGTTTTGTTGTGGTTCATAGGTGGTTTTGTGCTCATGAACTTATTTGATTCTCTCCGCAAGTAATATATGTCATCCCCTTCACCCATGCCAACCCCCGCACCAGTTCCTCCCCCATCAAAAGGAAAAAGTGAAGGTGATTTTCCCGAATGGGCAATTATTTTAATACTTGTTTGTGTTATAATTATTATTTTAATGTTTGGAGGATACTATTCATCTGGTAATATTTTCGAATACTTGGCAATATGGGAAATACTTCAAGCTATATTTTCGTCATACTAAAAACAGACATGTTCCCTTTTTAACGACAGTTTGTTCTTCAGGAGGAGCACCATACTCAAACCCCCCTTCCATATATACAGAACACCTTTTTCTGTACATTGAGAAGAATACAGACCATTGGTCAAATATATCAAAAATCAAAGGGTCATTCACTTTCCCCTTTGTTTCACGCATGATGCGTCCTATAGACTGTTTGATATCTGACCGAGGAGTTGCTAAGATGACAGTGTCAAGCACTGGAATATCAAGACCTTCATGTGCAAGTTGAAACGTTGCTACAATAACTAGTTTCTTGGCTGATTCGTTCAAATCTTCCTCTTTCATACCGCCAATGTACAGACCCGCCTTAGAACCAAGTTTATTTAACAAGTAAAAGCAATGTTCTCTCCGGTCGGACAAGACAAGTACTCTTCTGTTTTCACTCAAAACATCGTTGACTGTGTTGATGATGAGGGCGTTCCTATCCTCGAGTTCAGTCAAGGTGGTAATCATTCCAGCCATGTTAATCTTGCCAAACCTCGTTACGGGTGGTGCTTCCCGGAAAGCTGGGTCATTATACTTCAATGTAACAACTTTGGTCGACGCCTGGTTGGTTCGCTCTATCCTGAAAAATTCTGGACCGAGGAACCAGTACAAAAGCCGTGTCAGACCATCTTTCCTTTCAGGTGTTGCTGTTAAACCCAGTGTATATTTTGGACAAATTTTAAACATAAATTGTGAAAATGCAGGAGCTCCGATATGGTGAGCCTCATCTACAATGAGAAACCCTATTGAATCAAAAGCATTCACAGGAAACTCTCGTTGGCACATGGTTTGTATCATGGCAATAACAAAGTCCTTTTCGATATCGAAAATATCCCCCTGAACACGACCTATGGATGCACCCGGGCAAAACTCTTTAATTTTTTCAACCCACTGATTTGCGAGAAACTCCTTGTGAACAACAACCATTGTTCTCACCTTCAAATGTGCCGAAAAAGCCAAGGCGACGGTCGTTTTTCCGTAACCACATGGAAGTGAGAGAACCCCACCGCCTTTTTCTTTGAAGGCTTTGGTGCCAGCATCAAAAGCTTCTGTTTGTCTTGTTTCTTTTCGCAATCTTCCATTGAAAGCAAGGTGATCAACCCGAGCGGGACCAACACGTCTGTCCACGGTGGCCGCCCCGAACCGCTCGATGCCATAATACTTGGGGACAAGAATCGAGCCATCCGTTCCGACACGGAATACTTTAAACGAGGGGGGTTGAAACCCAAGAACATTCTCTATACCTCTCACAGTGAGCTCCCTTTTAACGTCAGATGAATTTTGAATTAAAATTGAAAATCCAAAACGGGTGAGAAACCCTTTTGGTTTCTCGCAGGACATTTTCTTACTTAATATAAGATGACTACGTTTAACCCATCGAATGGATCTTTAACAGGAATTGGTTCAGATGGTTACCCCTTTATATGGTCTCCTCCATTTAGTTCTCAATCACAAATTGATAGTTACATACAGGCACTTCAGGGTGCACCAGGGATTACTTCATCGGGTATTTTTAATATCCCAAATTTAAGTCCAGGTGCAGTTTTATCTTCAGTTAGACCTGGAAATCAACTCCCAGCTGTTCAGGTGTACAACATAACAAATCCACCTGTTTTTGCTGTAGTGTACACGAATGCAAACGGAAACTCACAATTTTCATATAAAAATGATTCAACAAACCTTATTCAACTTGTTCAAGGAGGATCTCAAATACAGGTGGCTGGTGGGACCACCTCCACTTCTGTAACGGATGGAACGACCACATTCTCTCCTGCCGTGAACGGAGGAATGGTGACAACATCGTCGAACCAGAATCAAGGTTCTTCGCTTGTGAGTTTAGTGTGCTCATGCCTTTCGTGCATGTCAAGTATAATTTTTTTGATAGGGTGTGTGGCAATAATTTTAGCACTTTTTAAGAAACCCACCCCATAACAATCTTCAATTTTCCTTTTTGAACTGAACCTATACGGTACAAGAGATAACTTGGAAATACGACTATACCCCCCTTTCTCTTTTCACTTACAACCAGTGTACCTTGGCTTGTAATCATATGAAGCTCACCTCCTTCATATTCTGACGGGTCACTCAGAAACATTATACATGAGAGCTTTCTGTCACAGTGTTTATCCTGAACATCCATGAACCAGTCAGATGTATTCATGTACGTCTCATCAAACTCACGATACTCTACACACTCTGAAAAGTGCTCAACGGTAAACCCAAACATTTCATCATTACATTGCTGAATCTTTTCAGCCAAATTTGTACATACAATACGGTTATCAATCCATCCAACTTTTGAACACTTTTTAAAATCCTTTGCTTCCCGTACGTCAAATGTATAAATACCTGGAACTATTTTTTCATTAATCCAGTCTATGTACTGCTCATCGACAACCTCATTAAACACAGAGTAGTGATGCTGTACAGGTTTATTTTTGAAAACAACGACAGGTGGTTCATGTGGTAAATTCCAAAGGTTTGGAAGACCAAGTTCAAATAGTTGGTTTTTTCCAAACTTCATACCGTATGAAAGACGACTTCCGCTTTTTGTGTACACGGCGTGCCAAAAGTTTTTAAAGTTCGGGTACCGTAAATTAAATACTATAAACTGACCGTCTACATCCTTTACGGCGTGTATTTTTTCAGAGATTGGGTGACGGTACATAAAGTAAGAATCACCTGTACATGTGAGAGTGTACAAACGAAGATACCTCTCTCCATTGTCATGGGTCAAGTTGTTTATATTTGTGTGCCAATCCATACCTCCTCCTTTTGGGTACAAGTAAAACGGACCTGATTCTGTAAACCCCTTTGGAAGTGTAACCAGGTTTAATCTAAGTATTTTTTTATGACCAGTCTTTTCTTCATCAAAATATTTTGGAGGCTCCTTCCAATCTTCTAATTTTGGATCAAAAATAATTGGTGGAGGCTTTTCTTCTTTTCCTTCAATCATATGTTCTGGGTGAACCTCTTTGAGTTTTTCATAAATTTTATTTACAAATGTAATATCTTTAGAAAACCCGGTGATTATATGTGACTTTCGAAGTGGACTTTGTTCATCACAATAATCTGTTCCGTCAATTTTCATGATACAACAAGGAGTATCTATAATTTTTATTTGTTTATTTTCAATCACGTCAACAACATAACTGTTTTCTTGAAAGTCATGAGTTCCGACGATAACTTTTCCGTCTTGGGTAATGGACAACCCTCTACAAATCTTACGAAGGTCTGGGGACACGGGGTCAACTGTCCACACTTCTGAAACTTCATGAGTCACCGAGTTCACCTTGCAAATTGTGTTTGTGGCATCTGCAAAGTAAATATCGTGACCAATAATGACGAGATCGTGACAAAAAAACCTCCCTGTATCTATTTCATCTATCAGTTTCCAGTCTTTTGAAAAAACTCGTATGAGCGTTGGGTTTCTATCCTGGTCAGGCTTTCCCTCTTTGTTAATTTTGTTTCTAAGTTTTGGGCACGATATATAAAACCTGTCATCTTGAACGGTCAAGGCGTTCATATGTGCGTAATTTTCAAGAGAACCCTCCATTCCATGATATTTGTACCAGGCAATAATGGCTCGAGGAAGTGGATAAATAATTTCAGAAGTTTTTGTTCTAAGACAAATCTTTCTTATTTGCTGGACATATGTTTCGAGGATGTACAAGTGTCCATCATGAATCATAATTTGGTGGACTCCGTTATCAAGATCTTTTGCAAACTCTTCTAGAATGACTGGATTTCCAAAAACATCAAGTGTAAATTTTAAAATAAATCCTTCATTTGTTGGTTTTGAGCGATCCTGAGCTTTACTTCCAAATACGTACCAGAATTCACCATCACGTGCTAGGCCAAAAAATGATCCATTGAGTATCTTTTGTGTGAAATTTAAAAAAACACCACTTCGAGTTGTACACAAGTAGTGGCTCATTCTATTTCTTGTATGGAATAAAGCACGTTATGTTCGACGCAGTCCCATACCTTTGTTTCTATAAATACTTCAACTTTCATCCCTTCTTTCATTTCTTGGATGGTCATGTCTCCGAGAATCTTGCACATTATTCTTCCATATCGAAACGGAACCTTGACTCTTCCTATATTTTCAAATTCTATATATTTACGTCCGTCCCAGTCATATAGGGCCCTTTTTATATTTGTTTGAACAAGCATCATACTTAATTTATTAAAAATCTTTTTATACAGTAGATATGCCTCAGTGTGCACCAGGTTGTGCAATTGGGCAACCATGTGATCAAAACGGTGATCATACATACCCAGGAACCTGTGATGCAAATACATCAAATCCACCCGGGTATTCAAATGGTGTATATATACCTCCTCCAGCTTCAACACCTCCAGCTTCAACACCTCCAGCTTCAACACCTCCAGCTTCAGGGGGTGGTGGAAATTATGGGTTTAATCAACATGTAAGTATACCAGGTTCAGCTCCTCCTCCCCCATCTACCCAAACCCCTTCAAACTGTAAAGGTCCAGGTCAATATGATACATCACAAGGACAACAAATAACGTGCTGCCCTGGTTTAACCACAGATCATAATGATCAAAGTGACAATAATTATCATGCTGTAAGTTGTAACCCACCTCCATGTAGCAGTCAAGGACAAGTACCGGCACAATATGGTTCCTGTTGTTCCCCTTTAACACTTCGAAACGGATCATGTCAACCTCCTCCCGGTATGGCGGTTGGAAACTTTGTGTCAGGGCCTCTCCCCGTGACAACCGGTACTGGGAGTTGTAGCGGAAGTCCCGGGTGGGTCGTTGGGAAACAAAGAGACTGTGGCGATGATGGTTTGGGACATCACCATTGGGCGGCATATTACGTAGACAGTTCTCGCCCAAAAACTTCACTTTGTCCGGCAATTGGAACCCTTGCAAGTGCTAAGTGGGTCGATGATGGAAACAAAACTGGTTTTACAACTGGAGAAGGTGGTATCGGATCAAGAATTCGTTTACAGTGTGTGTACTCGACCATTACAAACCCGTTTGACCAACGTGTTTTAAACACATTTACAGGTACCGGAGCGACTAGTATAGATGCACTTGGCGGTCCTCAAAACCAAGCATGTGACAGTCTTCCATATTCTCAACTTGTAACCAATTCAAATTGTCAGGGGTTTTATAACACAAAAACTCAAAACTATGATTACCAACTCGTGTTCAGAATAAACGAAGAAAACCCGAATGGCGAATGGGCAACAAATCCTCAACTTTTACAAATTGTTCAGCAAGTTGCCATGGGTATTCAAGCATCTGGAGTTACAAGTACATCTTCACAGGGTCAGTCACTTGCTCAAAGTATGATTACAAATTATTGCATCGTTCAGAAACCAAGTGATTGGGTAGGTAATGACACCTTAAGAGCTTTAATAAACAACTGGGTCCTGAACCCAACTGGAAATCCTCAGTTTAATAGTATCCAGCAATCAGCTCAAGATATTGTGACACACTACTGTTCATCTGTAAGTCCAACCTCTCCACATTGTGACTGTTACAATGCCGTTCAGTTTGGAACCAATATATTTAACGCATGTCAAGGAAACACAACAACTACATGCTCGGACATAAACAGACTTGCTGCGTCTCTGGCTCAAGCACCAGCAATTTTCGCCCCTCAAATAGCAACCTTGAAATCATACATAACGCCCAAATGTGCCGTAGGACAGTGTGTTTCGGCCGCAACTGGAGGAAACACAACATATTTGGCTCCAACCGTACTTGCAGAAATAACATGTCAATCAGACATTAATCTGTGTCTTGAAAGTGTCAAGATTGGTGGAAGTTTACAACCTGGTGCAACTATTAACCAAAACTGTACACAAACTATTGGTCTTCCCGGAAACGTTCCTCAGCAGCCTACACCAACCACTCCCACCACTCCTCCGACTAACCAGGGGTTCCAGAACGCTCAAGCTGTTCAAGTGAACGCAAGTTCACCCACCGGCGGAACGACCGCAGTTGTAAACTCACAAGCCGGAGGCTCAACCAATGTTCAGACAACTTCATCACCGACAGGAACTCTTCAGCAGCAAGTAACGGCAAGTGCACCAGTCACCACTGCATCAACCGGCGGACCTGTCTCTGTGACCTTTAGCCCAGCGCCTATCCCAGTGTCATCACCCGTTTCATCCCCCTCACCAGTTGCAAGTCCGGCTCCAGTAGCTCTTTCACAACAACAGTATGAAATAGCTGCAGGAGGAGGTTTTATTGGACTCTCCTCAAGTTTTCTTAGTTTTGCATGTGTTTGCATCATAATTTTAGTTCTGATGTCTCGTCGTTCAGGTCCAGCTGCAGCTCCACGACCTATTGTTTTACCGGGAGGCTTTTAAGAACCTCCCTTTGGTCCAAACATCATGAAAGCTACAAATGCAGCACCACCGCAACACATGAGCAAACATAAAACGCAAATAATAGCACCTATCGCTCCAAATTGAGAAAACAAGTTTGCAAAACTTTGAAATGGTCCAGTAGTCGTTGCAGTTGACGACTGTGTTACTTGATTTGTAGAAGTATTATTACTTGTGGTTCCTCCAAGTTGATTTGTTATTTGGTTCATAATGTTTGTGGCAACAACCTGTGCGCAAAAGTTTTGGTCTTGTTTCAGAGGGACGTGACAATCACCCTTGATGCGAATGTGTCCATCTTGTTGACCCAATACCTCGGTTGACATTTGCTGGTAGTTACTGTCAGACACAGTTGTGTTTGTAATATTTTGAATATTCTGAATAACATTTGTGTTTGTAGCACTTGAAGCACTTCCGCCAAATGTTGAAGAATTTCCAGATGCGTATTGATTTGCAGTATTTGCCAGTGTGTTTGTAAGAAAGTTTCTTAGGTCCTGCGTTGAAGACTTTGACAAATTAATACCATTTTGGGCAGTTATATCAATTGACTGAATTTGTGTAATATCACATGGAGGATACGCCGAACCACCAATATCAATTTCGGCTGTTTGGTATGCTGAAACAGACATGTTCGAGGTTGTGCTGTTTGTCGAAATATAATTCTGGGTCGAAGAAACCAAGGAATTATATGTCGACGAAAAACTCGTCGATGAAGACGCCCCACCACAATCGTACAAGACGTCACACATATTACTATATTAAACTAAAATTATTGACAGCAATAATTCAAACCACAACCAGCTGGTACCAAATTGGCATATTCTGATGGACAATTCAGGCCGTCTGCAATTGTTAATGCCGAACCATCTTTGCTTCGAGTTTTGCAGGTGCGACCTGTAGGTGGAGGTGTCAAAGTGCATGGACCTGGTGCTGGTGCAGGAGCAGGAGCAGACACTGGACCGGCAAAGCTCTGGCGTTTCACCAAGAAAACAAAGAAGAGCAACAGGACAAGACCTGCGATTATAAAGTCCTCCATTTATATCTTGCAAGATTATAAAATGATAAACTGGATCATTGTGGGTCTTGTGGCTGTTTTACTCTTTGTGCTGTTTTTCAAAGGAAAGAGCTATTTTGGAGCCCCAGGGGGAAGTCCCGGACCAGCGCCTGGACCCGGGCCAGCACCCGGACCAGTACCCAACTACACGATGACTATAGTTATACCACAGGGCGGTTCTTGTCCAGACAATACATGGACAAAGATTGGTTCAGTGACTTGTGCCAAGTAAAGAATAGACAAGTAAATATTTTACAAATGAAGATTATCTTTTGCCTCCCCGGGCAGACATACTCTCGTGAGTTTTTGCTTTCATGGACAAGTTTGATCATGAAGGCAAGTTCTCGTGGTCACGAGATTATGGTTTCTCAGAACTTGAACAAGCAAATGTGCGTTGCGGGTGAACCTACAAAGGGTCCTTTCCAGGGTCAAGAATATGATGCAGTGATGTGGATTGGTCAGGATGTCATATTCAAGGATGAGGACTTTTTCAACATTCTCAACAGCCCTCATGACGTAACTGGTGGTATTTACATGCGTGAAGACTGTCAGACATTTGATGTTATTCGTGAGTTTTCACCAGATTTTCCAAAGGGCAAGTACCTGCGTCCCGATGATATCGTAGGAGCTCCTCAGTACATGCAAGTTGCATACTCGGGTATGAACTGGATGTTGATTCGCAAGGGTGTGTTTGAGAAGCTCCCTTACCCGTACATCTGGACAGAACAAATGGAGCCTAATGAGGATATGAACTTTTGTAAAATTATCGGACCTGTGCATGTTGACACGAGTCTCCGTGTAGGAAACCAAAAGCGTATGATTCTATAGATTAAACTCAGATACAAGCTCTTCGATATTTGAATAGTATCGAGCAAGGTCTTTCCTAAAACGAGCATCTTGAACTGCACCAGTCTTTACTAACCAGGCCAAATTTGCCTTTGAATACTTTGTTCTCTTTTGATTGTCTGTAGGCTTTCTAGGTTTTTGTTTCTTTTCAGTTTTCTTTTCATCGACAGGCTTTTTGTCAATAAATGACAAGGCTTGCATCACTGTATCAGCCAAGTCATCCTTCTTTTTGTGAGAATCAAAAAAAGAAACCCATTCACTATTCCCTTCAGTTATAAACTTTCTTGCTCTTTCAATACTTGCCTTTTTACGTTGGACATACAGCTTTTTTCCTTCACCAGATATATCTGGTATTTTGTGGCGAGCGTCCCAAATAACAACATCCTTTTCTTTGACTAAAAAATATGTATGCAAAAGGTTTTCGATACCTTTCATTCCACGGTTCCTATCGGGTTGTTTCTCGATAAGAACTGTACTTGCATCGAGTATCCATGACTTTTGGTTCAAGTGTCGTACCATACATGGAAAAATACCGTCACTGTGTTTTGGTGGAATTCCAGAAACATCCCATTGCTTAATCTTTTTTGTTTTTGGGTCAATCAAACACATTGCAAGGTTTTTAATTCCACAATCAATTGATAGAATACTCATCTATTATTAAAGAATTATAATGTTTTTAAGTCAATGGAATTATGTTGTTGGTGGTGTACATATGAATTACCTCAACATCCTTGTATACATTTACCTATAAAACATGATGCAAAACTAGACCGTTTTACATGTATAGGTAATTTTTGTTCATGGCAGTGTGCAAAGGCGTATGCACTTGATATGAATACGTGTAGAAGTGGTGAGTATCAAAGTTTTTTAGCTCTTTTACGCAGAAAAGCTTTTGGAAAACACGTACCTCTTTGGCCCGCACCAAAACGGTGGGCACTAAAAAAGTTCGGTGGACCTTTGAGTATCGAGGAGTTCCGTTCATATGGGGGACTCGTCGAACCTCCGATAGTTCATTTTCCGTATGAAAAATTACACGTACAAGGAGTTACTATAGGTGGAAATGGAAATGCTACACCAATTGTCGTAGACAAAAAAGAATGTACATCTTCCAAGAATTTTAAACATATGAAGGCTATAGAATCTGCAAATACTGAAACAAGCACACTCAAACTTAGGCGTCAGAAACCGTTACAGAGAGAAGAATCAAAACTTGAGAGTATGCTCGGAATTAAGAAGAAGGAGAGGTAGCTGGACCTGGGGCCGGGGCTTTCATAGGCGCAGGTCCTGAAGCGACCGGGGCTTTCATAGGCGCAGGTCCTGGAGCAGGACTTGGTATAAAATCTGGGTTTGGTGCTGCAGCCTGTATAACAACTGGAGCTGGAGCTGGAGACGGTTTATAAGGAACTGGCTTGTTGATAGAATCCATAATACTTGGCACCTGAGGGTACTGTGCGAGACCCACTGCGACAAGAGACTTGTCCACGTCACTTAACTCTGCGGGAACAAGTGGCATTTGTGAGTAGTAAGAGGTTTTCTTTGACTTGTTTACATAAGTGACTATTGCCCAGGCAATCAAGAGGCCCAAGGCAAGTGACAAGAACCACTGCATTACTATTACCCACGAAATTTTAATTTGTATCTCTGCTTCTGAGTTGGTCGAGATTTAGGAACTTCGGGATCTGTGCTTTTGAACCATGTTTCCCCTATATGTGCTCTCCACTGAACGCAAAACTTTTCAAGGCTTTTTCTACATATAACACATGGAATAGATATACCCATTTCCCCGTCATGTAAAACTCTTTCAATAATAAAATCACCATATTTACGGTGTATATAATGAGGTATTTTTGAAAAATGAACACCTTGACGTATACATTTTATTTCAAGTGTTCTAAGCATTTTTCTTTCTGCACAGCAGTGGCAATCGTTAATGACCGTAGGCCCATACGGGACAGCGACTTGTGTAACAAGACACAATAGGATACATTTTGGTTTAAAAAATATACTCATTTACCTTTTAAACCATGGTGAACCCGACTCTTGCTGAAAAAATTATAAGTGAACTTGTTGAGATATACAAAAACGTGACAATTAAATACCTCAAAAATAGAACAGGTTATAAAAAGTCAATTATAAATTCAATTTTACACAAAAATAGACATTTTGTTAAAACTCTGCGAAACCCTCTTGGTAAAAATACAAAGCCTATATGGTCGTGGTCTGAGACTGAAGTTGAACTCCCTGAAAAAATTCGTGTACGTAGAAAGCTTGACTTTTCTGCCGACTTAGAGTAAAGAATGGAGCACCCTTATCGTGACTACCTGAAGGGCAAGTTTGCAGAGTATCTTGGGACGGGTGCACTCACTCGAAACTGTGAGCGAAATGTGCTAAACTGGGCAGTTCAGCATTGCAACAGCGAAGCCTCGTGGGAAAATTACAAGTTCAGGCGCATGTACAAGACAAAAGCTGTGTGGCTTTTGGCTGAATTCAAGCGTAATCCTGGCCTTGTCACTCGTCTCAAAAACAAGGAGCTCGAGTCTACAAAGCTGGCGTGGTACACCCCCGACGTCCTTGACCCAAATGGGCCGTATGCAAAGGTTGCTCTCAAACTCAAAAAGCGAGACGATGACAGGGAGGCTGCTCGAGCTCAAATGGATGCGGGCTATGTGGGGATGTTCAAGTGCGGCAAGTGCAAGTCGACCAAGACGAGTTACTATCAGATGCAGACAAGATCTGCAGACGAGCCCATGACGACATATGTCACGTGCTTGAACTGCGACAAGAAATGGAAGTTTTAGTGTGATGTAATGACAGATGAAACTTGCAATTATCCAAGGTTTCGAGGGTCACTTTGAGTTGTTAGGGTTTTTTATAGAATATTGCGTCGCAAGAAATATATATTTTGAAATATTTACTTGGTTTTCCCTTGAATATAACAGTATAGGAGGTCCTTTAGATGAAGGAATACAGTGGGTCCAAACGTACAATAAACTGTTTTACCCCTATTCAATACAATGGAAACACACGTCAGAATACAGTCAGAGTAACTTTACACGTACAATAAACCTTACATCAGTATCATATAAATATAACTACGACATTACACTTGCTCATGAAAAAGACCAAAAAATACCAAATTGTGTAAATATTGGACTACGTGCGTACCAAGGATCTCCTTATATATTTCCATTCTTCAAAGGTATTTCTAAAGAAGAAAAAGCACTTGTTCGCTCAAAACGCATATCCGTGGTTCTTTTGGGTCATACGAATAGTCAAACTCCATTGTCAATTTTGCTGAAATTATTCAACAACTTTTATGATATTGATTTCCATTTTATAAATAGGCAAATAATTAAACCCAAAAAAATTCCATCAAACGTATATATACATGAGTGTATAAACTCGGATGAACTCATAGAAATATTCAAGAAAAGTCATTATTTCTTTTGTTTAGATTATCAGTATTTTGAGACACAAATGTTTACTACAAGTATTTCTCACGCATTTTCTTTTGGTTCCCGTCTCATAATGCCAAAAACATGGGACTATGACTTTGATACGTGTATTCGTTATGATATGGGTAAAATAGACGATAGTCGAATGACTCTAAAAGTTTTACCTATTGAGCCCGTATTTAAAGAGGCTGACCGATACATACAAATGCACCATCGTACATTTGATAAAGTACTTGACAATATTTTTCTTTCAACATGTGCTTTTATTCACAAAATACCGCCTCGTATCTTTATAGAAACTGGGACGTATCATGGAAACAACATTGAACAATTCTTGTTAGGTGTATTTGATGAAATACATAGCATAGAATTAAAAAAAGAATTTGTTGAAAAGGCCCGTGCTCGATATGAAAGTGTGTATATTCATCACGGGGACAGTGCAGAAGTATTGAGTAAAATTTCAGATAAAATACAGGAACCTGCGATATTCTTTCTAGACGCACACTATTCTGGTGGTCCAACTGAGTTTGGTAAACCCGAAGATAACGGTTGTCCTCTTTTACGTGAACTTGCCGTCCTCGGAAAACGGACAGAACATGATATAATAATTGTAGATGACATGAGACTTATGGGTAAAACTTCATGGGGCGGTCTAGAAGGTGACACTGTGTACCCGCTTACTTTATATAACTTTGAACATGTGACTATTGACAATATACTAAAGACATACGAGAGACAATGTAACTGGGTCATATTAGGAGATAGACTTGTATTACACACGTAGTTGCCACACACCCTTTTCAATCTCAAAAAGGCGTCCATCCTTCATCATAGCTTGAATCCGCTTTGCCCACCCCTCAACTGGTACCGTCAACTCGACCCCCGGGCTCACCTCCTTGGTGACATTTATCTCCCCCTTACGAATTTCGTCCCACTTTTCCCGCTCTTCATCAGTAACGGGAGGTACCTCCTTTTTTTCAGGCACCTCCGGTTCCCAAATAGGGTATTCAACCTTCTCATCGTGGTAGTTCCTGGGCATACGAAGCGGCATCTTGATTTATTCTAAGACGGTACACAAACAACCCTGAGGAATACACGAATTTTTATACTATTTCAATAAATGGTAAAGGAAATATAAACTTTCCACCATTTTGTAAATATTCATTTTCTCTTTTGATAATTCCTACACGGAAATGCCATGGAAGTACGAGCATGTACTCTGGATTTATTTTTCTAACTTCATCTTCTGAAACTATTGGAATATTTGTACCAGGTGTTCTACATCCATATTTATACTGATTTCTTTCAGCCGCACAGGTTATAAACTTTTCATCTATTCCACAGTACTGTAAAAGAGTGTTACCTTTTGTTGAAGCTCCGTAAATGCATATTTTCTTACCATCATTTGTTATTTTTACAATGAGATTGTACAAATCCTTTTTGTGCTGTTCAGAGTTTTTAATAAATGAAAATAAATCCACATTATTATCCTTTTCTCTAATCATTTGGATGTTTTCTTGGTTACTTTCATAAGGTGCATTTTCGTGACAAATGGTAACTCTAAAACTTCCTCCATTTGATTCGTTAAGAGTAACATCTAAAACTCGCAATCCTGCTTTTTTACACATCCACTCAATTTGCTTAAAACAATAATATTCAAGATGTTCATGACAAACTGTATCATAAGAGTTCATTTCGAGCATAGTTGGCATGTAACTTTGCTCCATAATCCATATTCCTAATGGATCAAGGACGTGTGAGATGTCTTTCATAAACTCTAAAGGTTTGGGAAGATCATAAAACATGGCTATCGAAGTTATACATTTAACCTTAGTGTCTCCTAAAACCTCTTTGCTAAAAAAAGTAGGTATCAAGGTTACATCTTCGTCATAATATTGCTTGAATTGCATACAAGTTGGATCTATTCCAATTCTTTTAACAGTACTTGGATAGTATGATAATAAAGTACCGTCATTACTGCCAATATCAACAACAGTGTCACCGTTTTCAAGTTTTAAATACTTGGAAAAATCATCAACAATTGTCTTCAAATGTTCTTTCATTATTTCATTGAGACCAGATCTGTACCCGTATGCATTTGTGTACATTTCAGATGAGGATACAGTATGTTTTAACTGAAGTAAGCCACATTCACCAGTGCACTTTGAAAGTACAAGTGGAGCTGATAAAGGTTCTGGTTCTTTTTCAGAAGGAAATCTACTTGCTAGTGTTTGTACCCCCAAGTCAAACACATCTTCAATACTTGAACCACATATCCTACAAGATGTAACTTCAGACATTTGTTTTTAAACATTTAATATCTTTAATACATTTATTAAATTTTCGTGTATGACCCACGGTTGCCGTCTTCATGTCTTAGAGTAGACAAGGACAAGTATGGACTTTACCAACTTTGACTGGGCTGCCTATGATGCCATGCCTTCCAGGGACGAGATCTTAGGAACTCACCTTGAAAAATGGTTCAAGCACCAGTATGTAACAGAAGTAAAAACCATTTTGTCATACCAACAAAACAGGAGAAACAGGCTCGGTATGGTTTACGGGTGGAGACTGCAGCGTTCCATAAGTTTGTGGAACGCCCTGCCGGGAGAAACCCGTCCAGAAGAATTGGCTCGCAAGCCTACAGACGCTAGCCTTAATAAGCAGGCTCGGGAGGCTTGGGAACGCTGCGACAAGAAGAAGGCGCAGGAGTTGTACGACATGTGGAACCACAAGTGCAAAGACCCCTATTACTGCCCTATGCATGGGTTTGGAAGTGACTAGTGTAATAGAATGAAACTTTTTTTTGAACTCTTCTCCAACCACCCACCTAAAGA